>Ga0257111_1001155_pt1 | contig 10733 bp, 17 predicted proteins | sample LP_taG_6_FD_191567 | JGI IMG/M metagenome (GOLD analysis project Ga0257111, IMG submission 191567) | Marine microbial communities from Northeast Subartic Pacific Ocean, Canada - LP_J_2015_P26_500m | ecosystem: Environmental > Aquatic > Marine > Oceanic | place: Canada: Northeast Subartic Pacific... | reverse complement strand
ATTGATGTAGGTTTCCATTGTGAAGTTCCACTATTCCAAGTAAGTACTTGGTTATTAGTAGGGGCAGCTGTAGTAGTATCAACATCTGCTAAAATATCAATTGATGATAATGAACTTGCGATTTGGTTCCAAGCTGAATTAGCAGCAAAGTAAGCTTTGTATGTTGATGTATCAACACCAAATGCACCTGCATAAGCAGACGCAGGTTGAAAACTTGCAAGAGCAGTAGCACCTTGAGCAATAAATGAACCTATTGTAGCACATCTAAATTTAATATTTCCTGTTGATGTACCTGTTATATTTGGGTCATCATAAATTTTGTTTGAAAAAGTTTGTGCGGTTGTTAAATCGGCAACCGTGTCGTCTATTGCTATTGTAATATTGTCGTCTGATACGGTTGTTCCAATTCCTGTACCACCACCAAAGTTAAGTGCATTGCCTACCGTATATGTATCATCAGTACCAGTATCAGCAGAAAGAGTAATTGTACTTCCTACTTGTTTCCAATACATTGCACTTGCGCCATCAGTTGCAAGTACATAACCTGTAGTTCCTGCTCCTGTTGGAAAAGTTAGTTCATCTAACTTAACTACTCCTGTTCCGTGTGGAACAAATTCTATATTTTCGTTATTAGCAGAAATAATATTAAAAGCGTTTATATCTAAATCGCCACCAAGCTGTGGACTGGTATCTACAGATATATCTCCAGCAGCTGCTGAAGCAGTTGGTTGAAATCTACTATTACCTGTATCCCATTGTAAAATTTGGTTTGATGAAGCACCTGCTACGACAATTTTTAAATCTGTACCATCTCCAAGAGCTGTATACAATTCAGTTGTATTGTCATTAATTTTATCTCCACCAGCACGAAGGTTATCACCTGTGCCATCATTTGGAGAACTTCCTAAATTGATTGTCTGTTTTGCCATATTGTTTATTTCCTACTATCCTAATATTTATACACCGTATTATACGGTTGAGTCAAAAGTTGATATACCACTACTAAATTTTGTACTTGTATTACTGAATTTACCTTGAGGTATTAATACTTCAGCAGGTAATGTAATATATGTCTTTGCAATAGTAGTTAAATCCCCATATTCAACAGCTGTTCCATCAGCAATTGTATTCGTTCCTATTACTTTTAATTCAGCTACTCTTGCCCAATTCATAGCACTTAAATTCATCATACCTTGGAATCGTGTATTAAATTCTTTTAATCTAGGACCAGCATATACAGACCCAAAATTTGTATGAACCGTTCTGAAATAATAGAAAGGTTTAAACTGAAAGCTAAATTGCATTGGAGATTGTGTTAAGGTAATATCTCTAGTTGTTGTAGAGAAAGGAGATTTAGAACCTTGTACAACATCACCAGCAACTCCAAAATGAGGATTAGCTCTTAATGATGTACCATCAGTTGTTGTTCCTAATCTTCTACCAAATACACTTCCAAATAGTGTGTTCATTAATGAAATAAATGGACTTGTTGAAATTCCAGTAACTCTTCCAACAACAGGCATATTAATTTGTGCGTCTATTCTACTTTCAATATTAACTTGTCCTGTAAAGTAAAAACCAGCAGGGTGCATAGTCTTTTTAAATGCGTCTCGCCATTCATCAATAGTACGACCCACTTTAACAACATAAGAAAAGTCCTGATAGTATAAACTATCTTGTACCTTCATTGTTGTTTCTGATAAGTGTCCGTCTTCTGAAATATATTTACCTTCACTTGTTGCTAATCCAACAACATCAATCGTTGCAGTACCTGGATCCGATTTACCCATTAAACCAGTTGTACCTGAAGTACCACCAGTCAAAGTTTCATTTAAAGTAAATGCAGTAGCATTTCTATTTTTTAATCTTAATAATTTTCTATCATTATCCCAACTTACTACAACACCAGTTGCACTAGAAGAAGAACCTGTAACCGTTTCAGTTGCAACATAACTTCCGTTTGATTGTAATACAACTATTGATTCTATAAGTGAAACCGTTGGAGGTGTTGGTGCTGTTTCGTGTGAGCGACCACTTTCTACTATAGTAACTCCTAATAAATTTCCAATTCCATCTCCGTATGTAAGTAATTCAGCGTTAACACCATTTGTACTTGTAATAGTAGCTGTAGGTGTTGTTGTATAACCAGAACCACCACTAATTAATCTTATGTCTGTAATATCTCCTAGTCCAGTTTCTAAAGCAATTTTATTACCTGGGCTAATATCGTGTGTGCTTGTTGCAGTTTCATAAACAATATGTCCATCGGTTCCTGTTTCGTTACCAATGGCACCATTAACAACAGCAATTTCAGCAACGGCACCACCACCATTTGTATTTGCATTACTAAAAACTATTGGGTCACCTATTTGATATTGTGTACCAGAAGCGTTTATATAAAAATCTGTTATTGGTCCACTTCCAATTTCTCCAACTTGACAAATAGAAGCTTGACCACCACCTACTAAACTAACATTGTCTCCAATTTTAAAATGTGAACCATTATTTGTAATTGTAAATGTTCCAGGAACACCTGTAACCGTTGCCTTAATATAAATGTCATCTGTATCTGTAGCAGTACCTCTAATTGTTTCACCAACTTGAAAAGTTCCTACTATATTGTCTTCATTTAATAATAATTCTGATACAAGTTGGTCACCAATTTGGAATCTATTTAAGTTTTCTACAACAGCAGTTGTATTAGAAGTTAAACCTGTAATTGTTCTTCCAACTAATTGTCCTGTATTACCAACACTATTAATTGTTCTTAAAACTTTATTAGAAGTAAACTCTCCATCTGATACTCTTAACATTTGTTCTTTTGGATAAAAGATTTCGGAGTTTTCACCAAACAATAATCTAAAAAATAATTCGTGTCCTTTTGCAGTACCTTTAGTACGATATAAAGTTTTAACTCTTTTAATTAATTCTCTTTTGTTAACACTATCGTGTAAGTCTTCTGGTATTGTGTTTAAAACTTCGTTTCTAAATTGAGATAAGAAATGTTGTATAACTTTATCAGGATCCCTAAAGTTTAACAAATCTTGTATATGTTTTACTGGATTAGGTCTATAAGTTCCTGCAACACCTGACGCACCAGAAACTAATCCAACAATTGTTTCACCTTTTATAAAACTATCATTTGCATTTATGAATAATCTATTAGTTGCTAAGTCTTCTGCTAATATAGCAGTTTCGGCATTAGAAGTTTGACCTTTTATTATTTCACCTTGCGTGAATTTTCCATAAGTAGAACTTTCTTGTAATATTTTATTACCAGCGTCTATTTGAGTTGCTTCTGAACCAAGTCTACTTGCGTCTAACAATAAATTGTTAGCTTGACCTGTTTCTGTTTCTAATAAAATACCTTCAGTAGATTCTGATTCAATAATACCTAATTCAGCAGATTCCATAAAAGTGAAATATGCTTTTAAAAATTCTACAAATTTAGGATGGTCTGATAGTACAAATTCAGGTACCTGACCTTGAATAAGACTGGTAATCTTTTTAGTAAACTTTGCCATTGGTTAGTAAGCACTTGTTGTTGTATAACCAACTCCAGCGTCTGAACTTCCTGCGACAAAAGTATCCTTTTCAACCGTAATAGTTGAATTAGCAATATCTAATTCTAAAATTTGGTCTCTAACTGGTACAATGTCTTTTGAAGCTGGTTGGACGGTTAATTCTATAATAGTTGAAGCGCTCCCCCTTATATTTGAAATTGTAGTCACCTGTAATGAATTAATTGTTATAGCACCTGTCGTATAATCTATTGTACCTTGTGTTGAGTTTGAGTAAACTCTTGTTGCACCAGAAAGATAATATGTTCTTATAATTCCATTACCATCATCATCTAAAAAATGTTCACTAGTACTACCTTCTATTTTAAAACCTGTTGAACTTAAAATACCACCACCAACAGCATTATGTCCGCTATGTGGATTATATAATGCGTTTCTAAAATAAACATTATATTTTAATGAACTATTTAAAGTAGGAGTTAAACTTTTTCTTATTTTTAAAGTTGTTATGTTTGATAAAATTGAACTATCAACATCATCAACTAATCTAGTAACTTTACTATGTCTGAATATACTATCAAATCTTTGTAGTGTGCTTGTATTGTAATTATTCAATGAAGCTATAATATTTGCTTTAATTGTTTCAGCAGTTTTAATAGTTGCTGAAGTATTATATTTTGCAGTTGTAGATAATAGAATACTTGTTGTTTCTGGATCCACAATTACTGGAGTTACCGAAGCAACATTATATTCTTTTAATTTAGAAACAATATCTGCTTTTGTTTGAGTAGTTAAAGTAGAACCACTAGCAGCTTTAATTGCAATTTTAACAATACCATAAACTGGTGTCTCATCATCTTCACCACCCCAAGCACTTACAACTAAAGCGTTTGGATATATAGATAAAACTTTTGTTTCGTAATCAGAAGTAGTTACCGCTCTATCTTGTGCTTGATATTGTAAAGGAGCATTAAATCTAATACTCTCTTTCAATTCTGGTTCACTACCACCTTGCGATACCGAAGAAGTTGTAACCGTAATGTTTGAAAAGAGTCCAATATTACCTGCAGGTGTAAATATATTTGCACCATTTGATTCTGCTTTGTTAGTAACAATATATTCCATTATAACAATGTTACCTTGCTTTAATTTTTTACCAAGTAAACCATCACCAAAAGTTAAACAAAACTTACCTGTTTCTGTTTCACTTAAAAAGTAAATTGCAGATTCATCATTTAGTTTTGTTAAACCTGTAACCGCACTAAAGATTTCAGAAGATGTATCTGATAAACTTGTTTGAACTTTTATTTTTAAAGTTGTTACATCAGCGTTTGTACTAGGTATATAAAATTTTTGGTCTGGGTCTTGCGTATCTACCGTATATCTAAAAGTAATTGGTGTACCTTCATATAAAGTTGTATTAGAAAATTTAAATACGCCGTCAATAGGTGTAATTGTTAAATCTTCATTGGTAACATAATTGTAAGCAGTACCATCTACAGAAGTTGTAAATGTTTGTCCTTTGTTCATTGTTAAAGTTGTTCCTGTTGCGTCATTAACAACAATGTCAACTGAAGCAGTTGCTGCTTTTGCTGACGAAGGAGTATAACCTAACATTTTAGCAAGTGAAACTATATTTGCTCTTACATCAGCGGAGTCCAAATACATTTCATTTGCTAGCATATTTGCATTGAAACCAAGGTAGTGTGTATTGTAAGCAAGTAGGTCTAAAAGAACAGCAAACCCAGAACCTTCAAAATTGTAATCTGAAAATTCTGCTTGACCTTGTAAAAATGTTTTTAGATTTAGTTTTATTAAATCAAAGTCTAATTCTGAAATATCTAGTTTTGTACTTGCCATTTAATTATCCTATTGTGCGTCATAGTAAGTTTTTGATAACTCACCACGCTCTTTTGTTTCGCCTTTTTTTCTACTTCTTATATAAACTGCTACCGTTGAACTATCAGTCTTGGTAAATGTTCTTATACCACTAGCGATTACTGAATTAGCACCGTCAGCTGAATCTGGATATGTATGTGCTATAGTGGCAGTATTTTCATATTGCCAAACACTATTTGATCCTGGTACATCTACCCACGCCATTTTATCTTAACCTTTGTAAAAATGTTTCTACTACTATTGGTGTTTGTATGCCTACAACATAAAAACTAATTTGTAAGTGATACCTGTTACTATCAATGTCTGGAGTTGCAATAACATTTACTATTTTTGCTCTAGGTTCAAAGTTTACTAAAACTTCTATTACTTTTCGTTCCAGATTTAATGCAGTAAGAGGTGTCATATTTTCAAATAACAATGCTCTTACATCACTCCCTATTTCGGGATGAAATGCTCTCTCATAATGATTTGTTTGTATTAAATTCTTTACACTTCGTTTTACAGCGTCTACATCACTCAATCCAACAACATCTGAAGTAACTGGGTTTCGTGTGAAGTCCAAGTCTAAATCAGAATATATCCGATTAACTCTTTTCTTATTAGTTGAATTTTTTGAATCGTAAAATGCCATAACACTAATATTTATACTCTATTTCCTATCAACCAGCAAAGACATTTGTAGAACCTTCTGCCACAGAAGTACATCCTTTTACAGCGTCACCTACTCTACCACAACCTTTAGTATTAATGAATACCGAAGTACTACCAACCTCTATTGGAGCTTTGTGTGAAGGACAAGGTACACCTGGTAACAAGTGACCTGTGTTATTGTCACCTTCTCTACTAACTGCTATACCATTGCAAAAGACATCTGGACTACCTTCATCCCTTTTTGGTAACGAACAATGGGTAACATCATCATCACCTATCCTAGTAACTGCTGGCATTCTCTCTCCATTAATTGATTTAGTTTACTTACAAAAGTTGCTATGTAGTTATGTTGTTCTTCTGTATGAGGTTGTGTTGGATAATTCGGTTTAAATGATATTACAGCACCTATTTTTTCAGGTACATCATTGAAATTATTATAAGTCAAAACTAAATTACCAATTTTTACTTTAAATTCACCTTCCATTATTTTTGCCTCTCTTTTTATTATATTTATTAAATTTTTTAAAAATTACATTTAAATTGTAAAGTTTTTCTTGCTTCATTTAGAGATTTTAATAAATTTTTCTTGGAAACCGAATCTACTTCACCTGGTTCTCTTAAATCGGGAAAAAACTTGCAATTATGCACATTTTTAACACAACTAGAGAACAAAAATAGAACAAATAGTAAAAAAAGTGTTGATTTTATTGATTTTTTTGTAATTTTGTTCATTTTTTGCTTGACAATGGTTGAAATTTATGGTATTATGTATGTATATTATGAAGAAAAAAATTAAAGGATTATTTTTTGTATTTTTTGGTATATATTTTTATATATGGGCATTAATTAATCCCTTTTTAAACTAAAAAAGGAATACTATGAAAAAAGAGAAAAACTATTTTTTGGAAAAGAAACATTTTTATGTTTCTGAATTAAATATGGGTATTGACGGATTAGAATCTGTTTCTGATTATCACGGACCATATAACACTTTGAAAAGTGCCCAAAACGCATTTAAAAAGTATGTAATTAATGATAAATTTTTAAATCATTGGGATTACGCAATTAGAGGACCTAATCATACGCCTAAAAGTATATTACCTCACATTACGCCTACTAAAACAATTTGGTATGCTGATGGAACATTAAAAAAGTACAATTAAGAAAAGGAAAAACACTATGTTAAAAAAATACACTAGATATTATGTTTATTATAATACTTGGGCATTAAAACTTGCAAATAAAGTTTTTGATGTTAATAGAGTTATAAACAAATTAAAAAAATGTGGAGTTGATTTTACTAATATGAAAGTTAACAAATATAATGGTATAGATAAATTTTCTACATTTAGTTTTGATACAACTACACCTGATAAAGTTGATTTTTATTTATGGTATTCAAAACATAATAGTAAAAAATTTGGACACAGATATTGCTATTTTGATAGTATGGATTCTAAATCTCTTCCATTTTAAATAAATTATGTAAATTATATAAACAACTCAACAAAAAGGAGAATAATATGATACCAAATGCAAAACTAGAAAAAATGTCAACTATGCAGTTGAACGATTTAGTTGCTAACATTGAATCAATCAAAAAACAAAAACTTTTAAATGAACTTAAAATAGGTTCAAAGGTTTATGTTGTACAAAAGACTAAAAAAACACCTGGCGTTATTACAAAGATAATGCAATCAAAGTGTTTAGTTGATTTAAGTGGTAAAATATATAGAGTATCAATGTCAATGTTAGAAGTGGACGCTTAATGATAACTTCATTTTTTATATTAATGTTATCTATGTTTGTGGTAATATTTGTATTAAATAAATTTTTATTAGTTAGATGACATAGGCATATAAGGTGAATAACCTTGTTCCTCAGATTTTTTATCATCTTCACTTTCAATTGTATGTACTTCAGGTACATAATGTTTCATCATACTTTCAACTCCCTGCTTTAATGTAAGTTGAGACATAGCACAACCACTACAAGCTCCTGCCATCATTAATTTAAGTACACCTTTATCATAAGAGATATATTCTATCTTACCATTATGAGCTGCTACTGATGGAGCTACTTTATCTTCTAATATAAGTTTAATATTCTCTATAATATCTTCGGTGCTTCTTGCTTTACCTAACTCTATATTGTTATCCATATACTATTAATGCTATGACAAATATTACAAATAATGTTCCCATATAGATTTTAAATTGTTTCTTATTCACTAAACTAATATCCATATAACTACTAATAAGACTACAACATATGCTGGTACTTGTTTATGTAATACCCAATCTGTCGCACACTTAATTTGTTTTTTTATATCTTCCATAACTTCTCCTTATTGTTAGTTTTTACCAAAATCAAAAGGACCTCTATTAGTTTTATTTGTACTACTCAATCCTCTGAATATTGATTTTTCTTCTTTCTTCTTCTTTTTCTTTGGCATAGATATTACCGTAGTATCCTTTGTCATCCAAGGATCGGCTTTCTTCATTGCCTTCATCTTTCTTTCATTATATTGTTCTTCTGTTATTAAATCACCAAAACTACGACTCATCTTTATCCTTAATCTTAAATTTTTCAGCGTAATCAGCTAACGCTTGTTCTTCTTTTAATTCTTCTTCTGTATATTCTTTAGAGCTGTTATCATAATCAAACTTGTCTACTTCTACATTATCTACTTTAATTTTATTTATTTTTTCTTGTCCTACACCTTGTTCTAAAACATAGTTACCACTTATACTTATTCGTTCAAAATCTTTATAGAACGGTGGTACCATATGATATAACCCTGCTGGAAAAACAAACATCAATCCTTTATATGGTTTAACAGCAAAAGCATTCATTTGTAATTGTGTTATTTTTTCACCATATTGAAATACGATTTGACCAGCTTGTTTACTATTACTCTCTGGTACACCTTCGGTAAATATATCTTTGTCTATATCACCAAATATAACAAAACTAAATTCACCACCGTGAGCGTGTAATGGATTATAATCAGATGGTCGTTGAAAATTTATCCATAGGTGTTGTAATCTTAATGCACCCATACCACCAGCTTGTCCTTGCATTAATTTTTGTATATTATCCCAACCTGCTCCATAGTTAGATTGTAGTATTTCAAACATTTCAAAAACTTTTTGTATGATTGCTCTATCAGCATTATTACGAACCGTTTGATTTGGTCCTGCAGGATAAACTACACTAGTACCTACTTTCATATTACCAGCAAGTTGTTTTTTAAAATCTTTATCTTTATCTTTTCTTGTTCGTTGTCCTTCGGCAATTAACTCATCAACTATCTTCAGGTCCATTTCACAACGATAGATAGGTGGACCAAATGGATACAATATTTCCCCATCCATTTTTGGGTGTATCATTTGTGGGATTACGGTATTATCTCTATGCTTTGTCATAATGTTATTCTATCACTTTCTTATTCTTTTGTCAATATGCCAATGTCAGTTATTGTTTCTTGTAAAAACTTATTCTTTTCGTTTAATATCTTATTCTCTATTTCCATTACTTCAACTTTTTTAGTTAAGTCTGATAATCCTCTATCATCATCTAATACCATTTGTAATTGTGTCTTTAACAATTCCATTTGATACTTATAATCTTTCTCTAAAGGTAGATTACTTGCAGGTTCATATGAGACTGAATCATCATTCCATAGTTTCATTGTTTCACTCATCTTATACTCCAAAACTTTCTCCACATCCGCATTCTGATTTTGCGTTAGGGTTAATTAATTGTAGAAACGAACCAAAGATTTCTTTCTTATATTCTATAGTCATTCCTGCTAACATTAATATACTTGATTTGTCTACTAACAATGTAAAGTTTTCATATTGCATTTCTTCATCATTGTCATCTTTATTATCTTCAAAGGACCAATCATATTTAAAACCAGCGCAACCACCACCTTTAACTTCAAGTCTAACATATTTCTTATTATGTTCTTTACTCAACTCGGTCAAGTGTGTGTTCGCTGTTTCTGTTATCGTTATTAAACTACTCATATGCTGTCCCAAATTCCTTCTAATCCTTTTAGTTTTTCTATCTCTAATAATTCTTGTAATGTATTTACTATTCCATATAACTCATATATGTCAGTTTGTAAAGTCCAAATTGTATAAGACATAAACAATAACACAACTAATATTAATAGTAAAGTCAAGTCTTCAAGTTTCTTCTTCATAATATTATTTATATCCTTCTTATATACCGTATACCATTCTCTCTATTGGGCGCTTTGCTCTTTTCATTATATGGTATGGTATTTTAACCTCATAGGTATTTAACATTAACGATTGTAATATTCCTGCTAGAGTAATTCTTTTCATATGTGGACACAAATTACAAGGTCTAACAAATTCTACATTTGGATTCTCTATTGAAACATTATCACTCATTGAACACTCCGTAACCATTAGTACTTTACTAGGTTGTTTATCTTTAACATAGTTACTCATTTTAGATGTTGAACCTGTAAAGTCTACTTCAGCAATTACATCTGGTGGACATTCTGGATGTGCTAAAATAGTTATACCTGGATTATCATTTCTGTATTGTCTAATTTCTTCAGCAGTAAATTTTTCGTGTACCATACAAGTACCATGCCAAGATATAATTTTAACCTTTGTTTGT
>Ga0257111_1001149_pt1 | contig 10765 bp, 9 predicted proteins | sample LP_taG_6_FD_191567 | JGI IMG/M metagenome (GOLD analysis project Ga0257111, IMG submission 191567) | Marine microbial communities from Northeast Subartic Pacific Ocean, Canada - LP_J_2015_P26_500m | ecosystem: Environmental > Aquatic > Marine > Oceanic | place: Canada: Northeast Subartic Pacific... | reverse complement strand
ATCTCACTTGAGGTGCTGAAAATTATTACTGGCTATGCCAGGTTTTATTGAGGTAGATATGACAGACAGAGTGACTGGGACCGTTAAATGGTTCAACGATGATAAAGGATTCGGGTTTGTTGAGCAGGAAGGTGGGCAAGATGTTTTTGTTCATCATACAGCAATACAGATGGAAGGATTTAAGACTTTAAAGGAAGGTCAAAGTGTTACAATGGAAGTAACGAAAGGAGAAAAAGGCCCTCAGGCTGAGAATGTAATTGTAGATTAGACCGAGGTTTCGGGTATTGTTTACCGAAAAACAATCTTCTTTGTTGTAAAGTATTACGCATGAAATTATGCGAAAAGATCATTTTAAAAAATAAAATTTATTCTACAAAAAAGTACGGAAGCAACTTTAAGCTTGGTTTCGGGCTCTTGTTCATTTTATTTTTTTTACCAGCATGTGATAAATCTATTACACCGATTCAGGTTGTTGGTGATCCTATTGTAAGGGAATCTGCTCCATACGTAGGGTCAGAGCAATGTAAGACTTGTCATTCTGTAATATACAATAGCTGGTCCCAATCCCATCACGGATTGGCAATGCAGAAAGCAACTGATGAAACTGTTTTAGGCAATTTCAATAACATTGAGTTTCGTTATTTTGACGAAGAGAATCTCTTTTATAAAAAAAATGGGCATTTTTGGATCTCCATAAAATCGAATCAAGATCAGATTGAGAATTATGAAATCAGTTATGTTTTCGGAATAAACCCTTTGCAGCAATATTTGGTTCAATTCCCAGATGGCCGTATTCAAGTTCTTTCTGTCGCATGGGATGCAAGAAAAAAGGATGAGGGAGGTCAAAGATGGTTTCACTTATATCCAAATGAATATATTTCTAAGGATGACCCACTGCATTGGAAGGGGCGAGAGCATAATTGGAACTACATGTGCGCCGAATGCCATTCTACAAATATTCAAAAAAATTACGATATAGAAAAAGATACATTTGATACCAGGTGGTCAGAAATAAGCGTTGGATGTGAGGGATGCCATGGACCCGGGAAAAAACATATCAGCCTCGTGAATCAAGGCGAACTATCTGATTTTAAAGGATTCAATATTGATTTTAGAAAAGATTCCAATAATCCCTGGATCATGAATATGAATACTGGCATTGCGCAACGTAAAAAATCTTCACTTAAACATTTCTCAGAAATTAATTCATGCGGACGATGCCATTCTAGACGATCCTCAATCACTGTAAATTATGAATTTGGTCTATCTCTACTTGATACACATATGCCAGCCTTACTTGATGAAGGGCTATATTTCTCAGACGGTCAAATACACGATGAAGTCTTTGTATGGGGTTCGTTTTTACAAAGTAGAATGTATCAGGAAGGAGTTACTTGTTCCGATTGCCATGACCCACATTCCGCAAAACTAAAAACGAGCGATGAACCAAGCAGTATTTGTAGTACTTGTCATCTGCCATCTATTTTTAATACCCGAAAGCATCATAATCATGATGAAGGTCAAACTGCTTGTGTTGATTGTCATATGCCATCTAAAAATTATATGATAATTGATGGAAGACGAGATCACAGTTTTCATATTCCAAGACCTGGAGAAAGTGAAGTTACAGGCTTACCAATTGTTTGCAGTACTTGTCATACCAATAAAACTGAAACATGGGTTAACTCGACTCTTAAATTTTGGTATGGCGAAAAAAATAATATACATTTTGCTAAAGCTATCCACGCGGGACGAGAGCAAAAACCAGGCGCTAATACTTTTCTGATTGATGTTATAGGTAATGAGAATTTTTCTGGGATTATCCGTGCAACTGGATTATCACTCCTTAGTCCGCCTTTTAATCAAACAGTACTAGATCTTATCAAAGAGAGTCTATTGAGTTCTGATGCATTGATTCGCATGGGGGCATTGAGAGGATTAAATGCTACCGGAAATCACCTTCTAGCACCTCTAGCATTACCCATGTTGGAAGATTCTATACTCGCCGTGCGTCTAGAAGCTTTTAAAGTATTGTCTCCTGTTAGAAATCAACTCCAATATACCAACACCGCTTTATTTAAAGAAGTTGAGAATGAATATATTGACGCACAGTTGTTAATGAGTGAACGCCCAGAAGCGCATATTAATTTAGGAAACTTATCTAGTGATAAACTTGATAATAGTCTTGCTGAAGAGCATTTTCTTATTGCATTAAAAATGGAACCAAAATCAGCGGCAGCGAGAATAAATTTGGCTGATTTATATCGTAAACTTGAAAGAAACAATGATGCTCGATTGTTACTTGAAAGGGGCCTCTTATTAGATGTTAATAATGCTGCATTACATCATTCTATAGGTCTTACGAAAGTGCGTCTTCGGCAGTATGATGAAGCTTTAATCTCCTTTGAAGAGGCTGTTCAAATAGAACCTCAAAATAGGCGTTATATCTATGTGTATGCTATAGCCCTCCATTCTGTTGGTAAGACAAGCAAGTCAATAAGTATTTTAAGAAAAGGCCTTCAGTTATTTCCTAAGGACTATAATATTGCTTGGGGATTGGTAACAATATTACGTGATCATGGAGAGAATGAAGCAGCATTAACAGAAGCATTAGATCTTAGAAATTATTATCCTGATGATTCACGTATAATTTCAATTATTGATTTTCTTGAAGGAACAATACAATAATCACGAAACTATTAATAACAAAGTCACACTAAGGTTGGTCGATGAAACTAAGAATCAAAGATAATTCAATAAGATTAAGATTAACTCAAACTGAAGTGGAGCGAATAGGTAATGGAGATCAAATCCATAGCAACCTTAATTTTCCCGGAGGGGAAAAAGTTAGCTACATGTTAGCGGGTTCCGCAGTCGAAGATCCGGAAATTGAATACAAAGATAATAGAATTTCTATCTCTATACCAACAGAAATCTTGACAAAATGGGCTAACTCCGACGAAGTTTCGCTTCTATATGAGCTATCACTGGACCATGATAATGTTCTCAAATTAGTTATTGAAAAAGACTTCGCCTGCCTAACTCCTCGTGAAGATGAAGATGAATCTGATTTATTTCCTCATCCTGAGCAAGGAAAGAATCAGTGCTGAAAAAGTTAAATTTGTTTTAAAAGGATCGATTTATGGTTTTTCAAAACGTTGCTTTAGATAATCATGAAAAAATCGTTTTTTGCAACGATGATAAAACTGGCTTGAGAGCAATTATTGCGATTCATTCTACTGCACTTGGTCCAGCAGCTGGCGGATGTAGACTTTGGAGTTATCAATCTGAAGAAGAAGCCTTATTTGATGTTCTAAGGCTTTCAAAAGCGATGAGTTATAAAAATGCAATGGCAGGGCTTAATTTTGGAGGTGGAAAGGCAGTTATCATAAAAACAGAAGATTTTAGTAATGCCGATGAAATATATGAAAAATTTGGCGAATTTGTTGATCAACTCAATGGGAGTTACATTACTGCTGAAGATGTTGGTATGACCATGAGAATCATGCAATTAATTGCATGTAATACTAGGCATGTAACTGGTCTTCCAAAAGAGGGTAGTGACGCCGGGGGTGATCCCTCCCCAAAAACAAGTTGGGGTATTTTAAAGGGAATAGAAGCAGCAGTAAGATTTAAGTTAGGAAAAAGAGAATTAAAAGGTTTGACAATTGCTGTTCAAGGGGTTGGTAATGTCGGATATCACCTTTGTAAATATCTTTCTAAAGTCGGAGTAAATATTTTAGTCGCTGATATCGACGGTAACCGTGTAAAACGTGCCATCAAAGAATTTAACGCCACAGTAATAGATTATGAGGATATTCTATATCAAAAAGTAGATGTACTTTCTCCGTGCGCTTTAGGCTCAATCCTAAATAAACAATCAATTCCAAGATTAAAAACAAAAATAATTGCCGGAGGAGCGAACAACCAGCTTGAAAGCGATCAAGATGGACGCAGACTATTTGAACGGGGTATCTTATATGCCCCTGATTATGTTATTAACGGAGGGGGTATTATTAACGTCGCTGCTGAATATTACGGTGATGCTGATGATGATCAAGTTATAAAGAAAGTGTCTGCTATCGGGCCAAGGTTAAACAATATTTTTAAAGAAGCAGAAAGACTTAAAGAACCAACAAACGAGATTGCAGATGCACAAGCTGAGTCAATCATATCAATTGGAAAATCATAAAAAATTATAATAATTACTTTCTAAGGAAGGGTTAATATGACTTGGATAAATACTATCTCTTATGAAGAAGCAACGGGAAAAGTTAAACAACTTTATGAGCAAATAAAAGGTCCAGATAACAACATCGATAACATTATGATGGCTCACAGCTTAAGGCCTCATACAATGGAGGGCCATATGGCCATCTATAAGAATGTCCTACATAATTCTAAGAATACTCTGTCTAAATGGCTGCTGGAAGCATTAGGAGTTTACGTTAGCATAATTAATCGTTGCGATTATTGTATTGAGCATCATTTTGTCGGTATGAATCGGCTGCTGAATGATGCCCAGCGTTCTAATAAGATTAGAGATGCTCTTGAAAGTAATAATCTCGAAGAAGCTTTCGTAAACCAAGATCTAGCAGCGATGAGATATGCTAGAAAATTAACCAAAACCCCCGAAAAAATTTCTTCTCAAGATATCGAATCAATGCGTAAATTAGGTCTCAGTGATGGAGAAATACTCGAAGTTAATCAGGTTGTCTCTTACTTTAATTATGCTAATCGAATGGTTCTGGGGCTTGGAATAAATAAGGAAGGCGACATAATAGGACTATCACCGAATGATAGTGGCAATATGGACAATTGGAGTCATCAGTAGTTATTTTAGTTATTCTAAAAGTTTTGAGGATTATGGACGGAATTTATCAGTGAATCCTATTATTTGGAAACCTTCTGAGGAACGAGTAAAAAAAACTGCCATGTACCGTTTCATGCATGAGCAAGGCTGTGAAAATTATTTCCAGCTTCATGATTGGTCTATTAATTCCCGAACAGAATTTTGGAAATCAATCGTTGATTTTTGTGATATTAAGTTTCATGAAAATGCAAGTGAGATTCTTATTGAAAGCGGTGATATGACTGCAGAAAAATGGTTTGTTGGAGGAAAGTTAAATTTTGCAGAGCACCTACTTCGTCATCGAGGCAAACAACCTGCAATTATTTTTCGTGGCGAGAATGGTGAGCGATCAGAGATAAGTTACAGAGACTTATACATAGAAGTAGCTAAAACGGCTGCTGGCATGAGAAGTATTGGCATCGCCAAAGGGGATAGAGTTGCTGGCTTACTTCCGAATTGCCCCGAAACAATTATTTCTATGTTGGCAACAACAAGTATCGGCGCTATATGGTCTTCCTGTTCTCCTGATTTTGGTGTTCAAGGAGTCGTTGAAAGATTTGGGCAGATAAAACCCAAACTATTGTTATGTGCTAATGGTTATTATTACAATGGCAAATATTTTGATTCTCTTGGTATTATTTCTGGAATTTTAGAGCAGATACAAAGTATTGATAATGTCATTGTTATTCCATTTACCGAAAAAGAATTTGTTTTACCGACAGAAAAACAATCTTTTCTTTGGTCCGAATTTCAAAAAGATGAAAAAAAAATTCATTTTGAAACTTTACCTTTTAACCATCCCCTCTATATTTTATATTCATCTGGTACAACAGGAGCTCCAAAATGTATCGTGCATGGCGCAGGAGGTACTCTGATTCAACATTTAAAGGAGCATGTTCTGCACTGTGATATTAATACCCATGATAGATTATTTTATTTTACAACCTGCGGTTGGATGATGTGGAATTGGCTTGTGAGCGGCCTAGCATCGGGTGCTACATTGATACTTTTCGACGGATTTCCTTTTTATCAGGATGGCAAAATTCTGTGGAAACTAGCAGAAGAAGAGAGATTTACTATCTTCGGTACTAGCGCTAAATACCTCTCTGCCCAGGAAAAAGCTGGTATCAAACCCGGTAGTGAATTTAATTTATCATCTTTAGAAACAATTTTTTCAACAGGATCACCATTATCTCCAAGTAGCTTTGATTACGTTTATCGTGAAATAACGAATAATGTGCAATTGTCATCTGTCTCGGGAGGAACAGATATTCTTGGTTGTTTTGCAGCGGGAAATCCATTACTTCCAGTAAGAAGAGGCGAATTACAATGCTTAGCTCTTGGAATGGATGTTTCAATTTTTAATGATTCCGGAGTACCTGTTATTAACGAAAACGGTGAATTGGTTTGTACAAAATCTTTTCCATCCATGCCGATTTATTTTTGGGATGATCCCGGAAATAAGAAATATTTTTCAGCCTATTTTAAAAAATTTAAAGGCGTTTGGACACAAGGTGATTATGCAACCATGACGGATAATAAGGGCATGGTAATACATGGTCGTTCCGATGCTGTGTTAAATCCTGGCGGTGTAAGAATAGGCACTTCAGATATATATCGTCAGGTTGAAAAATTAGATGAGGTTATCGAAAGTATAGCAATCGGACAAAATTGGAATGATGATATTCGTATTGTACTATTTGTTATCATTAAGGAAACAATTCAGTTAGATGAAACATTGAAAGAAAAAATTTCGAAAATTATCCGAGAAAATACTACACCACGTCATGTTCCGGCAAAGATTATTCAGGTTTTGGATATACCAAGAACCATAAGCGGTAAAATTGTTGAACTTGCTGTGCGTTCTATCGTTCACGGAGAAGAAGTAAAAAATGCTGATGTCCTTGCAAATCCTGAAGCACTTAAGTTTTTTAAAGATATTCCTGAATTAAAAACGGATTAATATGAGAGAACAATGAGCAATTCCAAAAAAAAAGAATTAACAAACCTTTCCAAAGGAGTCGTTATTCCAGAATGGATAGATATTAATGGGCATATGAATGTTGCTTATTATGTAAGGGCTTTTGATATGGCTTTAGATGAACAGTGGGCTGGATTAGGTATTACAGCTGAGTATATTACTAATAACAACGCATCGACATTTTCTGTTGAGTGTCATATTACCTATCAGCGTGAACTCAAAATAGACGAGGAATTCTATATAACATCTCTAATACTGGGTTATGACGCTAAACGTATTCATTTGTTTCAGAGGATGTTTCATAAGAAAAAAGCATTTCTCGCTGCCACTGCTGAATGGATGAATTTGCACGTTGATTTGGATTCTCGGTGTGTTTCAGAATGGCCAGATAATGTTTTCGATGCGTTGCGTGAGATAACTATCAACCAGCAAGGTGAAGAATATCCTGAGGAAGCTGGAAAAAAAATGATAATTAAGAAACCCATTTATACTCTCCACAAGGAATAGTTGTTTATGGATTATCTTATTGCAATTGATCAAGGCACTAGTAGCAGCAGAGCAGCAATTTTTGATAGAAGGGCATCTCTGATTTCTATTTCCCAGGAAGAGTTTACTCAAATTTATCCGAAATCAGGTTGGGTCGAGCATAACCCTGAGGATATATGGAATTCAGTAGTTAATGTCACTAAAGATGTCCTATCAAAAGGAAAAATCAATCAAAATGATATTAAAGCCATAGGAATTACAAACCAAAGGGAAACTACATTAATTTGGGATCGTGAAACTGGAAATCCTATTCATAATGCTATTGTTTGGCAAGACAGGAGGACTACGTCAATTTGTAAGGCACTTCGTGATAATGGTCTGGAAGATATTATTATTAAAAAAACGGGTCTGAGATTGGATCCATACTTCTCGGCTACGAAAATTTCCTGGATTATTGAGAATGTGCCTGGTGCGATGGATCTTTTAAAAAAAAGACGGCTTGCATTTGGTACGGTCGATTCATTTTTGTTATGGCGTTTGACAGGTGGGAGAATCCACGCTACCGATGCAACTAACGCTTCACGAACCATGCTTTTTAATATCCACACACAAGAGTGGGATGATGAGTTGCTTGAAATTTTTGGTATTCCTTCTTCATTGTTACCGGAAGTACATGATTCTAATGCCGAATTTGGAGATCTTGACAAGGATATTTTTGGTTTTAGCGTTCCTATTTGCGGAGTCGCTGGCGACCAACAAGCAGCATTAATCGGTCAAGCGGGATTTAAAGTTGGAATGACTAAAATTACTTTTGGTACTGGATGCTTTGCTATCACAAATACTGGTGATATAGCTATCGAATCAAAAAACAAATTACTCACAACCGTGGCTTACAGACTTAATAATAAGGTTACTTACGGTCTTGAGGGAAGTGTTTTTGTTGCTGGCTCAGCTATTCAATGGCTACGAGATCAGTTAATGCTTATAAAAACCGCGGATGAAACTGAATCAATTGCTGAATCAACAGGAATGGTTGAAAATGTTCAGATAGTTCCAGCTTTTACCGGGTTGGGAGCGCCTCACTGGGATCCTGAGGCAAGGGGCGCTATTCTAGGTTTAACAAGGGATACGACAAAAAATCAAATCGTAACAGCCACACTTCAGTCAGTAGTATTTCAAACATGTGATCTGGCGGAAGCAATGCTGAATGATAGTATAGAACTGAGCGTTATTCGTGTTGACGGAGGGATGGCTAATAACAGTTGGTTTTTGCAATTTCTAGCCGATATGTTGCAAGTTAAGATAGAACGACCCACCAATATTGAATCTACAATTATGGGTGTAGCATTTCTCACTGGTCTTTCCATAGGATTTTATGATTCTATTGATGAGATCGAGAAAATCTGGTCACATGATTTAATGTTCACTTCAAAAATGAATAAAAAAGAAAGAGATAGAGTTTATTCTCGTTGGATAGAAGCGGTATCCAGAGTACGCAGTCATGATTGATATTGTCATTTCAGGCCTAACTCAAAATATACTCACGCCAATGGCAGGGATATTTGTATACACAACCCACCCTCATCAAGGTTATAGGCTTCAATATTCCCTGAATTCTTCTTTATAGCAAGCCCGGCTATAGCAAGACCAAGACCAGAACCTTTTTTATTTTTGTCATTTTTGGCATCAGATGTTCTATAAAATGGATGAAAGATTTTTTCCAATTCTTTCTTATTTATACCTTTTCCCTGATCCTGTACTTTGATAATGGCATTTTGTTTTTCTGCATTTAAGATAACTCTCACAACACTTTTTTTAGGACTGTGATGGACTGCATTTCTTATTATATTTTCAATTGCACCGGTGATTGCAAAAGTAAATCCATCAATGACTGGTTCTGTATTTTTTTGGAAAATTACCTCGACATCATCGATACCAGTTGATCTGCACTCAAAATTAACATTATCAACAATTTCATGCATGAGTGTAGCAAGATCAATTTTCTTTTTATTTTCTTCAATTTTACCTTTCAATTTAGAGTAACTGAGAATTTGGCCGATAAGTTTATCTAATTTTTTAGATTCAGATTCAATTCTAGAAAGTTCATGTGTTTTACCCGTTTTTCTTTGCGCTAGTTCAAGTGCAACACGCATTCTTGCTAAAGGAGATCGTAATTCATGGGAAATATTTCTTGATAATTCTATTTGCTGATCAGATGCTTCTTGTATTTTTTTTGCCATCTCATCCAAATCGCGAGCTAATTTACCAATCTCATCTTGTCGTTTTCCTATAGTGTCTCCTAGATGCGAATCTAGGTCACCTTGTGATATTGCTATAGTTGCCTTACGGAACTGTCTTACAGGTTGGATGATTGCTCTAGATAGTAAATATGAAATTGAGATACTAACAAAGAGAGTAAGGAGGATAATCAAAAATTTTGATTGTTTAAGCATCCATTCATAGGTAGGAGGTTCAGGTAAAACAATCATGGTATAAATTTGATTATCTGGTCCAACCAACTGAGTTAGCGGTCTTGCCGGCATAAGATTTTGCTGCATGGCAATACGATTCCTTCTATCCATTCTTCGTGGAGGAAAAGAAATAAATCTCTTTATCCATCGATCAATGTCTTGGGGTAATTGACGACCAAGAATATCACGGCCGCCACGATCTATGATAAATATCCTTATTGGTGTTGCGGATTGTGTTCTTCCCAACCAGGACCTTAATCCGCTTAAGCCTTGATTTTCGAGAACAACGCCTGCTTCAATGACGGTATCACTCACTTCAAAATTTGTTATATGTTCGTCTATTCTATTGGAATAATAATAACCTGAAATCCCCGCCACAATTATTGTTATAAGGATGATTAACCAGAAAGATAAAAAGATTCTTACAAATAAGTTTCGCATTACTTTACTTTCTATTCATCGGGTATAAGGATATACCCAATTCCTCTTTGATTTTGAATAATTACACCACTATTGCTTGCTTCTCCCAATTTATTTCTTAAATTACTAATATGGGTATCAATGCTTCTATCATATGGAAGAAGTTTACGACCTAGTATATTCTCTGATAATTCATCTTTACTTATTACTTTACCTGAGCTTGCTACTAAGGCACGAAGAATTTCGAATTCAGTACCTGTTAATTTTAATGGTAATTTATTTACATAAACTTTTCGTGATCGGTCATCAATGGTGATTGAACCAATTTTTTTCTTTTCAGTTAAACTTCTACTTTGCGATCTTTTTAAGATCGCTTTTATTCGAGCGCTAAGCTCCCTGGGATTAAAAGGTTTTGAAAGGTAATCATCAGCGCCGATTTCAAGACCTATAATGCGATCTATTTCTTCTCCTCTTGCTGTCAACATAATTACAGGGATTTCATTATTTTTGCGAATGGCTTTTAAAACCTCCATCCCATTTATACCGGGGAGCATG
>Ga0257111_1001148_pt1 | contig 10778 bp, 11 predicted proteins | sample LP_taG_6_FD_191567 | JGI IMG/M metagenome (GOLD analysis project Ga0257111, IMG submission 191567) | Marine microbial communities from Northeast Subartic Pacific Ocean, Canada - LP_J_2015_P26_500m | ecosystem: Environmental > Aquatic > Marine > Oceanic | place: Canada: Northeast Subartic Pacific... | reverse complement strand
ACCAACTTTTAGATTTCCCAGATCAGTTTTTTTCATTGTTTCGTCGATCATCTCAAAATTACAAATATTTTTTGAAATTTTTGTTGCACTTAAGCATACTCCGTTTAGTGCAACACTTTGTCCAATTTTTAGACCTTTAGAATTGTTTCCGAGATCAACTGATACTTTGATTGCACTTCTATTTCCAGTCTTTCGATCAATTTTTGTAATTTTGCCTGTTCCAGTAATAATTCCAGTAAACATTGCTACATCATATAAGATTGAATATAAATAATATACTATCTTTTCTAACTTGAATATGAATAAAGAAAAGAAAAAACAAGCACAAAATGAAAACAAAGATGATGATGATACTCTAGATGGTAAAACCCTTCATGATTTGTACCGTCACTCTACAAAATTAATTAAATAATTATTTAGATATTTTTAGTAATTCCTTCGCTCGTTTATAATGAACTTCATCAATCATTTTTCCATCAATTACTGTTGCACCCTTTCCTTTCTTTATTGATGCATCATATACTTTAACAATTCGATTAGCCCACATAATTTCTGTTTTGTTAGGATGAAAAATTTTATGAACAGTGTTGAGTTGGTCTGGATGAATTACACTTTTACCAGTATAGCCTAGACTACGACCAAATTCACAGTCATTTTTCAATCCAGTTTTATCTTTGATATCTTGCCATATACCGTCTATGGAATACACACCTGCGGCAGTTGCTGCAACTGGAATCTTATATCTTGAATATTTCGCACCTGGTGGATTTCCTTTTGTGTATTCTATTTTTATATCATTTAGCAAATCAAAGATTCCAAATACTACTGCATCAATTCTTTTGCTGCATGAAGCAATTTCATAACAATTAATCACACCTAGGGAAGATTCAATTGATGGAATCAATCTAATATTCTTTATTTTTCTTTTTTTCTCTAGTCCATCAATTGTTTTTTCAATTTTCTTTAATTCTTTAGCAGAATTTACCTTTGGAATTACAATTCCATCAAGTCCTTTTTGAACAATTTCTTTTAGATCCGCATCAATCTTACCAGATTCTGGTGAGTTTGTTCTTGCAAAGACATTTGAGGAGAATTGTTTTCTTTGTTTTAATGAAGTTTTGATCAGTGTCCTAGCCTTTTTCTTTTCTTTATCTGGTACAGAATCTTCTAAATCAAGACATATTATATCGGCTGATAGTAATTTTGCTTTTTCTAAAAATCGTGGGTTATTTCCTGGAACAAAAATTAGACTTCGAAAAAGATTTGCCATTAATGATTAAGCGCCTTCAGGCTTCATTAAGATTTTGCCAAACAAACCTTTACCAGTAAGCATCTTTGTGTGTGCTTCTGCTGCTTGTTCAAACGACCAAGTAGAATCAATTGTAGCTTTTATCTTACCTTGACCCATCCAATAGACACCTTGATCTAGTTCAGCACGAGTTCCTTGTGTTGAGCCAAGTATGTTAATTCCCTTAAAGAATACATGTCGCAAGTCAGTCTCTGCATTATATCCTGTAGTTGCACCACATGAAACTAATGTAGCACCATATTTGAGGTTCTGTAGTTGTTTATTCCAGTGTGTCTGACCTATATGATCAAATGAAATATCAATTCCCGGTGAAACTCCAGTCTCTTTTGCAATCTCTTTGGTAATTCCTCTAACTTCTTTATGCCAGTCATCTTTTCGGTGATCTACAGCATAATCAGCACCAAGTTCCTTACATTTATCCAATTTATCAGGGCTTGCAGTTGCAATTACCTTACAATTGTATAATTTTGCAATTTGAATACCAAAACTTCCTACACCAGAACCTCCACCCATAATAAGTACAGTTTGTCCAGGTTTTATCTTGGCTCTACCAACTAACATATGCCATGATGTTAGAAGAGTCATTGATGCTGCTGCTGCTGCATCATAACTTACACTGTCAGGAAGTTTGACTACATTAACTTCCGGAAGATGTGTAATTTCTGAATATGCTCCCCAGTTTGGACCAGTCTGAAAACCCCAGATAGTTCTTTTTTCACAATCAAATTCTCTTCCATCTGTACATGCACTGCATACTCTACATGACATGTTTGAGTGTGACATTACCCTATCGCCAACTTTGATACTAGTTACTTCGTCACCTACTTCAATTACTTCACCTGCTGCATCAGAACCAGAAATATGTGGTAATGGAACAGGTACAGGTTGTCCTCGCATTCCCCAAATATCATTAAAGTTTAACGCAGTAGCTTTTACTTTGAAGACTACCTCATTTGGTTTTGGTTTTGGATCATCAACATCTTTTACTTTTAGAATTTTGTTAAAATCATCATCAGGTGCATATTCTTCATACACTAAACCTTTCATGAAGACTAACCCATTTTACCCCTAATTATATTTTCTTGAGATCATACTCTATTAATCTTAAATTCACGTTTTGGTTGCTGCGCAGATAATAAAACTTGCTTTAGTTGATCATCTGTGATTTGTCCCTGTGTTTTTCCTTGTGTAGATAAACCAATTAGATAGTTTTCAACTAGGTTTGCAAGTTCAGGTTTTACCATTTTTACATTATTAAGACGTAATCTAGCTTCGGATGAAAGAATTTGTTTTAACATTATTTCTTTCTGTGCATTAATTTGTTCATTGGTGGGTTGTTCATGTTGCTCATCATTAGGATTACTCATGGTAATCACTAAGAGTATATTTTTAGTTTAGGGGTGGTCTTAATTAATTCGTTAAGAATTTCGGTAGAGAGTTTATCTAGTTTTTGCATTCCTTGGCTAGTAACAACGCTACCTTTCTTTTCAACTTTTTCAAGATAGCCTAGTTTTTCAAGACCGTGAATTGCGTTTCGAATGATTGCACCACTTGCATCCTTGTGATGTCTAGCACCATAATACATATTTCTTTTTCCAGTACCATAAATTGTTCTAAGATCATTTACAGAAAGAGGGCCATTAAGGTAAATTTTTCGTAGTATTGAAGCACATCTTGTATACCACCAATCAGATTTTTGTGGAGGTTTATCTGCATGTGCGCCTGTTTTTACAAACATTGTCCAACTAGGTGCAGGAATTTCTTCAGTTTTTAGTACTTCTGTTAATTTTGATATTAATTCATCTGCTGGTACATCATAGACCTTTGCCATCTGATGAAAAACTCGATAGTCGTTTTATAAATCATTGATCTATTAGTTTTCTGTATGTATGATTACAAAAATTACACGTAATACGAATAGATTTTACATTACTTCGACCGATCCTAACTTTTGAAGTGATAGATGGTACAATGAATTTCTTACATTTTTTACAAAAACTTGTCCGTATTTGCCAAGGCATTTTAATTTTAAATCTCATACTTATTTTTCTTGCAATATGTGCTTGTCTTTGTGCCAACTTGGGATTATTACGGGCATTTGAAACTGCATTATCAAACAAGATAAGAATTCGTTGTTTTGCTATTTCTTTTTTCGAATTTTTCATAATTATCTAAAAAAACTACTATAAAAAAATATTAGTAAATGCAGTCAGCGGGATTCGAACCCGCGTCACAGGGTTGGAAACCCCGAATACTAACCAGGCTATACTATGACTGCATAAATGGGGAAAAATTTCTTCCTAAATAAAAATGGTTTTTTCATATTCATATAGAATTCTACTTGCTATTACATGCGCTTCAAGAGAATCATCATGAAGTGATTTTAGATCATCAAACTGTTTTAGAACTCTTTCATTGAAATGTCCCTTTTGAAATCCACCTATTACAATACAAGAATCTTCAGTAATTATTTTTGCTGTGTTTTGAAATGAACTTTTATTTCCTGTAGTTGATAATCCAAGTATTTTACTAGGTCGAATTTTTGTTATTAATTCTTCAAATGTCATATCATGTAATTCAAGTAATATTGTATTATCTATCTCAATTTTGTTATTTTTATACAATTTTTCAATTAAGCCTTGAAATCTATGATATGATTTTGGTAGTCTGATGTTATCTGATATAGAAATTACTTTATCATTGGTAGTATGAACAAATATCTTTAGTTTGTTATTTTTATACAGAGGTGTATTACAAATTGCTAAAAGTGTAAGGTGTATAATATCTGGTCGTCCACGTTTTATTTCATTTTTAATTCCTTTCATTGCAGCAAAATGCCATGAATTATCAAGTAAAGTTTCACTAGATTTTTTTTCATTCCTCCTACAGTATGAGATCACCGATGGATGATTTCGTAATTCAGTTGGTATAATTTCCAATGATGATTCTGCAAGAATTAATGTTGGCATAAAAATATTCGAATATTTGTTTTTCTAATTAATTTAATGTAAATTTTATATTTCAATTGATACCTATCTATCCAGATGTACAGCCACTGTATCCACATTCAATGCAAATACTGCATCCTTCTATTAGTACAAGTTTATTTTTACATGTAGGACATAAATTTTCTTCTTTAACATCTTCTTTTTCTATTACAACATCTCTTGGTTTTTCTTGCGGTGGTGTTATCTTTAATGCTGCATGGATTTGTTTTGAGACATATGTGTTTGATATACTATCTTTGATGTAATCATATAGATATTGTGTGGGAGTAACATCAAATGTTTTTTCTGCATTTTCACTTGTCATATGAAGAACTTGTTTGTGTCTAGAGCCATCACGATAAACTGTAATTCCCTTAAGACCAATTTCATGTGCAAGTAGATATGCAGCCTTCACATCTTCGGCAGACACATCATTTGGCATATTTATCGTCTTTGCAATTGCATTTCCAATCCAATCTTGCCACACAGCTTGAGCCATAAGATGATCAGACCAATGTATATCCATGGCTGTAACAAAGATGTTTTGCATCCATTCGGGAATCTCTGGAATTCCCTTAACAGAACCATAATTGTCTGCAACTTTTGCTAGTAGTTCTTCGCTGTGAAGTCCATTTTCTTTTAGAACTTGTTCAAATATCTTATTTGTGTAAAAGAACCTACCAACTGTCACTCTCTTTTCAAATACTAAAGCAAATGTTGGCTCCATTCCATTTGAACAATCAGCAATCATTGACAGTGTACCGGTAGGTGCTACAGTAGTAGTTAACACATTTCTTATTCCATATCTTTGAATTTTTACGATCAATGCATCCCAATCATAGGAATGTGAGTGCTTTGGTTTTTCATAATATCCTGCTATTGGGATCTTTCCTTCAGGAAACTCTGTCTTAGAGCACAATGGAAATGCACCTCGTGATTGTGCAAGTGCTACACTTTCTTCCATTGAATAATATGATAAGGCCTCGGATAATTTACCCATAAACTCGTAACCTTCTGGGGAATTATATGGAATTCTCAATTTGTATAACAGATCGGCAACTCCCATTACGCCTAATCCTATTCGTCGAGAATCTTTTGATGCAACATTAATTTCTGGAACAGGATAATGATTAACATCAATTACATTATCTAAGAAGCGTGTTGTCTTTCTAATTGTTTCTTCATATCCCTGCCAATCAAACTCGTACTGTCCATCTGCTTTTCTTTTTGTAAGTATCGCTAAATTAATTGAGCCAAGATTACATGATTCGTATGGATATAGACTTTGTTCGCCACATGGATTTGTAGCTTTTAGTGGTGCACCCCTTGCTTTTGCAAATACATTATACTTGTTTATGTTATCAAAGAAGATCAAACCTGGTTCTGCACTCTTCCAAGCTGATGTTGCAATTAGATCAATTAAATGATGTGCATTAATTTCTCGTACAGCACTTTTGTCACGTGTACTTCGTAGTGTGTATTTTCCATCATCAGTATTTACTAATGCATTCCAAAAGTCATCCCATATTCCGACACTTACATTGAAATTCTCTAGAATTCCTGGCTCTGTCTTATTTGTGATAAATTTTTCAATGTCTGGATGCCACACGTCCATAATTCCCATATTAGCACCCCTTCTTTTTCCTCCCTGTTTTACAACCTCAGTTACAGTGTTGATTATATTCATAAATGTGACTGGACCTGATGCTACTCCTGATGTTGATGCTACTATATCACCTTCTTCTCTTAACTCTGAATAATTAATTCCAACGCCTCCGCCTGATTTGAAAATTAGCGCGGCATCAGATGTTGTTTTCATTATTCCTGCCATATCATCAGGCATTCCTAATACAAAACATGCAGATAACTGTCCTAAGCGACCACCTGCATTCATCATTGTAGGTGAGTTTGGAAGGAAAGTTTGTGATTTCATTAAATTAAGATACTCAGTTATTTTTGTTTCATAATCTTCAAACTTCTTAGCAGCTAATTGCGTTAAGAGATTCTTGAAACCAATTTTTGCTTTTCCTCTATTTGCGATTTCAATGTATCCATTAACAAGTCCCCTGAAATGATATTGATTTAGATAGTAATTACCTATTTTGAATTTATAATTAAATTGATCTAGTTTTGTCAGATATTCTTCTGCTTCTGTTACATCCTGTTGTATATTTCCTGAATTATTGAAGATTCGACCATCACATAATAAATCACCAATTCCAATTAGAATAGCAACACGTTCAAACATGGCAGATGGACTCTCAGTTATTTCATTTTTATTATTTCGTAGAAGATACCTAGATGCTAGAACACGCAAACAATTAAGATCAAAATTCTTTGATACGGAATCTAATGTCTGAGTGTTTAATACTTTCATCTTCTCATCACGTACTTTTCTTCTCTCATGTCTGTAAAGGATGTAGGCTTTTGCGATCTCACTATGACCCTGTTCGATTAGAGTTGATTCCACCATATCTTGTATGTCTTCAACACTAGGTGCATTTGTTGTGGAAAAACCCTGATTTGCCAATTTTTCTAATACACCATTTGCTAGTTTTTCAGCTAATGGTAAATCACCTTGATTTGTTGCCATTAATGCCTTGTAGATCGCATTTGTGATTTTATTTTGATCGAACTTTGATGTCTTTCCATTCCTCTTTCGAATTTCTGCGAAAGAACTCTCTATCTGTGAATTTTCAACCAAAACATAATCCCCAATTATAGTAAAAATGATTGGGCATAAAAGTTCTATGGCAATTAGTTGTATAGTTGGAGCTAAACATTTTTCACAACGCTACGAAAAACTTCGTTCAAGTTATTTTCTAATGATTATATTATAAAATAGTTTTAGAGATCTGTGTTATGGTATAATGAATAAACAAATACGAAATTCGTTTATATGATGTATGTTGACTTGCAAGTTGGACATTTATCAACCAACTTTTCATTTTTGTAGCCACAATTACCACATATTGAAACATGCTTGATTAGTTTAAATGACGAAATTAGCGAAGATGCTTTTTCAATAATTATTTTAATTTCTGAAGATCTGCATTTGGGTCCAAGATCGATCTTTGTCATGGTTCCTCCATTGAGGGTCTTTGTCCTTTTATTACATTTAACTACTGTATCATTTTTGGCGTTCATCGATCCAAGTTTTTCCCTCTCTATCACCAAACCTTGTGAATATGAACCACTATCTGTTAGATCTACCACAGAATTCTTACCATATTTTTCTCCATCAAGTGTAACAAATCGTGATGCGCCATCACTATCAATCATTGCAATTTTAACATCAAGTCCAGCCTCAGCACCTTTTTTTGATGCTATGTCAATTGCAGTTTCAAGTACTTTATCTAAAATTTTATTTCCATCTTTGGCTTCTTTATGATCAAGAATATGAAAAACTGCCTCTTGTAGACCTACAAGATTCAAGATTAAGGATACATTACTTTTTTGCATGAATTGTGTACTGTTTGCAAGAATTGGATTTATACCACGCCGTGTAAGATCGGAAATGTCTTTCTTTCGTATTGCCATAGAAGAAATTACAGGTTTCATCAACAGTGCTAATCTTGCTCTAAAGTAAGTTTCATCTTTATTTGATTCAAATGCAAGTCGTGGAAGATTAATTGTTACAGAGCCTAACACAATTGATGTTGTAGTGCTTTTTTCGTGTAGTTTTATTCCATTTGTTGAACATAGTCCTTTTGATAATATTACATTACCACCAATAGAAATAATTTCCGACAGAATACTAGAAACGTTGCTAATTTTTCCCTTTTCATAGTCAATAACTAAGCCAATTTTTGGTAATGGTGTTGATTCTACATAAGATTTGTACGCGGATAATATTGCTTGTATGGTTTTTTGATCAGCAGATAAAGGAATTCTAAATGAGATTATAGTAGATAATTTATCAAAACTGATCGATGTTGAAGATAGTGTTAGTGCTTTATGTAACATCTTTTCAATTTCTGATGGATTCTTTGAATATTTTGTTAATACTGTTACAAGTTCATCAATAACTACTTCTTGTGATGCTTCTTTTGAAATTAACATCAAAAATGTAGAAAGTAAAGTTGCCAAATCATCTAACGTTTTTGGATGTGATAATCTTGTTACGCCTAGGTACTTTCCTTGTAGTTGTAATCCATTTTCAACAAATTCCTTAAGGTTCAGGAAGGCTATATCAGGAATTAGAGACCACAAACCTGTATTTGATATGTGTATATCACCTGACATATGTGCATCAGCTATATCTTTTGGCAGTGTGTTAGTAAGCAGATATTCTGTTAGAGTGTTTTTTCCACTATTAAACAACAGATCTTCAACACCGTTTGGGAGATTTTCTACATTTGTGAACATTTCTTGTATATCAAATACTGGCATACCAAGTCGTGCTAACTTATTTCTGTATTCTTCATGTCCATGTTCTAATAATACGTTATTTACCATTTCACGAATTAATGAGCCAGTGAGATATGTAGTTTGAAATTTGTAAATACGATTTTCAACTTCTTCTGTAATTTTTTGTGAGAGTTCTAACGGAAGACTTCCTTCACGAACCAATGATTGTATAATCTTATGAGAGTTGAATTCTTCAATTGAATCATGTGACGTACGAACATACATCTTTCCACTTTCAATGATAGAACGTTCTTCAATCTGTCGTGCAAGGCTTAAAACTAATTTACCTAGATTTGTGATAGTATATCGTCTCTCAGATTTATTTAATGCCACTAATGATTGTCTTAACAGTTTTCTAAGATGATATGCAAATTTCCCACTTTCTTTTTTTGATTTGAATCCAGCTAGTGATTTAAGTTCAGAGTATGTAAGTGGGCCTTTTGAATTTAATATTCTAAGAATGTCAATTCTGTTTGGGCTGGCCATAACAGAGAAGATCATTCTTACACGTTTTGATGTTGACTGTAACATACTACCTCCTTCTGAAGCATCACCGCCTAATTCAAGATCATCATCGTCATTGATATCTGCATCTACATTAAGATCTAATTCTTCATCAAAATCTTCCTTTCCTATCCCCATTGATATAGTAAAAAAAAATTAACTAATAAGACTTGTGCAAGTAATATAGTTTTAGAATATTAATCTTTTTTTTCTATATCAGTTGAAAAATCTACTGGTGATAATTTTTGTCCACAGTTTGGACATTTATTGTTATGATGTTTCATTACATCTCTTACAGACTTTAGCATTTTCATAGTGCCAATCTTTTCTCCACATTTTCCACAAACAATTTCAACTGACATAAAAAAATTATTTCAACCAAGTATAAAAATTAAGAAATAAAATATTAATTGTTATAATAAAAATTTTTACTGTTTTTCTAGAATTATTCCGCGCTCATCAAATCCAACAATTTTTGCCGCTATACCGATTGGAAGGTCAGCTGGTGTTGCAATATGAGGTAAAAATCCAGATATTCTGACGCCTGGTGCACTATCTAATTCCATAACTACCCATGCATATGGTGCATGTTCTTCAAATCCCTCTGGAGGGACAGTCATGATTGTATATGTTACAATTTTTCCTTTTCCCTCAATTACTGCATCTTCAAAATCCTTGTTGCCACATTTTTTACAGAAATAAACTGTTGCAAGGTGTAATTCCTCACATTTAGTACATTTTCTAGCTAATACATTACCTGCTTTGGCATTCTCAATAAATTCAGGTTTTGCTGACAATTTACACACTTTGGAATATATGAACTGCACAACTGGCTCCAGTTGCACCGAAGTTTTGTGTTAATCCTATTTTAGCATCATTAACAGTTCTTTCACCTGCATTACCTGTTAATTGATCAAATGCTTCAACTATTTGACCAACACCTGTAGCACCAATTGGATGACCTTTTGATTTTAAACCACCTGATGGGTTAATTGAAATTGTACTGTTTAGTTTAGTTTCACCTTGACGTGCAGCCTCTGCACCTTTACCCTTCTCAAAGAATCCAAGATCCTCTGTATCAACCACCTCTGCAACTGTAAAACAATCATGAACTTCAGCAAAATCTATATCCTTAGAAGTAATACCAGCCATCTTGTATGCATCTGCAGCTGCAATTTTTGTACTTGGAATTGTAGTTAGATGTTCACGTCCTTGTAATGCAGCAGGTGAACCACCACGTCCTGAACCAATTACTTTAACATAATCTTTTGAATGTTCTTTTGCAAATTTCTCATTACAAAGTATCACTGAACTTGCACCATCAGAAAATGGACAACAGTCATATAATTTTAATGGACTTGCAACTACGGCAGAATTCATCACATCATCAATTGTAATTTTTTTTCTCAGATGCGCTTTTGGATTTAATATTCCATTCTCATGATTTTTTACTGCTACACTTGCAAGATCTTCTTCGGTTGCATCAAATTCATTTAGATATGCTCGTGCCATTGATGCAAACAAACCTGGAAATGATGCTCCAGCTTGACCCTCATAAAAAAAATCAG
>Ga0257111_1001141_pt1 | contig 10811 bp, 14 predicted proteins | sample LP_taG_6_FD_191567 | JGI IMG/M metagenome (GOLD analysis project Ga0257111, IMG submission 191567) | Marine microbial communities from Northeast Subartic Pacific Ocean, Canada - LP_J_2015_P26_500m | ecosystem: Environmental > Aquatic > Marine > Oceanic | place: Canada: Northeast Subartic Pacific... | reverse complement strand
CCCGGAGTCGGGTCTCCTGCTGGATCATTACTTCGCCCTCTCAATGATCTCGAGCAGGCGCCAGCGCTTCAGCTTGGACAGCGGCCGGGTCTCCTGGACCCGCACGCGGTCGCCCACGTTGAGCTGGTTCTCCTCGTCATGGACGTGGAGCCGATTGGTCCGCTGGACCGTCTTGGCGTACCGACGGTGTCGGACACGGTCGACGGTCTCGACGATCGCCGTCTTGTCCTGAACGTCGGAGACCACGAGGCCCTCGCGCACCTTGCGGCGGTTCGGACGCTCAGTCGTTTCGGTCGTTTCGGTCGTTTCGGCCATCATTCGGCCACCTCCTCGCCCACGGCCTCCATGGCCTCGGCGGCGTCGATCTCACGGGCCCGCAGCTCGGTCAGCATGCGGGCCACCTCCTTCTTGACCTGTCGGAACCGGGCGTGGTTCTCGAGCTGGCCGGTGACCAGCTGGAAGCGGAGGTTGAACAACTCCTCCTTGGCGCCGGAGAGGCGCTCCACGAGGTCGGCGTAACCGATGGTGGTCAGGCTTTCCTTCTTCGCCATGGCTAGAAGCCCTCCTCACGCTCGACGAAGCGGGCCTTGATGGGCAGCTTCTGGATGGCCCGGTCGAGGGCCTCGCGTGCCACCACGACGTCGTGGTACGACAACTCGAACAGGATGCGTCCGGGCTTGACCACGGCCACCCACTTCTCCGGGTTGCCCTTGCCGGAACCCATACGGGTCTCGGCCGGCTTCTCGGTGATGGGCTTGTCGGGGAAGACGTTGATCCACACCTTGCCGCCACGCTTGATGTGGCGGGTCATGGCGATACGGGCGGCTTCGATCTGGCGGGCGGTGATCCAACCCGGCTCGAGAGCCTGGATTCCGAACTCGCCGAACGTGATCTCGGTCTGGCCCTTCGACGTGCCCCGCAGGCGTCCGCGGTGCTGCTTGCGGTGACGGACCTTCTTCGGCATCAACACGGCTCAGTCACCATCCCCGCCGCGGAAGTGCGGCGTCTCGTGGTTGTCCTTGGTGGATGCCTCGATGGCCTCCTCCTCGGCGAGCAGCTTCTCGAACTCGGCGTCGCCCTCCTTGACCAGCGGCGCTGGTTCGGCCTCGACGGCCTCCGGGGTCGGAGCCTCGGGGGTCGCCACCTCGGTGGCCTCGGTTCGACGCCGGGCGGCGGCCGACGACACCACGGTGCGCGGCTTGATCTGACCCGAGGTCTCACCAGCGGCCATGGCGGCCTCCTTGGTGATCTTGTCCTCGAGCACGCTCTTGTAGGGGAGGATGTCACCCTTGTAGATCCACACCTTCACGCCGATACGGCCGTAGGTGGTGCGGGCCTCGCGGAAGCCGTAGTCGATGTCGGCCCGCAGCGTGTGCAGCGGAACACGACCCTCGCGGTACCACTCGGTCCGGGACATCTCGGCGCCACCCAGGCGGCCCGAGCACTGCACCCTGATACCCAGGGCGCCGGCCTTCTGGGCGTTCTGGACGGCCCGCTTCATGGCCCGTCGGAAGGCGACGCGGCCGGCCAACTGATCGGCCACACCCTGGGCGATCAACGCAGCCTCGATCTCCGGCTCCTTGATCTCCTGGATGTTGAGCTGCACCTGGTGGTTGCCGGTGATCTTGCTCAGGCCGGCCCGCAGGCGGTCGGCCTCCGAACCCTTACGCCCGATGACGATGCCCGGGCGGGCCGTGTGGACGTCGATGCGCAACTTGTTGCTGGTGCGCTCGACCTCGATCCGGCTGATCGCGGCGTGCGGCAGGTCCTCCATGATGAAGTCACGGATCTGCCAGTCCTCGGCGAGGTTGTCGGCGTACTCCTGCCGGCTGGCGAACCACCGTGACTTCCAGTCGGTGGTGATCCCCAGGCGGAAGCCGTACGGATTGACCTTCTGGCCCATCAGTTGGACTCCTCTTCGTCCTGCTGTTCAGCGTCCTGCTCTTCGTCCTGCTGTTCAGCGTCCTGCTCTTCGTCCTGCTGTTCAGCGTCCTGCTCTTCAGCGTCCTGCTCTTCGTCCTGCTCTTCCTCGACAGGTACCTCGGCGCTGACATCGATGTCGACCTCGGCCGCCACCTCGTGATCGTGGTCGTGATCGGCCTCCTCGGCGGCCACAGCCTCCGCGGCGGCGCGGCTGCGCTCCACACGCTGGCGGCGGGCCTCGGCGGCATGGGTGCTGGACCCGGCCCGACCCTTGGCCGCCTCGCGCTCACGAAGGTCCTCCAGGGTGGCCTCGTCGTACCGGCCCACGATGACCGTGATGTGGCTGGTGCGCTTCTTGATCGACGTGGCGCGGCCCCGGGCACGGGGACGCCAGCGCTTCAGCGTGGGGCCCTCGTCGGCGTAGCAGGCCGACACGAAGAGCTCCTCGGCCGGGATGCCGTCGTTGTTCTCAGCGTTGGCGACAGCCGAATCCAGGCACTTGCCGACCACCTCGGACACGGCACGCTCCGAGAAGGCCAGGATCTCCGACGCACGGCCGTAGGACTCACCGCGGATGAGGTCGAGCACGGCGCGGGCCTTGGTCGGCGACACACGGACGTACTTGGCGACCGCACGCGTCCCCGGACACTCGTTGGTCTTCAGGCCGGTCATCAGCGACGACCGCCCTTCTCCTGGCCAGCATGGTGGCGGAAGGTCCGCGTCGGCGCGAACTCACCCAGCTTGTGACCGACCATGGACTCGGTGACGTACACCGGCACGTGCTTGCGCCCGTCGTGCACACCGAACGTGTGGCCGACCATGTCGGGCACGATGGTGGACCGTCGGGACCACGTCCTGATGACCTTCTTCTCGCCGGACTCGTTGAGCACGTCCACCTTCTTGAGCAGGTGGTCGTCCACGAACGGACCCTTCTTGAGACTCCTCGGCATCGCCGATTACCTCCGCGATCCGCGCCGACGACGGCGACGCACGATCAACTTGTCGGACTGCTTGCCCCGCTTACGGGTACGACCCTCGGCCTGGCCCCAGGGCGACACCGGGTGGCGACCACCCGACGACTTGCCCTCGCCGCCACCCAACGGGTGGTCGACCGGGTTCATGGCCACACCGCGGGTCTGCGGGCGGACGCCCTTCCAGCGGTTGCGACCGGCCTTGCCGATCTTGATGAGCTCGTGTTCCTGGTTGCCGACCTCGCCGACGGTCGCCCGGCAGTCGATGCGGACGCGCCGCATCTCGGTGCTGGGCAGACGCAGGGTGGCGACATCGCCTTCCTTGGCCACCAACTGGACGCTGGCACCGGCGCTGCGGGCCATCTTGCCGCCGCCCTCAGGCTGCATCTCGACGTTGTGCACGACGGTACCGACGGGGATGTAGCGCAGCGGGAGGGCGTTGCCGGCCTTGATCTCACTGCCCTGACCGGACTGCAACGTCTCGCCGACCTGCACGCCCCTGGGGGCCAGGATGTAGCGCTTCTCGCCATCGTGGTAGTGGAGCAGCAGGATGCGACAGCTCCGGTTCGGGTCGTACTCGACCGCGGCGACCTTGGCCGGCACGCCGTCCTTGTTGCGACGAAAGTCAATGACCCGGTACTGCTTCTTGTGGCCGCCCCCACGATGACGGGCGGTCTTGCGGCCGTAATTGTTGCGGCCACCAGTGCGGTTCTTCTGCTCGGTCAGCGACCGCTCCGGCACCGTCTTGGTGATCTCGGAGAAGTCGGCGACGGTCTGGAACCGACGACCGGGGCTGGTGGGCTTGCGCTTGCGCTGCGGCATATTCCTAGACCTCGAACAGCTCGATCGAATCGCCCTCGGCGAGGGTGATGTATGCCCGCTTGACGTCCGGACGCGTGCCGAACGTAGGCATGCGCCGGTTCCGCTTGCGCTTGCCGGCGCGGTTCAGCGTGTTCACCTTGAGGACCTTCACGTCGAAGATCGACTCGACGGCGTCACGAATCTCAGGCTTGGAGGCCAACTTGGCGACCTCGAAGGTGTAGACGTTCTCCTCGAGCAGGGCGTAGGACTTCTCCGACACGACCGGCTTCACGATGACGTCGCGTGCGTCCTTCACTCTTCTTCTCCCGTATCCGAGTCGTCGACGACCTGGGCCGGAGCCGTCCGGGGCGCCGCTGCCGCAGCGGTGGGCAGCGTGGCCTTCGTGAAGACCACGACATCGCTCACCAGCACGTCGTAGGCGTTGAGCTCGCCGGGCGAGAGCACGTGCACCGCTCCGAGGTTGGCGAAGCTCTTCCAGGTGTTCTCGTCGGAGCGCTCGGCCACCACGAGGGCACGTCCCTCGATGCCGAGGGCCGCCAGGGCGGCCACCGCGTCCCTGGTGCGGGGAGCCTCGAAGGCCCAGTCGTCGATCACGACGACCTTGCCCTCGGCGGCCCGGTCGCTGAGCGCCGAGCGCAGGGCGAGTCGCACCATCTTCTTGGGCGTCTTCTGGGCGTAGCTGCGGGGCTTGGGACCCAGCGCCACGCCGCCGCCACGCCACTGCGGCGAGCGGATGGAACCCTGACGGGCCCGGCCCGTGCCCTTCTGGGCCCATGGCTTGGCACCACCGCCCCGGACCTCGGCCCGGGTCAGCGTGCTCTGGGTGCCCGACCGGCGGGCGGCCAGCTGGGCGGTCACGACCTGGTGCATCACGGCGACGTTCGGCTCGATGCCGAACGTGGCGTCGTCGAGATCGACGGAACCTGCCGCTGCGCCGGTCTGGCTTCGGACGCCGACCTTCGCCATCACCGGCCTCCCTTCACAGCATCACGGATGAGGACGGTGGCCCCCCGGGGACCGGGCACCGATCCACGGACCAGCAGCAGCTCGCGCTCGGCGTCGGCCTGCACGACCTGGAGGTTCAGCGTGGTGGTCTTCTGATTACCCATCCGGCCCGGCATCTTCTTGCCCCGGAAGACTCGGGACGGGGTAGCGCACTGGCCGATGGCGCCCGGCTTGCGGTGCACCTTGTGGGCGCCGTGTGAGGCGCGCTGGCCCTTGAATCCGTGGCGCTTCATGACGCCGGCGAAACCCTTGCCCTTGCTGACCGAGGTCACGTCGACGTGGCCCTGGTCGGCGAGCGACTCGACGGTGAGTTCCTGGCCGACCTCGTAGCCGTCGACGTCGTCGAGCCGCAGCTCCACGAGGCGCTCGCCGGCCTCCACGCCACCGGCAGCAAAGTGGCCGGCCTCGGGGCGGGTCAGCTTGTCGGCGTCACGATGGCCGACGGTCACCTGCAGGGCGGAGTAGCCGTCACGCTCTGTGGTCTTGACCTGGACGACGCGGTTGGGGCGGACACGAAGCACGGTGACGGGAAGGACTCGGTTGTCCTCATCCCACACCTGTGTCATGCCGACCTTCTCGCCGACGATTGCCTTGTTGGCCATGATGGCTCCTGCGACTGGTGCCGGTGATCTGCCGGCAGCGGTGGGCCCTGGTGGCCCGTTCACGCGAACGCTCCGCACGAGCAGGGGCCCGGCGGAGCGGCGATTCTGTTGTGCCGTGCGGTTCGCCGGATCCGGTCTCCCGGAACCGTCGCCTACCCGGACGTCGATTCACACGACGGGCCGACCACGGACGGTCTGCCAGAAGCGCAAGGTCCTACGATACGGCGGCCGACGACAGCCCACAACCGGCTATCCACCGGGTCGATGTGCCGCTGGCCACCCTCTCCCGCCGGGGTCGTCGCCCCACGGGCATCCCCGGCCGCCCCTAAACCGACCGGTAGCGTCGCTGACGGTGAGAGATCCGCTCCATTTCAACGATCTCGCGCCGCGAGGTGGCTTGGACACATGACCGAACCGGCCAGCGCGACGCCGATGTCGGGCTCCGACGGTCGATCCCTGCCCCCGTGGGCCCATCGGACGATCCTGAGCCTGCTGGGTGGTATCGCCGCGCTCTACTACCTCCGTGGGCTGCTCGAGGCCCTCCGGCCGCTCATCCTCGTGCTCCTGGTGGCGTTCTTCCTATCGTTCGCCCTCGAGCCGGCGGTCAACCGACTGGAGCGGGCCGGCGTCCGCCGCGGGGTCGGCACGGCGCTCACCATGATGATGCTGGTGGCCGGCATGGGTGGTTTCGGCATCCAGGTGGGCAGCCTGCTGGCCGAGCAGGTCACCGAGTTCAGCGAGGACGTTCCTGGCTACCTGGCTGACGTGGACCAGTGGCTTACCGACTCGTTCGGCATCGAGAACGCACTGGCCGACCTGCGATCCAACTACGACTCCGGGGCGCTGGCCGGCTGGTTGGGTGAGGTGGCCGACGACCTGGCCCGTTTCGGGACCACCGTGGTGAACGTCCTGTTCCAACTGTTCACCGTGGGCCTGTTCACCTTCTACCTGGTGGCCGAGGGCCCCAAGTTGCGTCGCCTGGTCTGTTCGTTCCTGGCCGAGCGCCACCAGCGGCACGTGCTCGAGGTCTGGGACCTGGCCATCGAGAAGACCGGCGGCTACATCCTCTCGAGGAGCCTCCTGGCGCTGGCCTCGTCGCTGATCCACTGGGCGGCCTTCGAGATCATCGGCCTGCCATCGGCCCTCGCCCTGGCGTTGTGGGTCGGAATCATGTCCCAATTCGTGCCAGTCGTCGGGACGTTCATCGCCGGGGCACTCCCTCTGGTCATCGCCCTGCTGGGTGAGCCGGTCGACGGACTCTGGGTGGTGGTCGTGATCGCCATCTACCAGCAGTTGGAGAACTACGTGTTCGGCCCCCGGATCACCGCCCACACCATGCAACTGCACGTGGCCGTGGCCTTCGGCGCGGTGATCGCCGGTTCGGCCGTCCTCGGCGTGGTCGGCGCCCTGCTGGCCCTCCCGGCAGCGGCCACCATCCAGGCCGTGATCGCGGCCGAAGCTGAACGCCACGAGGTGGCCGAGCACCTCCAGGAGGCCAGCAGCCAGCGGCGGGGCCACGGGGAACGGACCGACCCCCCACCGGAAGGAACCGTCGAAGCCGACGAGGACACCGAACCCTCCTGAAAACGGCGGAAGCGCCCCCCGGAGGAAGCGCCTCTGCACTCGTACCTGTCGGTGGCCGGACCGAAGGCCCGGCCGAAACTACACCTGCTGGATCTTGATCTCGATGTCGACGCCGGCCGGAAGGTCCAGGCGCTGCAGCGAGTCCACCGTCTTGGACGAGGGATTCAGGATGTCGAGAAGGCGCTTATGGATGCGCATCTCGAAGTGCTCCCGGGAGTCCTTGTCCTTGAAGGGGCCGCGGATGACCGTGTAGCGGTGCTTCTCGGTCGGCAACGGAACCGGACCCCGAAGGTCGGCCTGGGTGCGTCGGACCGTCTCGACGATCTTCTTCGTTGACTGGTCGATGACCTCATGGTCGTAGGCCTTCAGCCGGATCCGGATCTTCTGCCCTGCAGGCATCTGCGTCGTCCCGCTACTTCAGGATCTTGGTGACGGCGCCGGCACCAACAGTGCGGCCACCCTCACGGATGGCGAAGCGAAGGCCCTCGTCCATGGCGATCGGAGCGATGAGCTCGACGGTCATGGTCGTATTGTCGCCGGGCATGCACATCTCGGTGCCCGCGGGCAGCTCAATCATGCCGGTCACATCGGTGGTCCGGAAGTAGAACTGCGGGCGGTAGTTGGAGAAGAACGGCTTGTGACGGCCACCCTCCTCCTTGGTCAGCACGTAGCACTCGGCCTCGAAATGGATGTGCGGGGTGATCGAACCGGGCTTGGCCAGCACCTGACCGCGCTGGACCTCGTCCTTGTCGATGCCTCGCAGGAGGGCGCCGATGTTGTCGCCGGCCTCGCCCTGGTCGAGCAGCTTGCGGAACATCTCGACGCCGGTACAGGTCGTCGTCTGGGTGTCCCTGATGCCGATGATCTCGATGTTGTCGCCGGTGTTGACGACGCCCTGCTCGACACGACCGGTCACCACGGTGCCGCGGCCGGTGATCGAGAACACGTCCTCGATCGGCATGAGGAAGGGCTTGTCGATCTCACGCTCAGGCTGCGGGATGTACTCGTCGACCTGGCTCATCAGGTCCACGATCTGGTCGCTGGCGTCGCTGTCGCCCTCCAGGGCCTTCAGCGCCGAGACCCGCACGATCGGGGTGTCGTCACCCGGGAAGTCGTACTCGTCGAGGAGCTCGCGCACCTCCATCTCGACCAGCTCGAGCAGTTCCTCGTCGTCGACCATGTCGCACTTGTTCAGCGCCACGAGGATCTTCGGCACGCCGACCTGACGGGCCAGGAGCACGTGCTCACGGGTCTGAGGCATCGGGCCGTCGGCGGCCGACACCACGAGGATCGCACCGTCGACCTGAGCGGCGCCGGTGATCATGTTCTTGATGTAGTCGGCGTGACCGGGCATGTCGACGTGGGCGTAGTGCCGGTTCTCGGTCTCGTACTCGACGTGGCTCACGTTGATCGTGATGCCACGCTCCCGCTCCTCGGGCGCGTTGTCGATGTTCTCGAACTCGGTGAAGGAGGTGGAGTTGGGATCACGATCCGACAGGACCTTGGTGATCGCCGCGGTCAACGTGGTCTTGCCATGGTCGATGTGACCCATGGTGCCCACGTTCACGTGGGGCTTGTTGCGCTCGAACTGGGCCTTGGGCATTTCGCTTCTTCCTCGGTTTCGGGGATTACTCGGACTGGTTCTACATACTGGTTTCTGAGAACTGGGATTGCTACTGATGGGCGGCAGCGAGATCATTCACCGTGGATTCGGCGGGTGATCTCCTCCTGCACCGACCCGGGCGTCTGCTGATACGAGTCGAACTGCATCGTGTAGGTTGCACGCCCCTGAGTGCGTGACCGCAGGTCGGTAGCGTATCCGAACATCTCCGACAGCGGTACCTGCGCGCTGACCACCTGGTTGGACCCGCGGGCCTCCATCTGGCCCACCCGACCACGTCGGGAGTTGAGGTCGCCGACCACGTCGCCCATGTAGTTCTCCGGGGTCACGACCTCCACGGACATCACGGGCTCGAGCAGCACCGGCTTGGCCATCCGCATGGCTTCCCTGAACCAGGCCTGGGCGGCGATCTTGAACGCCATCTCCGAGGAGTCCACGTCGTGGGCCTTGCCGTCGTTGAGGCTGACCTTCAGGCCGAGCACCTGGAAGCCGGCCAGCGGCCCATTGGTGGTGGCAAGCTGCACGCCGGCGTTCACCGATGGGATGTACTCCTTGGGGATGCGGCCGCCGGAGACGTTGTCCTCGAAGAGGTACGTCGCCTCGTCGTCCGTGTAGGGCTCGAGGCTGGCCACGATCTCCGCGAACTGGCCCGATCCACCGGTCTGCTTCTTGTGTGTGTAGCGGTGGTCCAGCACCGGCCTGGTGATCGTCTCCCGATAGGCCACCTGGGGCTTGCCCACGTTGGCGTCCACCCGGAACTCCCGAAGCATGCGATCGACCAGCACCTCGAGGTGCAGCTCGCCCATGCCGCCGATGATGGTCTGGCCCGTCTCCTCGTCGCTACGGACGGTGAAGGTCGGATCCTCCTCGGCCAGGGAGAAGAGGGCCTTGCTCATCTTGTCCTGGTCGGCCTTGGAGCGGGGCTCCACAGCCACGTGAATCACCGGCGCGGGGAACTCCAACTGCTCCAGGATGATGGGATGGTCCGGGGCGCACAGGGTGTCACCGGTGCGGGTGTTCTTGAGGCCGATGCCGGCCACGATGTCGCCCGTGCGGACCTCGTCACGATCCTCCCGGTCGTTGGCGTGCATCTCCAGCACCCGGCCGATGCGTTCCTTGTTGCCCGTCCGAGTGTTGAGGACCGCGGAGCCCTTGTCCAACACGCCGCTGTAGGCCCGGAAGTAAATGAGCTTGCCGACATGCGGGTCGGTCATGATCTTGAAGGCCAGAGCCGAGAACGGAGCGTCGTCGGCTGGCTCACGTTCAAGGGCATCGCCGGAACGGGGGTGCACGCCTTCGACCGGCGGAAGGTCCACCGGCGACGGCAGGTACTTCACCACGGCATCCAGCAGGGACTGCACGCCCTTGTTCTTGAAGGCGCTACCGGTGATGATCGGCACGCAGTGACCAGCCAGCGTGCCGGTACGGATCGCACCGCGGAGGTCGGCGGCGGTGATCTCCTCCTCGCCGACGAACTTCTCGAGGATGTTCTCGTCGAACTCCGACAGGACGTCGATCAGCCCGGCCCGGTACTCCTCGGCGAGGTCCACCAGGTCCTCGGGGATGTCCACGACGTCCCACGAGGCGCCCAGGTCCTCGCCCTGCCAGACCAGTGCGTTCATCTCCACCAGGTCGACGATGCCGGCGAACTCCGACTCGGCGCCGATGGGCAACTGGATGACCGCCGCGTTGCAGCCCAGGCGCTCGCGGATGGTGTCCAGCACGAAGTAGAAGTCGGCGCCGGTGCGGTCCATCTTGTTGATGAAGCACATGCGGGGAACGTTGTACTTGTCGGCCTGGCGCCACACCGTCTCGGTCTGGGGCTCCACGCCGGCCACACCGTCGAACACGGCCACCGCGCCGTCGAGCACCCGTAGGGACCGCTCCACCTCGACGGTGAAGTCCACGTGTCCCGGGGTGTCGATGATGTTGATCCGGTGGTCGTCCCAGAAGCAGCTGGTGGCTGCCGAGGTGATGGTGATCCCCCGCTCCTGCTCCTGCTCCATCCAGTCCATGGTCGCCGCGCCGTCGTGGACCTCGCCGATCTTGTAGTTCACGCCGGTGTAGTAGAGGATCCGCTCGGTCGTCGTGGTCTTGCCCGCGTCAATGTGGGCCATGATCCCGATGTTGCGGGTCTTCTTCAGGGGGTGTCGCTTCGTCATCTCAGTGCTCGGTGTCTCGTCAGTCTCGGTGGACGGATTCGGTCGGGCGCCCCGGTCGGAACCCCTGCCGACTCGCCGTGGGGCCTCGGGGCGTCACGGCGTCGGCTGGACAGTTCGCAAC
>Ga0257111_1001140_pt1 | contig 10816 bp, 6 predicted proteins | sample LP_taG_6_FD_191567 | JGI IMG/M metagenome (GOLD analysis project Ga0257111, IMG submission 191567) | Marine microbial communities from Northeast Subartic Pacific Ocean, Canada - LP_J_2015_P26_500m | ecosystem: Environmental > Aquatic > Marine > Oceanic | place: Canada: Northeast Subartic Pacific... | reverse complement strand
AAGCCGTTGACATCATCAACATCACCGGAGTAATCGTCGACAACGATGAGGGGGGCGAATGCGACGTGACAGTCGAAATCGCTCTCGATGACACCTCAATCTTCGACAAGGGAGAGGCTACCAAGACCACCCAGAAGGAGCTCGGTCGATACGACAGACAGGCAAGTTTGTGCGACGGTGATTCCTACACGCTCTCGTTGAACATCTCCCATCTGTACCTAGAGGATTTTGGCAGCGCGGGATTGGTCTACATCAGGATTACAGAGGGCTCCTACGTGGTCAATGACCAGATTCAACTCTATACTCTGCCTAGGCCGCTAGACCCCTGCGTAGTGGATCCAGCCTCCTGCGCCGAGGGCAGCAGCGGAGTGACGGAAATGGTCGTAATTGGGGGCATCGCCTCCATTATTCTGATTTTAGTGGTTCTCGTTACGATGTTGGTCCGCAGTCGTGGAAGAGTCTCAGAGGAGGATTCAGTAGAGTCCTTCGGAGGGGTGGAGCAGATGGATCCGGTCGAGGCTTACGTACAGCAGCTCTTAGCCCAAGGCTATGATGAGCAGACTGCTCGACAGTACGCCAACATCGAGATCTACGTCCAGCAACTCATAACTCAGGGCTATGACGAGCAGACGGCACGCCAGTATGCCCAACAGTACTACGCCCCGTATTCTGCCCAGCAGAGGGGCGACGGGGGCTGACCACTCAGAAAGGGACGTGCAACTCCCACTTGCCCGGCACCCTCTCCCCCGACTCCTGTATTAGCGAAATCCTCTCCTTGAATGCGGGCATCCTATTGCCAAGGACCGAGTTGTATAGCTTCGAGCCCCTGACTTCCTCGGGGATGCAGACCTTGCCAACGGTGGTCTCGCAGTCCATGGCTCGATCGAGGTCAAGAGCATGACGATTCAGTTTGTGAAGCAGCCCTATTGATAGTCTGCTGATTGCGAAGTACGATGTTAGAATCAGGAAGAAGACCATGATCGAGCCAAGGGTAGTGGAGCCGAAGGCGTACATGGCGGCAGAGCCCAGGAGGAATACTATCGGCGCAACGAAGGTCAGCAGGAAGAAGGTCTGCGAGATCGGCTTCCTCTTCTTCATCCTCCTGATTATGTCCCATCTCTCGTCCTTCTGATCCTGTGGGGCGAAGGCACCGTCCGCCTCCATTCTCGCTGCTCTCTCCACCATCTTCCTGACACCCTCCATCCGCGCCTCGAGACGCCTGTTGGGTGGTATGTCGATATCATCTCCATACAATATTTCTAATCTGTCTGCGCACTCATCGAAGTAGCCGAGTCTCACTAGGATCGCCAGTTGCTCGATGAGGGGAATGATGTCTTTGGGGGCCATCTCCCTCCTGTCCTCCCACCACTCCAGACCGTGTTCTAGCATGCCCAAGTGGTCTACTAAGAGGGTGCCACCCAACTCCCATGCCCGAGCACTGTCGGGATTTAGGTCCACAACCTTTCGCAGCGCGGACATGGCCTTCGCTGCCTGAGCGAGATCAGGCATGTCCTGCCTCCCTCGCGCCGTTACAGGAAGGCTCCACTGTGCGATTGCCATCCATGCATCTGCATGCGTATCATCGATTTCGACGACGTCCCTAGCTAGCGAAATCGCTGAATCTCGGTCTCCGCCCTGCTCGACTTCCAACGCATCGATCCATATCATCTCAGCGCTCTTCGCCACACTCGCTGCAACAGCAATCCGATGAAGAATGCTGGGGTGCGCCCCACCAATCAGCGCCGGCCCCTGCTTGCCCCTCTTCTCCTTGTGTCCCTGCGAACCCCTCCTCTCTTTGGCGGGCCGCTTCGCTTGCTAGGGCCCCTCTTCGCTTCACTCCTTCTTCCATGACGCTTGGTAACGTGCCTGCCCTTCCTAGCATCGCCGCGACCCTGATGATGCCCACTTCGTTTGCTGCTAGTCCTGCCTCTTGCGCGACCTTGTCCCGACTTGACCCGGGGGGCGATTTCGACCGGCGAGCCAACTGCTGCCTTTGCATCGATTCCCCTCAATAGGGGATGAATATGAATCAGGGGTTCTTCGATTGGACCCAGTACTGTTTCGACCCTACCTAGGATCTTGCCACCTGTAATCCTGATGCTCGCACCCAATCGGGGGGCCCGTCCCTCGAAAGACGCGAGTAGCCCACCTTCGTGAGAAGCCTCGGTGACCCGGCCCGAGAAGCTCATGCGATCAGTCCCGACGACGCGTGTACATGAGTGCAGCGAAGACAGACATCACCACAGAAAATATCCCTAACGAGGGAATTGGATCTCCTCCAGATTCTTCATCATTGGAAAATCCGCCCCCGTCTTCCGGCATTGAAGCGGTATCAAGCCAGACATGTTCCTCTGTACACATGAGTGACTCGTCGCACCCAATAAGCATTAGATTATTATTTCCCGGTGACAACAACGACGAGTCTATCCACTTGCTTTCCCACGAGTTTCCAGTGACTGTAACTTCGACTTCATGGGAATTATCTTCGGAAATCAACAAAGTGAAGGTAACCGATTCCCCGTCCGGGTCGCTGTATTGTCCGGAGATCCTCCATTGCTGACCGTCCCAGTCGACCGGATTCACAGTGACCAATGGGGGAGACCCCCTCTTCTTGATTCCAAAGTCGTATACTTTTTCCATTGAGTGACCTTGAAGACTGGTAACGCGAACCCAAACGAAAACATCGCCTGGTTGCATACTCGCCGATGCAACTTCGATTTCAACAGTCCACGCCGCTGCATACAAGGAAGCCGACTCGATATTTATTGGCTGACCTCCCTGCACTAGCCCCACCTCAACCTCCACGCCGGTTACCTCCCATTCGCTTGCAAGTTCTATGGTAAACGGATGTGGGTCACTCAACAGAACGAAGTCCATTACTGGTTCGTTAGTTGACACTGTAATCGGCACACCGACGTACCAGGATCTGTTTCCTGATGATTGTCCGGCTTCGTCAGTTGCCTCGCAGGTGATACTCACAGTCTCTTCGAAGGTTACCCACAACGAACGGTCGATGCCTTGTGAGATTTCCCCAGTGTCCCCGGCACTGCAATCAATATTCAGTTTCGAGACACCAGACTCATCGGAGAACCAAGTCGAGAGAGTCTGCCATGAGATCCATTTCCTCTGACCATCCTCGTCGACTGGGAACCAGGAGCCGTCATCGGGTGCTGCATCGGTCCAGGTTGGAGGGCCGTCGACAGGTATGGGGGAAGTGGTGAAGTCGGCGAAGAGATCCTCGCCGTATGGCCAGACTCCCCTTTCGAGGGCTGGGAATAGGGTGTAGGTCAGGCTCCCGTCTCCATTTTGGTTCAACTCGTACTGGGAAGAACCGTCACCTATGCAGCTACCCTTGGGGGGAGTTGACCCCCCACCCGGGTTGTCCTCGTCAATGCCGACGTACCGACCCTCGCACTCTTCCCATTGGTCGAGCCTCAAGTCTTGGATGTACGGGAATGTGAAGTCCAGTCTGGCATTGCTCATGTTGGAGGAGTTGAAGGCAATTGTGAAATCATTGGGGTTCGAAACACCCTGAATCTCCAGCGTCGCATTCAGCCAGAGGATTACTCTGCACTCGTCTGCCCCCTCGGACTCGTTGATTTCTGTATCACAGTCACGTTCCACTGAAGGTCGAACCGGGATCTCGTAGCAGTCTCCCTGATCGAATCCTTGGCAGTCCCTACCTTCAGCGTGCCTAGGGGGGACACCATTGTACTCCGCGATATTCATACCATCATTCTGCCAAGTGGTATTCTTCCAGTCCACGCCCACTCCCCCCCGGTGAGCAGACCCATCGCGGATGCCAATTCTGGTGAGACTGTACTGAAGACAGTCTGCTGCAATCAGTATCACTGCACCCACTTCGTCAGTCGACAGCCAGTCATCGCCCCCAGAGGGAATGATTCCCTCCAGATACTCATCAAGGTCGTCTCTGATTTCGTCGGCCAGCGTCCAGTTAATCCAAGCCATAGCAGCGACTTGGGCCGTCTGCCAGTCCTCGTCGACTTGAATATCGAAGATTGCCTGGTCGTAGATGAACATGTCCTCGAAGGTAATAGAACTGCACTGCTCCTCTAACGATCCCCCTCCTCCGAACTGCTCACGCCGCTGCTCAACCTCGTCCAGTGAGGGGCCAGGGGTTTGTAGAGGAAAGAGCGGGAACAACATGCTGAGGGTCAGAGTAAAGGCAAGTGCCGAGGCGGTCCGAACTCTGTTCAACGAACTACTGGTCATTAGCAAGGACATGATTCTATCGCAGTAATTATTGAGGTTTAGGGTACCCTAAATTCATATATTGTTTAAGATTCGCAACTGCATGGCAGGCGAGTTTCTGTGGTCCGATGTCTTGGCAGGCTCTCTTATAGGATTCAGAGAAGCCGTTGAAGCCGCTCTGATAATCGGTGTTCTGATGACTTGGTTAGTGCGCAGTGATCGTGGCTTACTTTCCCGATGGATTTGGTTTGGTGTTGGAGCCGGAATAGCTGCCAGCCTAGTTGTTGCCTCCTTGTTTGCTTGGGTATGGGGGGGGATGACGTCTTTCGAAGATCACGAGGCGATGTTCGAAGGTGTGCTTGAGTTGTTTGCCGCGTTGCTTCTTACGCTTGTCATTGTCCACTTCATACGTCACCCGTCGGCGCGAGAGCTGGAGGCATGGGCCGACAAGGCTTTCCAACAGAAGCAGGGCATGGGTTTGTTTCTGATATCGTTCCTTTCAGTGTGGAGGGAAGGTTCGGAGACGGTAATATTCATCGGCGCTGGAACCGAAGGAACAAACGCGATAGTCGGCGTTTTCTTTGGAATCGCCGTTGCCACAGTCCTTGCCTACGGATTCTTCTCTCGTGGCATGGAAATTGACATCTCCAAACTTTTCAAAATCACTAATGTTCTGCTTATCCTGTTCGCAGCAGGCCTAGTAGCCCACGGATTCCATGAGCTTCAGGAGGCCGGCGTCGCGCCGGTCGTCATTGAGGAGGTTTGGAATGTCAATCCTGAAGTCGATTCATCTGAAGAATATCCACTATTGCATGAGAAGGGAGCCATAGGGAGCATCTTCAAGGCGCTGTTTGGATGGAATGGCAATCCGTCGCTACTTGAGGTGCTAGCGTGGTGTACATACTCGGGAGGGATGCTCTTCATACTGAAAAGGGGCAGTGAACACTCAACATCAATGAAGATGAAAGACGGCCCACGACAAATTGCCTAGGCCGTATCGTCAGCTACCATTCTGATGGCCCCATCATCGTAGAAGATTTGGATGTTGTCACGGACCTTGAAAGTCAGTGCGGCTAATGCCTCGTAAACGTCATTCTCCTCGACCTTGAACGCTTCAGCCGCGCGCTTAGTGGACCATGGAATCTCCACGAAGTCTGATGCTGAAATCCACTTGAGCAGCCGGAGCTCGAAGTCAGTCAGGTCCCCGATTGGCATCCTACTCCCTCGGATGACTGCTCCGGCAATCAACCCTGCCCCATTCGTTGACTGTCGTAGGACTCTACCATCAGTCTGATGGATTCCTCGACACTGATGTCCCCATCGAGCAAGCTCCCCAGGGAGTGGAGGAATGGTGTATGATGTCCCAACTTCTCCGACCTATTGAGGAACATCCGCGTCGCACGCACGCCTTCGGCTACCATATGCATCTCGTCAAGGGCCAAATCGAGGCTCTTTCCTGCACCGAGTTTCTCTCCAAGCGTGCGGTTCCGGCTGCGAGGGCTCGTCGCGGTCACATACAGGTCGCCTATGCCGGCCGGTCCGAAGGCAGTCTTGGGATCAGCCCCCATGGCGCCTAGCAGCCCAATACCTTCGCTGTATCCAGAGAGGACGAGTGCGGCCTTCAGATTGTCACCACCTATCGATTCCTTGAGGCCATCCACTAGCCCACAGGCAAGCGCCACGGTGTTCTTGTATGCCCCCCACAACTCTGCACCCAATGGGTCCTCTGCCGGTGTTAGGATTAGGGAATTCGTTGACAGGCGCTCTGCTATCCTCTCCGCCACGCTCCAGTCATGACACGCCACTAGAGCGTTGGTCATGACGCCACGAGCCACTTCCGGAGCTATGGTCGGCCCCGTCATGACGACGACTGGATTGGCCAATCCAGCCTCCTTCAGTCGTCTTTCCATGGCGTCTGAAATCATTCCGGAGCCACCCTCTTCTGCGGGCGCAAGGCCTTTCGCTAGGTCGATCAAGAGGTGGGATGGGCGAAGGTGGGGGATTAGATCGTCAACGACACTCAAGATGATGCTGCTGGGCAGTGCTAAGACTAGTATCTCGCAGGTCTCTGCGACGTCGGTGATCTCCATGGTGGATTGTAGTCGTGGAATCTCATAGCCAGGCAGGTACTTCTCGTTTTCACCCTTCGTCATGAGGGACTCGTAGACGTCTTGCTCTACGGTCCAGCCCAGTACGTTGTGGCCATCCTCGCACCAGACATATGCTAGGGCTGTACCCCAGTTACCCAGACCGAGTATGCCGATTCGTGCCATTTGAGCCGACTTCGCGGCGCGGCAATCCGGTTATGACACTATGGGGATGAACAACTTGCATGCGTTGCCTTCTTGGTGAGGGATTCGTCGCACGGTACTAAGCAGGGGTACCCGAGTGGTCAAAGGGGCTGGGTTTAGGTCCCAGTGCGTAGTGCTTCGCAGGTTCAAATCCTGTCCCCTGCACCATTTCAAGACAACTTCTTCGATTGCGCTGCATTGAAGTTCAATGGTCACAGCGTCAAATCGAGCAGGGGTACCCGAGTGGTCAAAGGGGCAGCGTTCAGGTCGCTGTGCGTAGTGCTTCGCAGGTTCGAATCCTGCCTCCTGCACCATTGGTGACGCATCAATTACGCGAGCCGAATTCTCTTGGACTTCAGCTTGGCGGCCTGCCTCTTATGCCAGTTGAACACTCGATATCCCATGATCGAGAGGAACATTATACTCAGTGAGATTACCACCCACGTGTTCTGTCCAAATGGTCTAGTTGGATCCTTCGAGAATTTCCCATCACCTGAACGCGAGTCAATCTTTCCATCTTCCACATCGGGTATTTGGTCACCTGGGTAGAATCCCGGAAGGCACGGATTTTCAGAAATGCAACTGTCGTCGTCAGGATCGAAGACGTCGACAATCCCATCACCGTCAGTATCCAAGAGTTCGATGTCTGAGAGTGAGGGTGTGTCCGTCACCTCTTCCTCTGTTACAATCTCTCCTTCGAAAAGCGGGCATCCGAGTTTGTTTCCTAGCGCCAACTTGTGAGCGAAGTTCTCGAAGCTATCGTTCAATCCCTCTTCGTCGGGGCACTGGTCGCTGTTGTCACCCACCTGGTCACCATCCGAGTCGAGCCATTCGTTTGGATCGTTGTCGTCCCAGTCGAAATTGTCACCGAAGGTGTCGCCATCCGAGTCGAGCCATTCGGATGGATTGAGCGGAAACGTATCATTTTCATCATCGTAACCGTCACCATCGTCATCGTCGTCCTGATTGTTGCCAATGCTGTCACCGTCGCTGTCGAGCCACTCTGTACTGTCTAGAGGGAACGCGTCATCCAGATTGACGTACGGGTTGTCGCCAACGTCGTTGACGCCGTCGTTGTCGTCGTCTTCATCAGCATTGTCTCCGATGCCATCTCCATCGAAGTCCGACCATTCCTCGGGATTATTGGGGAACACGTCGAACATGTCATCTCGTCCGTCATTATCGTCGTCGGAGTCGCTGTTGTCCCCCACTCCGTCATTGTCCTCGTCTTCCCACTCGCTTTGGTCGTGGGGGAATTGGTCGATAGTATCGTTCACGCCGTCGTTGTCGTCGTCGCTATCCAGACTGTCAGGTATCCCATCCCCATCGGAGTCGGTGGAGATCTCCGGATCAAGCGGATCGAAGTCAAATCGGTCCTCGACGCCATCGCCGTCGTCATCCAAGTCAGTCACGTCTGGCAACATGTCTCCGTCGAAGTCGGGCTTGCACAGATCGAAGTTGATCGCTCCGAGTTGCACAGTCGAGTTGAACGGGGGACAGGCAGTTTGCGAGTCGGCTAGGTGCACGTCCACGTAATACCCAATCGAAGCCTGATTGCACGTCGCCTGCCCCCTCAGGTTCGAGTAGTAGCCCTTGGCGCAACCAGTCTGATTGAGCGAAGCCGGTAGTGGGACGCTGTATCCCCTGTCTGCGAGGATGCATGAAGTCTGGGACGAGTTAGGCTGGAATGTCCCAATGGAGCATGGTATCTGAGCGCCTGACCCATGTCGCAGGTCAATGTTGGCCGGAGACATCTGGTTCGCTGTGGTTCCGTCCCCGAGCTGGCCGTAGTTATTGTAGCCCCAACAATAGAGGGTAGCATCATCCAGAATCGCACAGGAGTGTCGCTGGCCTACGGAGATCGAAAGCGCATTCTTACCTACAGGCAGGTTCACTGTGTCTGGAATCGATGTGTCAATCTGGCTCCCGTCCCCGAGCTGACCCTCTGAGTTGCCACCCCAGCAGGAGACGTTGCCACTGTCGAAAAGGGCACAACTGTGGTACATCCCCGTCGAGACTTGGACGGGGGATTCGAACTCAGTCAATCCCACTACAGAGGGCACGTTACTGTTTGTCGTGGCACCGTTGCCTAGCTGCCCGAAGGCATTGTAACCCCAGCAGAACATGGAGCCATCGTTGAGGCCCACACAGGTGTGGAAGGAGCCCGAAGATAGGGTCACGGCGCTACTGCTTCCCGGCAATTCGATGCTTGTGGGCGAAATCCTGTCACCAGTGCTGCCGTCGCCCAACTGCCCATGCCAGTTGTCACCCCAGCACTTCACCGACCTATCGTCCGTGATGGCGCAGGTGTGGTATGAGCCCGAGGATACTGACACGGCCGTGTTCCCACTGCCTAAGTCCACTGAAACTGGGCTGAGTCGATTTGTGCTAGTCCCATCCCCGATTTGCCCGTTGCTGTTCTCCCCCCAGCACTTCACAGCGGAATTGTCCAGCACGGCACAGGTATGTGACTCGCCCGCTGACACGCTCACTGCCGTTCTCCCCGAACCGAGGTCAACACTGACCGGGCTCGTCCTCTCGATGCTGGTTCCGTCCCCGAGCTGTCCGAACTCGTTGCTGCCCCAGCACCGCAGCGACCCGTCATCGAGGACGGCGCAGCTGTGGTAAGATCCTGCAGAGATCAACACGGCTGACTTCCCCAACGGAAGGAGAACGGGCTCGGGGGACGTGTGTCCTGCCCTAGTCCCGTCCCCGAGCTGACCGTTTGCGTTGTCGCCCCAGCAGCTCACCGACCCGTCATCCAGTACGGCGCAGGTGTGGTAAGATCCAGTTGATATCTGGCTCAGAATGGGGACGTTGTAACCGGGTTCGGAACCAATGCAGTCGATGCTCGAAAGAGAACCAGTGCTCGGGTTGAAGGTACCGCCCGAGCATGGCGTGTCGGAGGATGCCCCGATACCGTCGACGTAGTACCCAGACCGCGCAGGGTCGCACGAGGTCTGCCCCGTCAGTTCTTGGTACGTGCCTATCCCGCAGGGCGTATCGGCCTGAGCTCCATTCGTGTCGACGTAGTGACCAGCTCTGGCGGGGGTCATCACCAGGCTGCCCTGAGTGCCGACGTAGAAGCCGACCGTGGCTTGTTTGCAGATGTACCGTCCGTAGGACCCCGCGTTGCATTCTTTGGCTATGGCAGGATTGCCATCGTCAATATCGTTGGGCCCTGCGGGGAAACCATCCCCATCGGAGTCTCCCGCTCCGTGTGTGTCGAACAGATTCAGGGAACCGTCATTGTCCAGATCACGCTCAGCCGAGTTGATGTACGTCCACCGGGGTAACTCAAACTGGCTCGGCGCCAATCCGATTGTGATTGTGCCCGCATCCGCACCTCCCCAGCACCTCAACAGGTCGTCGCTGGCTGTGGCGCATGAGTAGGAGTCGCCTACGACAACGGCAATCGTTCCGAGTACAGGATTCGTGTCCATGCCGATCGTGCTAGGGGAGGTCACAGTGCTCGTGGTCCCGTCCCCGACCTGGCCATCTGAGTTACCACCCCAACAATGCAGAACTTGGGCGGTGTCGATGGCGCAGTTGTGCTTGCTGCCAGAGTCAATCGAGATGATGCCACTCAATATGGAGGAGGATGGGGGGGAGTCCTGCGAGACCTGATCACCAGTTCCGAGCTGTCCTTGGCCATTGCCACCCCAGCACTTGAGGTCTTGATCGACTCGGAGGCCGCAGGTGTGCGACTCTCCAGTCGAAACAGCGACGACATAATCTCCGAGATTGACGTCAGCGGGGGAACTACTGTCGACACTCGAGCCTATTCCCAGTTGGCCATCGCCATTCTCGCCCCAGCACTTCAGGCTTCTATCGTTGAGCACTGCGCAGGTGTGGCTGCCACCGGCCGAGACAGCCAGTACCTTCTGCCCGCCGCTGAAGCTGACTGCAACCGGTGAGCTACTGTCGGTGGTGGTCCCGTCACCGAGTTGGCCGTGGCTGTTGTCCCCCCAGCATTCCAGACTTGCATCGGTCAGCACAGCGCATGTGTGCTTCAAGCCAGCGGAGACCTGAACTGGGAAGCCCCCGAGTCCGACACTGACCGGGGACGCAGAGCTGGCGGTGGTCCCATCCCCGAGCTGTCCCTGGTTATTCTTCCCCCAGCACTTCAGACTGGAGTCGTCTAGGGTCGCGCAGGTGTGCGAGGCCCCAGCGCTGACTGAGACTGCAGTCCTGCCAGCCTCCAGTCCCACTGGGGTCATGGTCTGGCGGTCCGTGGTAGTACCGTCACCAAGTTGGCCATGCGAGTTGTCCCCCCAGCACTGCAGGGAGGAGTCATGAAAGATCGTGCAGAT
>Ga0257111_1001139_pt1 | contig 10826 bp, 16 predicted proteins | sample LP_taG_6_FD_191567 | JGI IMG/M metagenome (GOLD analysis project Ga0257111, IMG submission 191567) | Marine microbial communities from Northeast Subartic Pacific Ocean, Canada - LP_J_2015_P26_500m | ecosystem: Environmental > Aquatic > Marine > Oceanic | place: Canada: Northeast Subartic Pacific... | reverse complement strand
TTTGCAATATTTTTACCAATAGAACGTTTTAATACCAGAAAAGAAAAGGTCTGGGAAGATTCAAAAAGGATAATATAATGCCAGCAGGATTTAAACAAGCAGAACATTTTATCGCAGCGATAAACAAACATAAAGGCCCCGCGAAGGCAAACAAATATCTATTCTTAGGTCCATTTTCAAGTGGCACAGGAGCACTTGTGGAAAATCTTGCCACCGCATTGAGGGTTAATTTAAAAGATTTTAAATTTTTGTGTGATGCAACAAATTTACCTGGGCGGAACTTAGCGACCGTAGAATTTAGAACAGGTAGTGTATCTAGGTCATATATTCACTCTAACAATTTTAATCCAACAATTAATTTATCTTTTATATTAACAGATGACATGTTTGTTAAAAAACTTTTTGATGCATGGATGGATGTAATCATACCCCTCACTGATGCAGGACTTGATGGTAATATGAAGCAAAACGTGAAGCTCTATCCCAATGATTATTGTGGAACTTTTGGTATAAAAAAACTTGCGTCGAACTTATCTAGTAACGTGACTGACGGTTCTACAATTTCAGATGATTATCATGTAGAAATAATGGAAGCATTTCCCAAACAAATTAATCCTGTTGCATTAACTTACGGTTCTCAGGATATATTAAAATTACAAGTCGTGATGGCTTATTCCCGGTGGAGAATAATACGAAATGCTGGAATCGGTGAAGGCCAAGGATTCCAAGGTCATGATCAATTCGGCCTTTAAAATAATAATTATATAATTAGGAGATATTATGGGTTTACCTAAGATTGATATTGCAACATTTAGCACTACTCAACCTTCCTCAAAAAATAAAAAACTTACATTTAGACCATTTTTAGTAAAAGAAGAAAAAATACTAATGATGGCAATGCAGGGAGAAAATTTAGAAGAACAAATAACTGCAATTAAACAAATTATAAACAATTGTTCACAACAAGAATTTGATGTTGATACAATTCCCTTATTTGATTTAGAATGGATATTTTTACAATTAAGAATACATTCCGTTGGAGATCAATTAAATTTAAAATTTAAACACAGAGATGGAAAAAATACCAATGATGTAGAATGTGATCATGTATCAGATATAAAATTAGATCTAAAAGAAGTTGAAATGGTATATGATAAATCACATAATAAAGAAATTGAAATAAATGATAAAATTACTATATTTCTAAAATATCCAAATATAGAAACTGCGGGTAAAATCAAAAATACTGAAGATGCTGAAGGTATTATAGACTTTTTATCCTCAGGAATAGAATTTATTAAAGATGATGAAAAAATGTATGAAACAAAAGATTTTACACAAGAAGAAATAATAGAATTTTTTGAACAATTTAATCAACAACAAATGCTTAAAATTCAAAACTTTTATCGAACTCAACCTATAATACAACATGAAATAAATTATACTTGTGAAAAATGTAGTGGAGAAGAAAATGTTATTCTTAGGGGCTTACAGGATTTTTTAGAATAACTCTTTCTCATGATTCTTTAGAGTCTCATTTTTTGGTTAATTTCGCATTAGTCCAACATCATAAATACTCTTTAACAGAGTTAAATGAGATGATTCCTTGGGAAAGACAAATTTATATTGAATTATTAAAAAATTGGATACAAGAACAAGAAACTGAAGCTAAACAAAGAGAAGCAGAAAGAGGTTAATGGCACAAGCACCGAAACCAACTGGAGGAAGACGACCAGGACAATTTGGTACAACAGAACTTCGATTAGGAAGAGCGTCTGGTATTGGAGAATTTTATGATGTTTTAGAAGACGCGACCGCCAAAAGATTAGAAAGAACTATACGTGGATATGCACACGCCGCAGTAAGTTCCGCAGTTTCCCCATTACCAGCATTTTTACAAGCTGGTATATATGATGCCGTTACTCATCCTTTTCGTGGTAGAGAAGACGGAGGAGCTTCTCAAGAGGATGTTCCCCAAGATCCATCTTCGTCTATAACAACAAGGAGTTCTGAAGGTGCTGGTGGTATTGCTAATGATGGAGGAACAGCTGTCAGAGTAGCGACTGAAATTGGAATGGAAGGGAGTCGGATTCCGGTATGGCAAAGTAATTTAGAAAAATTATTTAAAGTTCCCTTACCTGTTACATTTAGAAAACAAGCATTAAACTTATTAGAAACAGAAAGAGAAAAAGGACCAGAAAAAGTAAAAGAAGAAAAGAGTGAAGAAGAAAAAGAATCGTCTGGTATCTTTGGTACTCTTTTAAGTGGACTTGGTTCTATAGGAAAATTTCTATTGGGCCCTCTTTTGAAAACGTTGGGAATTATTGGATTAGGTGCTATGAGATTTGCGGGAGGTCTTGGTATTGTAGGTCTAGTAGGAAGTTTGGTATTTAGTAAAGAAATTGTAGATCAATTTAGATTAGATTTTGCAAAAGAAGCGAAAAATTTGGGAGCAAATAGTGGATGGGGAGCAAGAGTAACAAAATTTCTTGGTGGTGGTACAGAAAACGGTAAATCTTTTGCTGATGCAGCTCAATTAGGTCTGACCGGAGGCGCGGTCACAGGCTTAGCAGGCTTGATGGTGGGTGGACCGTGGGGTGCTTTAATCGGATTCTTATTGGGAACTGCACTTGTTGGAGTCGGTGCAGCTTTAGGAGAAGCAAGACTCACTCAGGGTACAAATTTTATTACAACGTGGTGGGAAAAGACTTGGGATAGTGCACGAAAAGAATGGGAAAAGGCTGAACAAGTTCAACTCAACAAACAATTAGATCAATTGCAAAAAAGAAAAGAATCTGGAAAAGTCACAGGATTCGAACTATTAAAACTTAATAAAGAAATAAGAGAAACGGAAAGACTAATTTTTCAATCTAGATTACAAGAATTAAAATCATGGCAAGGGGAACTTGATAATCAATATGCAGAATCTGGAGAAAGAATTAGAGTTAGTAATATGATGAGTACAAAATTGACAGAACTTAGTAAGGATATAAGCAGTGCAAAAGAAGGTGAAGATATTAATATGATTTTAGATAAATTTATGGATGAGAATTTTGGATTCATGAATCCTGATGATAAAGTAATATTTCAAGATATAATGAAAGATGTTGGGCTATCTGAAGATTCAACTAAAGATCAGGTGACTAAAGCTTTAATCGCGAAATATGGAAATTTAGCTGGGCCGGTAGGAACTTTAATGTCGAAATTTGGTGGTAGTGATTATTTGGTAGATGTATTTGGAGAGGGGCCTGATGCGACAAAAGAAATGACACTTGAAAGCTTAAATACTGTGATCAAGCATTTTAAGGAAAAGGAAAAAAAGGATAGAGATTCACTAAGAGGACTAGGTGAATATGGCTTTCAACAGCATGAGATAAATAAATTACGAAAACTGTTGAAAAAAGACATTGAAGATCAAAATCTTGGTTCGTTAATGCTTGATAATTCTAATATGATAGCTCAAACGAGTAATCTTACAAACGCTTCTGATTTCGCTGCTTCCGCTGGCGGGATTTGGACAGGTATGAACCCACACACAGACAGATCTATGGGAGCTGGTTCTCATAATATCGACGCATCTTCTCCAACAATAGTATCTAATACTACTAATAGACCATCAATAACCACCAATACTTTCGCCCAGTGGTTTAGAAATGATTCTGATAATATGAATAACCACCTTAGTTTTGTGAGTGGTTAACTAACGGACTTTCGCCCGCTAGTTAATATAATTTATGCAGCTTCTTCAGCTAATTTCTGAAAATACGTCAATGATTCATCATTTTCATTTTCAGCTGTTGTAACACTTTCAACAACAGGTTCTACATGTGGAGTGGTCATAGGTTTACCACCATCAAAGGGAGGTTCACTTACTGGAACAACTGGTTCTGGTCCTTGTGCACCAAGAACTCTATCAAGTCTGGACTTCAATTCAGAAAATTCCTTAAACCTACTATCATCTGTAAATTCAGAAAGTGGAAATTCTTTCTTCCAAAGTTCTTCAAGTTTTTCATCCGCACCTTCAAACAATGGTGAAACTGAATCAAATTCAGATTTATCAAAATTATTAAATCCATCTACCTTACGAATTTTCAAACGAAAGTTCGCTCCTTCCCAAAGATCAAAAGGATTAATAGGATTTTCATCTTCAAATTGTGGATTCATTTGATCATTGATTTTATCAAAAATCTTCTTACCATATTTGAAAAGTTTAAGTTCTCCCTCATTTTGAGGATTGGCGGGATCTTTGAGAACTAAAATATTTGACATATAAACAAGACGCCGCTTTTGTTTGCGAGCGATTTCCTTATTTGCCTCAATTCCAGAATTCCAAAGTGAGGAATTATATTCACATACTGGACACTTTTTTCCAATAGTAGTTGGACATTCCTCAATGTACCATCCACCAACACCTTGAAATCCATGATTCCAAGTTTTTGCCCACGGCAGATCTTCTCCTGTTGGTGCTGGGAGAAACCGGGTAACAGCATATCCATTACCAGATTTATCAAGTTCCGCTTTCCACATACGAGTGTCTTCCGCGAAACCCTTTGAACTATCTGCTTGTTCTTGTAGTTTTTTATTGATTTTGTCAATTGACTTTTGACGTGACTTTTTTAGATCAGAAAATGATTGTGACATCTTATATCCTTATATTTTTATGGTTAACATTATATTTCATCTGATTTCACTCTATACATACTATTATACACTATTTATCATCCCATGTCAAGCCCCCCCTTCATTATTTTTTTGAATTTAGAAATATCATCTATTTTTAGAAAAGGTTCATATTTAATCATCAGACGATAAACATCTGGCCAAACTACTTTATCTAAAATATTTTTATTCCAAAAATCTGTAAATTGTAAAATTTTATCCATTATAATTGCTGATTCTATATTGATTCTTTTTCCTAATATCTCTTCTAATAAAATTGGGTGCTGTCCTTCTTCAACAGTAAATATTCTATTAAATCCCAACTGTAATCCCAATTCTCTATTGTTAAAATTCTCAATTAGAGATCTTAACTCATTTATATCTTGAGTAAATTGATATGTTAATGATTCAATTTTATTCTTCCATTTATTATGAGTTCTTTTCGCGTCATCACCATACATTTCTCCAACCCACATATCAGAATTATAAACAAAATTGGAAACCAAAAATCCTTCAACTTCTTCATGTTTTCTTAATTCTTTGGCGAGATTTTCAAAAAAATACCTATCATTTCTATTTTGATAAGTAGTATATCTTGCAGAAACACCCCTATTCTTAAAAGAATAATTAAAATAATTGTATCTATCTGAATTAAAGTGTCTTTTTAGTGCAAGATAAGTTTTATATACATCAAACCCTCTTAACATAATTAAAATTTAGATATAAATCTTGCTATAGGTTGGATAAAGGGAAGTAAGGCAACTGCCATAACTGTATTCACTCCTGTATGAACAAGAGCCACTTGTTTTGTTATTCCTGTAGGTAGTCCATCACTCACTAACATTCCCGCAATCCATATCGTTCCAGTTGTACCCACATTCGCTCCTAATATTGCTGCAATCGCTGATGGTAAAGGTAAAGCACCAGATGCAACAAGTCCGATGACCGCAGTTGTAGTGAGTGAGGAAGATTGCCAAAGGAGGGTACATACAATTGCTCCAGAGAACATCCAGTAAGGGTTTCCTAAAAACCATTCAAGTTGTTCTAAGTGGCTCATTGATTTCATTCCACCTGAGAACATCTTTAAACCAATGTAAAATATGACAAGACCCAAAAGAGTTTGAAAAATGGGGTTATTAAATTCCATAAAATTTCTCGACTTATATTTCCATGAATCGTAAAGTTTTCTATCTTTCTTTTTCATTAAATCGGGAGTTTGGATGTCTTAGGAAAGAAATTCAATTTTTCTGCGTCATCTCTAAGTCGTTCTTTATTTTCAGCACTAAGTAAAGACTTAATTGTTTCTGCTTCAAGATTATTTTCTTCACAATAACATAAAATGGCGTCTAAGTAATTCATATTAGACGTGGAATTCACCAAATGAGTTATTCTTTCATTAAATGCTTCCCTATCATTAATATTAAGCATATTCTTTTTTTTATCGGATTTTATCAATGATTAAATTGTAGATTGTTTACTTTTATAATCTTTTATTGCAGCTTTGATTGCATCCTCTGCAAGTACTGAACAATGAATTTTCACTGGGGGAAGAGATAGTTCCTCAACTATCTGAGTATTATTAAGAGCCATAGCTTCATCTACAGACTTATTCTTAATCCATTCTGTTGCTAGTGAAGATGCTGCAATCGCAGAACCACAACCAAATGTCTTGAATTTAGCATCGATAATTTTGTTGTCGTCATTAACTTCGATTTGTAGTTTCATAACATCCCCACACTCTGGAGCACCCACAAGACCAGTACCGACATTATTACTCCGCTTATCCAGACTACCAATATTTCTTGGTTTTTCATAATGCTCCAATACTTTATCTGAGTATGCCATTAACTGCCTTCACCAACTGCCGCAGATTCCTTTTGTTCAGGATCATCTTTATCCTTGAACCAATAATCCGTTGACTTCGCCAACACTGCGACATATGCGCCAACCATAATATTAATTAGATCGCGAGATTCAGCAGGTAATGCTCCAAAAAACAATAACCATACTAAAAACAAAAATGTACATACTATAATCATGGACAATAAAAATCGTGCCCACCAGTTCAACTTCTTTCTTGTCTCAATTCTTTCATGTCTAAGTGCTTCCATTGGATTATTCTCCCATAATTTTTCTTCTAAATTTTCAATCATTTCAAATGAAGTGTTAATTTTTCCATCACCAATACTATCTCTGGTTTTTTTATTCATTTAATTTTGATCCAGCTCTAATAATTCTTGAGTTCCGTTTTCTGCTAAAAATAATCTATTTTTCCAATGTTCATCTGCAACATCATTTTTATTTTGTCCGTGATATCCAACAGCATGACCATTTTCACATAGCCATTTATTTATGTTTGTCCATCCACCAAACTCATGTCCATCTTCAGTACAGTTAATCCAAATCTCACCAAGAATTCTGCCGAATTTTCCGCGGCTGTCCGCTTCAGGGCACCTTACTTGTATCTCAATATCATCTCTATCTGCCACTACTGCCCAATGAACCCATGACTTGAGTGCCGCTTTACTAAGTAAACCATACACTTTTTCGTTCTTGTGTCTTGTTCTGGATTCTGGTGTGTCTATTCCTAGTAATCGTATTCTTCCACAATACCTGACATCAAAACCTAAGTCAATTACTGCATCAAGAGTATCACCATCGACAATGTGTTCTATCGCTGTTATACTGTAAATAAATTCACATGGTTCTTCGTTTATATATTCTGCCATATTTTATTTTCCTTGTCCTCTATATTTCTTCCAGCATTTTTTCTTGTGTTTATTTGTTGGTCGAGAATATTGTGATTTACCTATACTAGTTCTTTTTGGTGTAGGTCTTTTTCTAGCGGTTTGTCTTATTGTCTTAGGTTTCGCCATCTACTCACACCCACAATCACCATTTTTACATTCACAAGGATCACAAGTACAATTTTCACACTCGCATTGTTCGTTATTACACATATTTTTCTCCTATTTAAATCTTTCGTCTGTTTGCCAAATTTTATCATCATCATAAGCCCAAGCTACTAAAGAATATCTAGCTCCAGATATTACTTTTTTCACTCTATGATTAATATTTGAATCGTAAGTAATACAGTCACCAATATTTAACTTTAAATCATTCAACCCTTCAAATTCTAATTCACCACCAGTGAAATCATTATTAAGTAATATTATATGTGAACGAATTTTACTTTTATCATTATGCCAATGAAAACATTGTCCTACTTTATATTCAGAAAATTGTAATGCTAAATTACTTTCCAATCCTATTAATTCATCTTTATCACTAATTTCATAAAGTTTACTTATTAACTCTTCTTCTTTATAATTATACCAACTTGAATTTCTAAGTTCTTTAACTATTCCTCGATCATTTACTGGTGCGGCCCGCACATATTGATAATTTTTTAAAATTATATTAAAACAAGTTTCCTCGTCAATAAATGCTCTTCTTATTTTCGGTTCAAATGTCATAAAACTCTAAAATATAATGGGGGAATTCTTCTGTTCCTAAGTGATTCCCCCCAAACTCGCTAATTACTGCTTCTCTACAAATTCATAGAGTTCTGTAGCCTTCTTCTTAATATCCTCAATGGAATAAGAATCTGGCTGAAGTTCTTCAAACAACTTCATATTTGCATCGCCTTGCTCTTTTGCAAATTCCCATGCATCAATAGCAAAGTGTTTTTGTCTTTCTTGTTGATCATAGAGATAACTTTGTGCCATCTCTAAAAGTCTAAATCTTAATTCATATGGATTAGACATATTGTTCCTTTCATTTGTGTGTGTGTTGTGTGTAATGGTCAGTTCTTCTGTTCCCAAGTGACTGACCTGAACTCGGCTATAGTCTACGCAGCGAGTGCGTAAGAGTATGCGGTATAATCGTCATTGTTTGCGATTAATTTAATGGACCGTTACGGTGGTGCCTCTACCGAATACCTCTATATCTACCTTCACAATCAATCGAAATCTATTTCAGCCCCATCAACGAAAGTCATATCCAAAATAAAGTGTGACATAGGTAATACCTAAAGCGAGCAATATCATTATTGTGAGCCACATTAATTTCTTTTCCATAACTTCCTTTGGTGGAGCTGATCGGAATCGCACCGATGTCTTAACTGTTATCTAGATATGTCAACAGTATCAATAACTATTTATAACCTCTTGTAATCTTTCTACATGTTCATCAGGATTCGCATAAAAAATTTGTGGTGTTCCATCAACTACTGCAATAACTATAACTACTTGAGTTACTTTATTTCCTGTTCTTTCTTCATACATCTTTGCATATGCAGTTCCCTGTAATTTATAACTTTCTATCCATTCTTCTTTTTTTGGTTTAGAAGAGGTTTTCCAATCTATTATAGAAATTTCATCATCATATTCAGCAATACAATCACATCTACCAGCTACTCCAAGAAATTTAGACCACAAAGATACCTCAAGACCATAAATTTTTCCAATATGAGTATTTAAAATTGATTGAACTGATTGAAATAACTCAATAGAATCAGGCATATGCCCACTCAAATAATCTTGCTGATTTTTGAGATAGTCTTCGATAATCGAATGCGTTCTTGTTCCTCTTCGCGAAGCTTGTGTTGAGATTCTATTGGCTTCTTCTTCTCCAACCCGCTTTCGCCAAGCCTGTATACCAGCTTTGGACAAAGATGATAATACTGTAGTGATACTCGGGAAATTTCCATCTGGTGTCTCGTATAATCTTTTTCCTGAAGTGTTTATTTGTTTTATTTGACCAGGAATATCAACTGTTTCATGTAAAAAATTCATATTAAGGTATATTCATAGTACTTCCGGCATGAGAAGATTTAATTTCTTTTAATCTATCTCTAAATCCATCATCTGGTTTACGCATACCCATCTTAATTGTATCGCCAAACGCCGGAGCCGCTAACATTTTTATTATTGTACCATGACATGATCCACATGGACAAGGGTATTCTGTTGGTTCATTCATTTTAGCGATAGATAACTGACGCTCAAATTCATGTCCACATTTTTCACATTTATAATCGTATGTTGGCATATTATTCTGATTCTCTTAATGTTACTAGTAAAGGATATTTATTTTTCTTAGCTTCTTCTAATGTATCAACTGCTTTTTGCTCTGCTATTTGATATGAATAAAGTCCCGCTACACCTTCTCCTAATTTATGTACATTTAACATAATTCTTTCAGCATCAGGTGTAGTTTTATTAAAAATACTTTTTAATATATAAATAACAAATTCCATAGGAGTATAATCATCATTTAAAAGTATAACAAAATAAGTTTTAGGAACTTTTGAATTTATACTTTTCTTTTTCCTAACCTTAATTTTATCTTTTACATCTATGTTTGACATTTAAAATTCCTGATGCCATTTAAAATTACAAACCTTCATATCTTTCCAAGTTTCAGGATGCTTTATTCTATCTTCTACTAAAGCATTTATTTCCCTTATATTTGGTGTTGATATTGTATATAATTTTTCTTCTGGTCTATTTTCAGGATGTATTATTATCATTTTTTCATCATCATATTCTGTAATACCACCACGTTTATAAACAAACTTTCTACCCCTTCTTCGATAATGTACAAAGGAATCGAGTATTTTCATATTCATATATGAGTTTATTTTTTCAAATAAACGTGTGTCTCCATGATGCATTCCAACATACTCCTCATCATATCCACCAGACTTCCAAAAATCTTTTTGTTTTATACAAAACACATTTACTGATTGTTTTTTTCTTTTTCCAGTTATAAAAGAATAATATACATTGTCAAGAAATTCTCTTCTTAAAATAAATTCACATGGTTCTTCGTTTATATATTCTGCCATTTTAGATTTATTATTTCTGGAGTCAGTAACACAAGTCCTGAAAATATTTTCAACTAAATCTTTTAATGTATTTGGTGGAATCTCCACATCAATATCAGCAAAAAATATCCAATCAGTTTCTACATGTTTTGCCGCTAAATTTCTTGCTCCATGAGAATTAAATCCCAAATCATCATCTACCACAAATAAAGAAATATCATCTTCTTCTACTAATACATCTTTCGCTGGTATTTTTTGTGATCCATCATCAACAACTATTAATCTTTTAATTAAAGAATTTCGTATAAAATATTTAGACGCCTCAACATATTTTTGT
>Ga0257111_1001137_pt1 | contig 10836 bp, 10 predicted proteins | sample LP_taG_6_FD_191567 | JGI IMG/M metagenome (GOLD analysis project Ga0257111, IMG submission 191567) | Marine microbial communities from Northeast Subartic Pacific Ocean, Canada - LP_J_2015_P26_500m | ecosystem: Environmental > Aquatic > Marine > Oceanic | place: Canada: Northeast Subartic Pacific... | reverse complement strand
ATATTCCAAATGACGAAAAAAAAATGTCACCAATGGAGATATGGTGTAACGAATCTCAAGAGAGGTATGTTCTTGCCATTAAAGAAGAAAGTGTTTCTTTATTCAGTGCAATTTGTGAAAAAGAGCGGGCACCATTTTCTATTTTAGGTGAAGCGACTGAAAACTCCCATTTAAACCTAGAAGACTCCCATTTTAATAATAAACCAATTGATTTAGGGATGTCTTTGTTGTTTGGATCAAGCCCAATAACACTCAAAGACGTCAAATCTATTGTAAACAATGAGCCAGAGTTTAACAATTCAGAAATTAAACTTGGTGAAGCCATTAACCGCCTATTAAGATTACCGACAGTTGCAAGTAAAAATTTTCTAATTACGATTGGTGATCGATCCGTTACAGGACTAGTTGCCAGAGATCAAATGATTGGTCCATGGCAAGTACCTGTAGCAGACTGTGCAATTTCATTATCTGATTATGTTGGTTATCAGGGTGAAGTTATGTCGATTGGTGAAAAAACTCCTTTAGCCCTAAGTAATGCTCCAGCAGCCGCTCGAATGAGTGTCGGTGAGGCTTTAACTAACCTGTTATGTTCCTATATTGAAGATATTAACCACATCAAACTTTCAGCGAACTGGATGTGTGCTAGTGGCTTCGCTGGTGAAGATGCAAAGCTATATGAAGCTGTTAATGCAATTGGAATGGAGCTATGTCCTGCTTTAGGTCTTACCATTCCAGTAGGCAAAGATTCGATGTCTATGAGAAGCACTTGGCAAGAAAATGGTAAGGAAAAATCAGTTACCGCCCCACTCTCACTTATTATCAGTGCATTTTCCAAAACCCCTGACGTAAGGATTCAGACTAGCCCTTTACTCAATACTAAAATTGAGTCAGAGCTACTTTTGATTGATCTAGGACTTGGAAAGAATAGAATGGGAGGCTCCTGCCTGGCACAAGTCTTTAACCAAGTAGGAAAATCAACCCCAGATCTAGACGACCCCAAACTTTTTGCTAAATTCTTTTCAGCTATTAACCAACTCAACAAGGAGGGATTAATTGATGCGTACCATGACCGTTCTGACGGTGGTGCTATCACAACCCTACTAGAAATGGCTTTTGCTTCACATTGCGGACTAGATATCGAGTCATCTGAACCTTTATCTGAACTATTCAATGAAGAGCTTGGTTGCGTCATCCAAGTCTCTAAAACCAAAAAACCTGAAGTTCTTAATGCTCTAGAAAATGTAGGCCTTAAAAATTGCGTTCACCATATCGCCAACATAAATCAATCTGACAATATATCGATTTATCAGCAAGGCAAGTTGGTATTTAATGAAAAGCGTGTCAATCTCCATAATTACTGGTCTTCTACTTCATTTGAAATCTCTAAATTAAGAGATAACCCTATATGTGCTGAATCAGAAAATCAACAATTATTGATACGTTCTGAGGGCCTAATAGTTTCACCGAAATTTGACATCGATGAGTCCATTATTGCGCCCTACATCAATGTTGGCAAAAAACCTAAAATAGCCATTTTGAGAGAACAAGGAATTAATGGTCATGTTGAAATGGCAGCAGCCTTTACACAAGCAGGATTTATCGCAAGCGATGTCCATATGAGTGATGTTTTATCTGGCAGAATCTCTCTGTCAGTGTTTCATGGTATAGCAGCCTGTGGTGGATTTTCATATGGAGACGTTCTTGGTGCTGGACGTGGTTGGGCAAACTCAATTCTTTATAATAACCAAACCAAAGAAGAGTTTAGTCAATTCTTTTCTAGAAGTGACAGTTTTGCATTGGGTGTATGTAATGGATGTCAGATGATTGCTAATCTTAAAGAGATTATTCCTGGAACTCAAGATTGGCCTTCTTTTGAACGCAATACTTCTGAGCAATTCGAAGCACGCTTTACGAGTGTTGAAATTCAGAACTCTAATTCTCTGTTTTTTGATGGTATGGCTGGCTCAATCATGCCAATTGCTATTGCTCACGGTGAAGGAAGAGCTAACTTTACTTCGTCACAAAACAAAAATAATATTGCGGTCAAATATGTCGATTATCAAGGAATTCCAACACAAACATATCCTCACAACCCGAATGGCTCTGAAGCAGCAGCTGCCAGTCTTTGTAATGACTCAGGCAAGGTAACTATTATGATGCCTCATCCTGAACGTGTCTTTAGAGCAGTACAAAATTCTTGGCATCCAAATGAATGGAATGAAAGATCACCGTGGATAAGAATGTTTGAAAATTCTAGAAAATGGGTCGACTAATGTCATCAATAATATTCTATTCATTTTAAGAATCGTTATATAGATGATAACTCCCCAAATCATTCGCAGCAAACGCAAGACATTAAGTCTCTCAATCAATGAAAATGCTGACCTTGTTGTTCGAGCTCCACACCGTGTATCGTATGATGAAATTCAAAAATTTATTTCTGAGAAGTCTGCCTGGATTGATAACAAACAAAGACTCATCAAAGCTCAGCTTGAGGATAACTTGAATCAGCATTCAAGCGACCAGTGTCTCTATTTAGGTAGTCTTTACCCACTCAAAATAGATAATAATAGTATTGAGCCAATATCCTTTAATGGTCAGATGTTTACTATAACTAATGTGAATAGAGAAAGAATAAGCTTGCCTCTGAAGAGTTGGTACAAAAAGAGATTTATAGAAGTTGCACTCCCCCGATTAAGTTATTTTTCCGATAAACATAATCTTAAAGTTAATCAGGTTAGAGTCAAGGAACAAAAAACTCTATGGGGGTCATGCTCAAGTAAAAACAATATAAATCTAAATTACCTATTAATTATGGCCCCAATGAAAGTAATTGACTATGTGATTGTGCATGAATTAGTGCACACAATCCATAAAAATCATTCAGCTAAGTTTTGGCAAAAAGTTGAAACCATAATGCCAAATTATAAAGACGCTAGAAACTGGCTCAAGGAGAACGGTTACAGGCTAAGATATCTATAACCAATATAGCCAATTTATCCGTTATACTTCTCTACTGCCTCTTCCATAGCCGCTTTTAATGTATCTTGATCTGCCATCTCGACAATGATGTCACCACCACCTGCTAATTCTGAGTTGAAGTAGATTTGTGGAAAGGTAGGCCAGTCTGCAAAATCAGGTAGGTTTTGAAAAACTTCTGGGTCTTCTAAAACATTAATATAAGCAAACTCAACTCCTGTGGAAGCTAGTGTTTGAGATGCACGAGCAGAAAAACCACATTGAGGAAATTGAGGCGTTCCCTTCATATAAATCACAATTGCAGCGCTATCAACTTGTTTTTGAATTTTCTCTAATACGTCCAATTTAAAACTCCAAAAAAATTTCCTACTATTTTAGTATAGTATTGAATCTCATGTAAAGAATCATTCACTAATTACTGCTTTATCGCTTGAGAAACGATATATTTTTGTCCTTGCTTTAATTTTTTGTAATTACCAAATACTGACTTAAAGTTGTTTTTAATAAAGTCCTTTAGTCCATTAATTGTGACCACGGTAATTTTACCACCCGGCTTTAATGCTTCCAAAGCGTCATAAAGAATAATTGATAGTTGTTCTCGCCCTACTTTGGCTGGAAGATTAGAAATAACTTGATCAAATTTTACCTCACTAGGAACCTGCGAAAAAGCATCAGAAAAATATGCTTTTACATTACTTAAGTTATTTAAGTTTGCATTATTATTGGCAAGCTCTATAGCAACAAAATCCTTGTCAACCATGTGAACTTTACCTTTTGTGCAATGTTTTGCCAACGCAAGACCGATAGGTCCATATCCACAACCTAAATCAAGACAAATATCATTTTCACCGACCTCAATATGCTTCATCAGCAGCATAGTGCCCTCATCAATTGATCGAGGACTAAAAACACCCCATCGAGTATTTAGTGTGAGCTCGTTATCTAAAAGATTAACGACAATCTCTATATCTTTTTTTAGATTAACAATATCTTTTCGGTCAAACATTACAGCCTCATATATTCAAAAGTTATTTCATACATTTTGTTTTAATTTTTTTTGTAATTATTTTGCTTGCGTCATCACCAAGATGAGCTTCGCCACGAGCTTTTGCAAGTTGAATTTGTTTTTCTCTTTCACGGTAGCGATTTATTTGAGTAACGTCTTTGGTGCCATAACAACGTGGACAAGACGCTCCCTTTTCGTAATGTGGATGGATCTTATCTTCCTCTGTGATCGGGTATCTACACGCATGACATTGGTCATACTGACCTAACTCTAAATTATGTTTGACAGCAACTCTGTCATCAAAAACAAAACATTCTCCCTCCCAAAGGCTTTCCTCTTCTTCAACTTCTTCAAGATATTTTAAGATACCTCCTTGTAAATGGTAAACATTCTCAAAACCTTCTGATTTTAAATAAGCCGTAGACTTTTCACAGCGGATTCCACCAGTACAAAACATGGCTATTTTTTTATTTCGATACTGTTCCAAATTGTTTTTAGTGTAACTAGGAAACTGACGAAATGTTTCTGTATTTGGATTGATTGCTCCTTTGAAACTACCAATCTCGAATTCATAATTATTACGGGTATCAATTAATACCACTTCAGGGTTACTAATTAGTTCATTCCAATCTCTGGCTTTAACATAAGTTCCAACTGAATAGGTCGGATCAACATCTGTTATGCCAAGAGTTACAATTTCTTTTTTGAGCTTAACTTTAAGTCGCTTAAAAGGAACTGTTTCACTATAAGAAAACTTATACTCCAAATCACTCAATCTCTTGTCAGCATTGAGGTAATCAAGGATTTTATTAATTGCACTATCGCTTCCAGAAATAGTACCATTAATCCCCTCCCTAGCTAGCAACAAAGTTCCTCTGACGTTTAAAGAATCCATAAAATCTCTCAAAGGTCGTTGCATTTTGTCGAAGTCATCCAACCTAGAAAACTTATATAGAGCACAAATAGTAAACATAATTCTAGTAAAAAAATAAAGGTTCAATTTTACTAGTCAGCTTTACTCATTTCAACTCTTTTGAATTACCAACAAAATCACATAATTACTTCATTAAAACCACACAATTACTATATTAGCGCTTAAGTAAAATTTCATATGACAAGTGTATAATGTCCACCTTTCCTAAAAAAATAATCTCTATAACATACTCTTAATGCTTGAAGATATTAACAATCCTAGCGATATAAAAAAGCTTGACATTGATCAACTACAATTTCTTGCAGACGAAATTAAAGAGTTTTTAATTGAAAATATAAAAAAAACAGGTGGTCATCTTGGTTCGAATTTGGGAACTATCGAGTTAACTTTAGCGATGCATTATGTATTTGATACTCCTGATGATACTTTTGTTTGGGATGTAGGCCATCAAGCCTATACCCATAAAATACTCACTGGAAGAAAAGACTTAATGTCAAGTTTACGCCAAAAAGGTGGTATTTCAGGTTTTACAAAAAGAAGCGAAAGTGAACATGATGCTTTTGGTGCAGGTCACTCCTCAACCTCAATAAGTGCAGCCCTAGGTATAGCGATTTCGAATAAGTTAAAGCAAAATATTGATACATCTATTGCCGTTATAGGTGATGGAGCCCTAACCGGTGGTATGGCATTTGAGGCACTCAATCATGCAGGAGATTCTGATGTTAACCTTCTTATCGTACTCAATGATAATGATATGTCCATTTCAAAGCCTGTTGGCGCTTTAAGTAAATATTTAACTCGGCTTATTTCTGGCAAGATATATTCAACAATGAAATCAAAATCTCTAGAGCTTCTTGAAAGCTTGCCCCGTATACGAAAATTCGCAAAGCGTTCTGAAGAACACCTTAAAGGAATGCTACTGCCAGGAACTTTATTTGAAGAATTAGGTTTAGATTACTTTGGACCAATAGATGGCCATGACATACCATTAATGATTAAAACTTTACAAAATTTAAAGAATCTTGAGAAGCCTAGAATTCTGCATATTATTACAAAAAAAGGTCATGGACTAGAGGATGCAGAGAAAAATCCTTTAAAGTTTCATGGTATTTCACCTCCCTCAAGTTCAACTAATAATCTACCAAGCTATAGCAATGTTTTTGGAGAATGGCTTTGCAATACCGCTAGAAATGACTCGAAGTTAATTGGCATTACTCCAGCTATGTCTGAAGGCTCAGGTATGGTTAAATTCTCGACGACTTTCCCAGACCGTTTTTTTGATGTTGCGATTGCTGAACAGCACTCCATTACATTAGCCGGAGGTATGGCAACTAAAGGCTTAAAGCCTATTGTCGCAATCTATTCCACCTTTCTGCAGCGGGGATATGACCAATTCATACATGACATTGCTTTACAGAATTTAAACGTCGTTTTTGTTATTGATCGAGCTGGTTTGGTTGGAGCAGATGGTGCCACTCATGCTGGTGTTTTTGATTTAAGTTTTTTAAGATGTATTCCGAATATAGTCGTAATTGCACCGAGCTCTTCTCTTGAACTGTATAAAGCTCTTAATACTGCTTATAAGTTAAATGGGCCTGTTTGTATTCGCTTCCCAAGAGGCAAATCAAAGGTTGAGGAGTTTACAACTGATGAAATAATAGAACTTGGAAAAGCAAATGTCATTAGGACAGGTCGTGACATTGCAATTTTTGCATTTGGCAATATGCTTGATCCAGCTATTGAAGCTGGCAATGAAATCGATGCAACAGTTATTGATATGAGATTTATTAAACCTTTAGATGAAAAACTAATAATAGAAATTGCTCAAAATAATAAAAAATTAATTTCAATAGAGGACAATGTTTCATCTGGAGGCGGTGGCAGCGCAATAAATGAATTATTGCAACGAAATAACATAAAAACACCTCTCAGCATCTTAGGTGTACCAGATATTGTTACTGAACATGGCTCACAAAATGAGCTTTATGAGCTTTATGGCCTAAATGCTAAACACATAGTCAAAATTGGAAGTAGTTAGTGAGAAATACCTTAAAAAAATATAGTCCAAAGCGTGAAAATGTTAATTTAGGCTGGCTAAATCAACATTTGCATGACCCATATCTTTGGAAGTGGAATAAACGTACCATTTCTAGAGCTTTTGCGATTGGCTTATTTTGTGCTTTTATGCCAATCCCTTTTCACACAATTTTAGCAGCAATGCTTGCTGTTCTTTTCTCATCTAATATCTTACTTTCGATAGCTCTCGTTTGGGTCAATAACCCAATCACTATGGTGCCAATTTATTACTACACATATAAGCTAGGCTCTTATATTATTGGTATGGAGTTGGACCCTAATTTTGTATTTACTATGGAATATATACTCGAAAATTTGACCACAACCACGATAGCACTTTGGGTTGGAGGTTTTATTATTGCTCTTATCGCGGCAATCTTAGGATATATAACTATTCTATTGATATATAAGTATAGAGCGTTTAAACGAATTAAACGTTGGAGATAGAGAGTTGCTTTCTGATATTAGCCTCTAAGGTATCTACCAGAGACTCATTATCTACCTTACTATGAGTCTTACCATTGATATACATTAAATTTGGAGATCCACCTGTCACTCCAACACTTACTTCCCTAGCTTCACCTGGTCCATTCACAACACAGCCAATCACAGCAACGTCAATTGATTCTGTAATATCTTCTAAACGAGACTCAAGCTCATTAACAACTGCAATAACATCAAAATTTTGTCTAGAACATGAAGGGCAGGCAATTAAATTCACACCCTTCTTTCTTAGATTAAGTGATTTTAAAATATCAAAACCAACCTTAACCTCGTCAACCGGGTCTGAAGCAAGAGATACGCGAATAGTGTCACCTATACCTTCACTTAAAAGCAAACCCATGCCAATCGATGACTTTACAGCACCTGACCTATAAGAACCTGCCTCAGTAATACCCAAATGAAGTGGATTGTCAATTTGAGAGGCTAGCTGTCTATATGCAAATACAGTCATAAAAACCTCTGACGCTTTGAGAGAGACCTTATAATTATTGAAGCTGAGTTTATCTAGAATATCAATGTGTCTGAATGCCGATTCCACCATCGCCTCAGGAGTAGGCTCTGTATATTTTTTCTGTAAATCTTTTTCCAATGAACCAGCATTGACACCAATACGAATTGGTATATTGTGATCCTTTGCTGAGGCAACAACCTCTCTAACACGATCTTCTTTACCAATATTTCCAGGATTAATTCTAAGGCAGTCTGCACCATATTCAGCCACCTTGAGTGCTATTTTATAATCAAAATGAATATCTGTTATCAACGGAATATTGGCGCGTTTCTTGATTTCTTTAAAGGCCTCAGCTGCATCCATAGTTGGTATTGAAACCCTAACAATATCAGCACCTGCTTTTTCGAGTGACTCTATTTGAAGAATCGTAGACTCGATATCACAAGTGTTTGTGTTTGTCATACTTTGAACACTGATAGGAGCACCACCACCTATGGCAACATCACCGACAAAAATTTGGCTGGAGATTCTTCTTTTAATTTTGTGTACTTGCTTCATAAGTCTTTATTACTTCATCTAAGCTCTCAGTATTATTTTCAATTACAGGGGTTGATGAAACCTCTTCTATGTTCTCAGTAATGGACTCTTCACTGCGCTCAAAATTACTTGGCTCACTAATAATAATTGAGGTTGACCGGGTACCGCCAATCTCTACATCCTCGAAATAATACCAGATACCCAAAAACATTAATATTAACAAAAAAGGCAGAAATAGCTTTAGTTTTAAGCGTTTTTTTCTTTTAGGATAATAGTTAATGCCGTCCAACATTTCTTCCACTCTTATCTAACACTTTACCTGCAAGTTGCCCACAAGCAGCGTCAACATCATCACCCCTTGTTCGTCTAGTTGTTGTCCGAATGCCTGATCGATATAAAATATTTTGAAACTGATTAATTGTAACTTCTTTTGAGGTTTGATATTGAGTTTTTGGAAATGGATTAAAAGGAATTAAATTTACTTTAGCAGAAATGCCTTTGAGTAACCTTGCTAGAGATTTTGCATGCTCAGGCAAATCATTGACTCCATCAAGCATGACATACTCGAAAAATATGTGTCTCTCTTGCGTCCCAGCATTTAAATAATACTGGCAGGCCTTCATCAACTCCTTGATTGGGTATTTTTGATTGATTGGAACCAGTACATCTCTCAACTCATCGCTGGGTGCATGTAAAGAGATGGCCAAGCTTACTGGAATCGTGTCTGCCATTCTATATAGTGCAGGCACAATACCAGATGAAGAAACAGTGACTTTTCTTCTTGATAGCCCGAAAGCCCAATCATCCAATAAAAGGTCACAAGCATCATATACTGCGCTTTCATTAAGCAAAGGCTCACCCATACCCATAAATACTACATTTGAAATTCGCTTATCTTTTTTCTTTAGGTAGTTTTGGGCAATCAAAACTTGAGCAATGATTTCATGACTCTTTAGATTTCGATTAAATCCCTGGACACCTGTAGAACAAAAAGTACAAGCAAGTGCACAACCAACCTGTGAGGAGATACACAAAGTTCCCCGCTCTCTTTCAGGAATATAAACTGTTTCGATATGATTTTCTTCACCAAGCTCAATAATCCACTTGATAACCCCATCTCTTGAATGATTCAGAGTAATTACTTCTGGTAAATCAATTGTTGCTATAACTTGTAACTTTTGCCTTAAATCCTTAGAAAAATTATGCATATCACCAAAGCTTATAGCACCTTGGTGGTAAATCCATTGCATAATCTGTTTGGTACGAAAAGGTTTCTCACCAAGATCAGAAAAAAACTTTTTGAGTTTATCTTGAGGAAGTCCTAATAAGTTTTGTTTTTCTAACATGGGAAAAAGTAGCCTTCAAATCGACTGTTTAGATAATATTTTGTTTTAACTTTATCTTGTCCTTGGGCAAACGCCGTCTTCACCGAAAAAGTAAGCAATTTCAACTGCAGCATTCTCAATTGAATCAGATCCATGGACTGCATTCTCATCTAAAGATTCAGCGAAGTCAGCTCGAATGGTTCCGGATGCGGCTTCTTGAGGGTTTGTGGCACCCATAATTTCACGATGTTTGGCTACAGCGTTTTCACCTTCTAGAACTTGAACCATTACAGGGCCAGATGTCATAAAAGAAATCAGGTCATTAAAAAAGGGTCGCTCTTGGTGAACAGCATAAAAACCACCCGCCATGATCTCATCCAAATGTATCATTTTTGCAGCAACAATTTTAAAACCTGCATTCTCAAAACGAGAGTAAATTTCACCAATCACATTTTTAGCAACAGCGTCAGGTTTAATTATTGATAAAGTACGCTCCATGAACAATCCTTAATTATTTTAAAAAGCAAGTATTTTACCATGTTGCAATAAATATCTAATACTTAGAGATGAAAAATGGAATAGATAAGAACTTTAAGAAAATCACTATTACTGAATTATATTTTCTTTAAAGATCTCTTGCGGCGATAGTAATCGAATAAATCATAAGCTCTGAAATATGCACTAACTATTGGCAAAAACCATGGTCTTCCATAATAATAGGGACGAGTCAGAAGCGGCATTTCTTCAAAAACAGTAGCTCTTTTTGTTGGGCTTAAGATTTTTAAAGCGGCTTTATGTCCTAAATAAGGTGCCATCGCAACTCCATTTCCACAATAGCCGAGTGCAGAATAGATCCCCTTATTGCTGCTAAGACTTGGCAACTGACTGAAGCTAAACCCTGTATAGCCTGTCCAACAATGACTGATTTCTACATCAACTAATGAAGGAAAAATTTCAATTAACATTTTTCGAAGAGTAGGTAACGCCTGCTCAGCTGTTATTGAATGCATAGCTGCCCTGGTAC
>Ga0257111_1001135_pt1 | contig 10841 bp, 7 predicted proteins | sample LP_taG_6_FD_191567 | JGI IMG/M metagenome (GOLD analysis project Ga0257111, IMG submission 191567) | Marine microbial communities from Northeast Subartic Pacific Ocean, Canada - LP_J_2015_P26_500m | ecosystem: Environmental > Aquatic > Marine > Oceanic | place: Canada: Northeast Subartic Pacific... | reverse complement strand
AAATGGAGTTCCTAAAAGACGTCGACGACCTTCACGCCATTGGTCAGGACCTTTGATATTGGGTGAATGATGCGAATGACACATATGGAGAACCATGGGTTGATCCGGAGTATTGCCAAATTTATAATTTCCTATAGATACAGGGTAATCAAGCTCAACCTGTTTAAAAAAATCATTGGTATAGTAAACAAAATCAAGCCCCAATTCAGCAAACGCTTTCCAATTAGGAATCAAGACTTTGGTATAAGTTAATGGAACCTTAACGTTATATTTGAGTCCATCAATTTGTTTTTTTGGTAATTCAGGACAAAGAAAAGGAATAGCACTGTTATAGCATGCCATAATGCATTTATCGGCCCTAACGGTATGCGCTACAACACCTTTCACATAGGTAACATCCACAGCCTCTGAGTTAGCGGTATGAAGTATATTAACAGCTGTGCTATTAAGTCGAATTCGAATGGGTGAATTACTGCGGTCGAGTAACGAATAATCGATTCTGGATAAAACAACATCTTCCATTGTAGATCCTGGAACTGCTTCAGGTAACATTGCTCGAACAAGAAGTCGTGCAACTGAAGCATTACCATCAGGAAAATGAAAAATATATGGTTCGTCTCCACGACTTCCCGTTCGATTTAATGTATGCGTCAGACCGGGTAATCCTCCGTCATAATTTTGAATCAAAGTGGATGGAACCTCATCAATACCTACGCACCAAAAACTCATTCCCCAACGACGAAATAGTTCCAACACCTGCTGATCCACTTTTACGTAGTTTTTCAAAAAATCGTAATAGCTGGTTTTTCTAAGTAATTTATATTTTTCATCAAAATTTAGGTCAGGAAGATAGTCTCTTTTGTCGGTCCAAACTCTCACTAAATCGGCCTTAGCATGGTCATTCATGGGTGTTTGCTGAACAAATTCTTGCCAAGGAATCTTGTTGTAACCAACAACAAGTTTCTGTTCCCCAAATGTTTCTTTATCAAACACAATTCCTTTACTCAAGCCCATCGACGAATATAAGGTTTGATCAAAAGCTTCGTAAAATTTTTCAACATCAATACCAATATCAACGAGTAGCTGTTTTGCAGCATTACTATATGCGGAAGGAGTATCTATGGCCTCAGTTCCGCCATATCCAATCATGATTCTGCCATCTATATCAAACTCATTACGTTTAGCGTGGCCGCCAAAATCATCGTGATTATCAAGTATAAGGATACGTGCACTTGGTCTTGATTTTTTGTAAGTATAAGCTGCGGAAAGACCGCTAATACCAGCACCTACAACAACGAGATCGTATTTCTCTTCATAATTTCCAGAATGCCATTTTTTCCCTGAGACCCGTGCGTGCATTGTCTCCCAAGAACCATCATGACTCCCTCTTAACCCGGTAAGTGCGGGAGGATAATTATCAAAATCGAGTCCAAAATTAGACTCGTTAGCACTGAATAATTTAGTCCATGGAGTTAATAATGATGAGCCAATTGCGATCTGCGTGCCATTTAAAAAATCTCTTCTGGTAACATTGTCTTTCATTTTTTGCTCCGCACTTAAATTAATTCCTCTTAATATCTATATTTTAGATCTATTAAATTAAAATTGAATGATTGATGTGTTTCTGAATAAATTTGAGGAAATTTTTCCCTACACTCGACAATTGCTTTTTCTTTTAATGTAATCAAGACTTCGCGCTGAACGTCCGGGTTATCGATTGTTGAAAAAGTTTGTTCATGAATAATTTCATCTTTAGCTTCTATGCAATTAAGATAATGAATCTCTTGCTCATTATTGATCTGATTAGTAACTTTGGGCAGAGTAAATTGAATGTTTACATCAACTTCAAACAAAATTAGGCTGATCGATACGAGAATAAATACAAAAAAAACTAATCTTTTCATTAGCCCATAATATATTTCCAAGGATTTGATTCAGAATTTTCTTCAATTTCCACTTCGATAATAGTTGGCCGATCCTGATCGATTGCCTTACTCAAAACAGGTTTTAGTTCCTTAGGGGAAGTAACCAGATAACCCTCCGCTCCAAATGCATCCGCAATCTTCATAAAATCAGGGTTTGCTAAATCAGCGCCAATGAAATGAGATTCGAAGCGATCTTTCTGATCTCGACGCACATTACCAAATGAATGATTATTAAATACAATAGTGATAACACCTATATTATGTTGAATTGCCGTGGCAAGTTCAGGCATAGCAAACATAAACCCGCCGTCCCCAATAATTGATATGACCGGTTTATCTGGCATAGCTACCTTAACCCCAATAGCAGTAGGAAAACCGAATCCGAGTGTTCCTTGATATCCAGATGAAACATATGTTCTTGGTTCATAAACCGGAAAGCCGAAATAAGATGTAAAACCAGCTTGACAAAGTTCCTCTACGAAAAAACCATCTCTTGGTAATACTGCTCGAATAACATCTAAATATGCCATTTGGGGTTGGATTTCTTCTATCGCCTTTCTCCTTCCAACTTTTGCTGATGCAATACGATTAAGATCTCCTTGTTTAAACCCGGTTTTATTTATTTTATTAATTAACGCACTTACACCATCAACTGCGTCCGCTATAATTCCGACATCAGGTTTTAAGCGGTTCATTTCCTCTGGATCAATATCAATCCTAATTAATTTAGGTGCATTAGGAACCACGGAACCTCTCCTTGCAAGGGGCGATTGATCATGATATTCCATCATAGATAACCAACGCATATACTGCATTTCTAGACGCGAGCCAATTCCAATAAGAAGATCAGTATCATTCCATAATTTTCTAGCAGCAGCTGAAGAAACACCGACATCACTATCCTCACTCACAACGCCACGACCACTCCGCAAAGCTGTAGTAGCCGCACCCAATATTTTGGCCATCTCACGTACTTCTTCGCTAGCATGTTGAGCGCCGCCTCCGCACATAATCATAATATTTTGTGAATCTGCGATAAGTTTTGCAGCTTCGGTAATTGCATCTTCATCCAACACTGGCTTATCGATTATTGTATTACCAGGAGCCATTTCAACATCCCATAGCTGAGCCATAGTATCCCAACACATCTCAACTGAGACTGGCCCAGGTCGTCCGCTTTGCATAATTCGGAAAGCCTCATTCATAAGACACGGTGTCTCACTTGGATCGGCTATATGCCCGGCATATTTTATAATGGTTTCCAAAGTTTTAGATTGACTGGATAACTCATGTAAATGACCCCTGCCTTTTCCCAAAAATTGTGAAGGTACTTGTCCGGTAAGACATAGAATGGGTGTATTACAACCTGCTGCAGTACACAAAGCAGCAGAGGCATTTAAAACGCCTGGGCCAGGAACAACGGAGAATGCACTGGGTTTTCCTGTTGCTTTTGAGTAGCCAAAAGCCATATAGCCGGCGCCTTGCTCATGACGACTTATTACTGTTTTGATTTCAGGTAAATTGTATAGTGCATCAAACATTGGGTAAGTTTGAGCTCCGGGAAGTCCGAAAACAGTGTCAATTCCATTGGCTTGAGCAGTCCGCACCATTGCTTCTCCGCCTGTCATTTTTTTCAATTTATTCATAATTCAAAAATTCGTGTATATAAAAATGCCATTGCGAAAGCTGTCATAACAATCACTCCAAGCCAATTCCAAAGAATAATACCCCGTTTGGGTACGTATGTTGATGAAACTTCATCAGAAGTAACAGCGATATAATTATAATAACCGATCGCGGGAGCAGCAATTAAACCTACGCTAGTTGCGAAATAAAGAAAGGTAGTAAAACTTTTCATAAAAAACAATAAGATAACTGAAACACCAATGACTTGAACAATTGAAAATTGTGTATATCGGCTAGATGCTTCGCGAGGACGTCCAGTAATTATTCCAGCTAACCGATCAGTAAGCCGAGGCATAACATCCATTAGCGCGATCAGGGTTGACCACATTACAGCAATTCCTGCAGCTGCAATAACTGGATAAGACCACTGCCCAATCGTTGTAGTAAAAATAGTAAATAATTCTGCTGCAAATTCAGGTGGTCTAGAAGGAGCAATACGGCCAGTATCAAACAAAACTCCTGTGCCCATAACAATAAAGCACATCGCTAGTACAACCGTTAAGATATAGCCAATACGAAAATCGCTTAGAGCAGTAGCGCTATCAAACTTATCGCCTTCAATGGCTCTCTTTTCACACACCCACTTTGAAAAAAGAAGAGCGCCATTAGTTGGCATGGGCATCCATCCCGCTATTGCAATAACAAAAATTGATAATGACCTACTAGGAGTCAACTCTGCAAATATTGCTCTATCATCACTACCTAAGAGTGGTAATGAAAATATCATGGCTATGATTGTCAATAGTGAAAACGCAAGAACAAGTATTTTAACAATTCGTTCAGATTTTTTATATTGCCCATTTAGAAGAAAGATTGCAGAAATTACCATTAACGCAATAGCAATCTGTATATTTGAATATGATAAGTCAAAAACACTTATAAACAAACCGGCCGTTACCAAGGCAACTGCTGAAGTTGCAATAAACATATCCACAAAGAATCCAACGACCAGCCAGGCGAGTGCAATCTTGCTAATTTTTGCGTAAGCGGTAACAAGGCTTGTACCAGTCGCATTTGTGTAATCCACTGCTAATCTAAAGGCAGGGTATTTCAACAAAGAAATTACTAAAATTACCCAGAACAGTGATAACCCATAATTGGCTCCTGCTTGGGTAGAATATACCAAGTGAGACACACCAACCGCGACCGCGGCTAGCATCATTCCGGGGCCTATTCTAGCTAATATTTTCTGCATTAAGCTTGTGTTTTAGCTACATTGACGATCTGTATTGTTGTATATTCGTGCAATCCTTCCTCAGCGAATTCAACGCCAATACCAGAGCATTTTACCCCACCAAAGGGTACATTGGGTGCAATACCGCCATGGCCGTTAACCCATGCGGTACCACACTCTAATCGGCTAGCTATTTCAGCTGCACGCTCAAGATCAGACGACCATACTGAACCCCCCAAACCCATATCAAGAGCATTAGCGCGATCGATTGCATCATCAAGATCAGAATATTTGATAATTGGCAATAAAGGACCGAATTGTTCCTCATCGACGATGCGCATGCCGTCCGTAACATCCGCAACTAAAGTATAGGACATAAAATAACCCGGCTCATCCGGAATCTCGCCTCCACAAAGAATTCGCCCTCCTTGTTGTTTAGCATCTTCAAATAGATCGACCACTTTATCGAACTGCATTTTATTCTGAATCGGTCCTTGCAAATTATTCTCATCAAGCCCATTACCCATTGGCACACCTGATACCGCTTCCACCAATTTTTCACATAACTCATCATGAATAGATTCATGTACATACAATCTTTTCAGCGCAGCGCAGGTTTGCCCGTTATTCAAAAAAGCTCCCTGAATAATACCAGGAGCAACAGCTGAAGGATCGACATCATCTAGTACAATACCAGCGTCATTACCGCCTAACTCTAACGTCAAACGTTTCAGGCTGGCTGAAGAACTCCTCATAACTTTCTTACCGGTAGGAATTGATCCAGTAAAAATAATTTTCTGTATATTATCGTGTTCGGTCATCCATTGACCTAATTCATTTTCACCGGTAACACAGTTTAGAACCCCAGGTGGTAGGACTTCACTCATGATCTCGGCCATTCTCAATGAACTTAATGGAGTATACGGGGAAGGTTTCATTACGACTGTATTACCACTCCGTATTGCTGGTACTACATGCCATACAGCAATCATTAATGGCCAGTTCCAAGGCAAAATAGATCCAACTACGCCTATCGGTTTTCTTGTTTGAACTATGCGGGCAGTATCATCATCTTGAATTACTTTTTCTGGTAACGACAAGGTGCTTGTATAACCAGCCCAACCTGCTGCTCCACCCAATTCAAACCGTGATCCTGCGCCCTCTAATGGCTTACCTTGTTCCTCTGTTAACAATTTTGCCAATTCTTCTGCATGGTTAGCGATAGCTCCAGATATTTTTCCGCACGCTCCTGCTCTTTCTTCATCTGCAGTAATTGACCACGTTTTATAAGCCTCTGCTGCAGCATTAACAGCATCATCTAATTGTGCTTTTGTGGCAATCGGACATTCTGCCAACACTTCTTCGGTAGCTGGATTAATTACTGAAAAAGTTTTATCAGCTGAAACTTTTTCTCCGTTAATGATAAGTCCATAGTCTGCCATTTCAACGTCCTCTAATTTTTGTCAAGCTATCGGACCCTATCTAATAAGGATACGATGAACCAAGTTAAGTCTATGAGATTTTAAAGTTGTATTTTTTAGTGTAAAACATAAATTTTACTTACTAATTATCCATTCTAATCCCATAATATGTATATAAAGCTTAATATACAGGCAAAAAAGACCTTATGAAAATATGTTCAGACAAATTTATGTATTTTTTATTGCTATTAGTTAGCTTTGTCAGTGCTCCTGCGATTACCCAAGAAAGACCAAATATCATATTAATTCTCGCTGATGATCTTGGTTATTCTGATCTTGGCGCATTCGGCGGTGAAATTCATACACCAAACCTCGATGCAATAGCTAAACAAGGTATACAGCTCACCAATTTTCATACTGGCCCAACTTGTGGTCCTACACGCGCAATGTTGATGACAGGTATCGATCATCATCAAGCTGGAATGGGTTCAAATTCTGCTGCCTTAAGAAGATTAACTGAACTACAAGGGCAACCAGGATATGAAGGATACCTTAACAATCGAGTAGTCACATTTGCGAGTCTTCTGCAAGATTCTGGCTATCACACATTCATGACTGGAAAGTGGGACCTTGGTAAACAACAAGGGCAACTGCCCACAGATCGTGGTTTTGACCACTATTTTGGTCTTGCGGATGGCGGAGCTAGTCATTTCTCTGACGGAAGAGGTAACACGAGTGCTCTCGAAAAGTCAGCCTATTTCGAAGATGCAAAAAGAATAAATCAATTACCTGATGACTTTTATTCATCAGCAGCATATACAGATAGACTTTTAAGTTTTATTAAAAATAGACCTGAGGATGGACAGCCATTTTTTGGTTATTTAGCTTACACCGCACCGCACTGGCCAATCCAAGTCCCCGATGAATGGATTGAGAAATATAAAGGGACATATAACCAAGGGTGGCACAACATAAGACAAACAAGGTTTAACAATCTAATCGAACTTGGTTTGATACCTATTAGCGCTAACCTACCTTCAAGAAATCGCGCAGTTGATAGCTGGGATAAAATTACGCCTTCAAGAAAAAAAATTGAGCTTAAACGAATGGAACTTTATGCATCCATGGTTGAATTAATGGATTTTCATATCGGCCGACTCCTGAAAGAAATAAAAGAAACAACAGATAGAGAAACAATCATAATTTTTCTATCAGACAATGGCTCCGAAGGTAACGCTATCGGCAAGCTTGGGGATAATGAAAATTGGATACCTGCGACCTTTGACAACCGAATATCTAATATGGGTAAAAAAAATTCCTATGTATGGCTTGGAGCAGGATGGGGTCAAGCGACAGTATCCCCTTTTCGTATTTATAAATCATATACCACCGAGGGTGGTATTCGAACTCCAGCAATTTTCTATAGCACTTCAAACCGTTTTAAAAACAGTCGCAAAAATTCTTTGATGACGGTAATGGATATTGCCCCTACAATACTTGAACTTGCAAATATTGATCATTTTTCTAGTTCTGGAAAGAAGGGTAATTTGCTACCAATACAGGGAAAATCGGGATTAGATTATCTCATTGGAAAATCAGAAACAATTCATAAAAATTCAGCCATTGGATGGGAACTCTATGGAAATAGAGCTATTTTCTTAAATGACTGGAAGGCTACATTAATATGGCCTCCCGAAGGTGATGGTGAATGGCAACTATTTGACACAAAAAATGATCCAACTGAAGTTAAAAATTTGGCAAAAAATAGCCCCGAAATTCTTAATAAACTTAAAAAAGCATGGGATCAATATGCAAAAATGAACGGTGTATTTATTTTTAATGCAGATGTGGGATATGGTCGCTATAATCCTTAAAATAGAACTAATTAAAACATAAAATGATATCAATGAAGAATTCTAAGCCGCAAAAAAAGGCCTCAAAAAAAAATTCAAAAAAAATGACTGTGCAAAAAAGTACGTGGGTTACCTTCGTTACTATTGTTGTCGCAGTAGTTTTCTTTATTATGCCGGCTGAATACGGAATTGATCCAACTGGATTAGGCAAAAAACTCGGGCTGCTAGATCTAAGTGATACTATAACATTCGATAATCAGGAGAAACTTTCACTTCGAATAGTTCAAGGCACCTATCCAGAAATTCCTGATGAATTTGATTTTTACGAACCAGAAGTCCTTGGCGAACCCTTCTCGAAAACACAAAATCAACCCTATAAAAGCGAAACCATCATTATTAATCTTAATGTTGCCGAGCAAGTCGAATATAAATTAATCATGAAGCAAGGAGATGTTGCTCTATATCACTGGAGCATGATGGAGGATGGTATTGTCTACAGTGATTTTCATGCTGATCCCGGAGAAAATGCAGAGGGCTATCCAGCCCAATATTATATTCGCTACCGTGAAAGCGAAACCAATCAAAGCTCCGGCTCAATTGTCGCGCCGTTCGACGGAAATCATGGATGGTACTGGCTGAATATAGAAGAAAAACCAATCCAAATAACTCTCAAAGTTAGCGGTTATTATGAAAAAATTGAGGAATTATTTCGCTCCTATCAGTAAACAATTCATCGAAAAATTATTTTCCATTGAAAGTAAGTTTTTAAATCTTGTGATGAAAATTATGAGCAAGCCATTCATATTTCTCGGCATCATTGGAATTTTCTGCGGCACCAGTGCCGGCGCAGAAAATGCTAGCACGGTATATACGAACGCAAAAATCTATACATCTAACGACCAAGTTCCGTGGGCCAGTGCTGTAGTGGTCAAAGAGGACAAGATCGTCCATGTCGGAAACGATTCGAGTGCGCTAGCCTTTGTCGGGCCGGACGCACGAATAATCGATTTAGCTGGCAAGTTGGTATTGCCCGGTCTTGTCGATGCTCATACACACCCGGGCATGGTTGCCGCCTCCTATGATTTTCTCGAAATGGAAATTGTTCAGGATCGGGAAAGCCTAATGCAAAATATCGCTGATATGATTGCGGTCAACTCTGAGCGTGAGATTATACTGGGAGGTTCTTGGGATAACGGCACGTTCGGCGAGACCGGGCCACACAAAGACGCTCTCGATAGAATCGAATCAGAACGACCAGTGATCCTCTTTGATTATTGGGGACATTCGGTTTGGGTAAATACTCGGGCGCTGGAAGTGGCCGGTATTGATCGCGACACTCAGGATATCATTCCTGGATTTTCCTTTTACCAACGCGATGAGTCCGGGGAACCCAACGGATGGGTAACCGAATCCGCTATGTCTCTTTTTGTGAATAATTTTCTGTCAATTACACCTGCTGTGGAAAACCAGGTTGTCGGTTTTCTGACCTATCTCCGGAATTTAGGGGTTACGACATTGCTCGATGCGGGTAATTTTGGAATTGACGATGAAACGTATGCAGCCCTGTCGAGGCTGGACAAAGCAGGACGACTGCCGGTGCGCTATCATGCTAGCTTCACGCTATTCGTGCCGCAAGACTATGAAACGGCGATTAATCAGGTCAAGGTGCTCAACGAAAAATATGGTAGCGACCGCCTGCGAATCGATACGCTGAAGATCTTCCACGACGGTGTAATTGAAACACGCACCGCTGATATGTTTGACGACTACCTGGATACGCCGGGAAATAGCGGCAACTCGCTATTCTCGGAAGAGCAATTGTATGATCTGATTATCGGCCTGTCAAAGGAGCGGATAAATCTGCACGTTCATTCAGTCGGTGATAAATCAACGAACAAGTTGCTAAACGCGGTCGAGCGCGCGTACGAGACACTCGGTGGTCCACCACCGATCCGAATCGCAATCTGCCATCTGGAAACGGTACTCGACACCGACTTCTATCGCTTCAAGGATCTCGGTGTAATCGCCTCTTTTACACCAGCGTGGCACGGCAACGTGGCTGATCATAATGTTTATGCAGCTATTGGCGACAAGGCTTTGTCGCAAATGCGCGCCCAGCCTATGATTGCGGATGATGCGGTGGTTACCTTCTCTAGCGATATAACTACCAGTCAAGGATGGCGGGATGAGGCGGCTAATCCTTATTACGGCATGCAAATCGGACACAATCGTCAACCGATCGAAGGCGGTCCCGATGCACGCTATGCCCCGCCACGCAGCGAGAGAATTAGGCTCGATACACTGGTGGATGGATACACGATCAATGGCGCCTACCAGTTAGCTCGGTCGCACGAACTGGGGTCAATCGAGGTTGGCAAACAAGCTGACTTGGTTATTTTGAATCAGAACCTATTTGATGTTAGCCGCTATGACGTCCACAAGACCAAACCGGTTGCGGTGATCATGGACGGAGAACTGGTTTACGGCTGGCTGGGCCTTTGACCTGACGAAGTTTTGGGAAGGACGGTTATCATTGAAAAATGCTAAATTAAGATTAGAAGTTATAGGATACACTTAACCTTATTTCTCTTGGTAATGCTGGATGTATATGATAATCGTCACTTGGTTTCAGTTCGTTCAATAACCGGCTCTCATAAAAATACTCGATGTCGTTAGCCTTCTTATCAAACAAATTAATAACTTCAACTTCAAATATAGAATTTTTGAATGGATAACTTAACCCGAAATTAACAAGTGTTACGTCAGGTTTTTTTATTGAATT
>Ga0257111_1001133_pt1 | contig 10847 bp, 9 predicted proteins | sample LP_taG_6_FD_191567 | JGI IMG/M metagenome (GOLD analysis project Ga0257111, IMG submission 191567) | Marine microbial communities from Northeast Subartic Pacific Ocean, Canada - LP_J_2015_P26_500m | ecosystem: Environmental > Aquatic > Marine > Oceanic | place: Canada: Northeast Subartic Pacific... | reverse complement strand
TTTAAGAGCGCTTCCGAATTCGTACCCATCCAAGTAGGTTTAGCGCCTTGTTCTGCAATGGTGAGCTTCAGCGTTCCCACAACATTTGCTGGAATTAGTGTCTTACGTACATAATTCTTATCCAGTTCATCGGACTTAACCCAATAACCAAGTGTAGTAAAATGAGAAGCTTTACCGCCCCACCTATTATCAGAAATCCACTCAAGATACTGCCGAGTTTCAGGGGCGATCAAGTCTTTATCAAGTGTGATGAATTCCTGATGCACGATCCAATCAGGGATTGTTAACAATACTTCTTTACTAACCATATCGATGTGCATAGAGAGTTTGCTGAATTCTGTTCCAATCATAGAGGTAAATTCTTCTGTGCCTGGTTTATATTCTGAAAGGGGTGTCTTTAATGGAATTGATCCAACAAGATCCATTGATTGAACACCAGCAATAGTATCCCATTGTGCATAATGAATATGGTTTTCGGATAGAATGAGACTTATCATGGTTTAATCAAATTAGGTGCTCTTAAACAGTTGATATATATATTTTATAGGGTTACGAAAGAATATAAGATTGCAAGGTGGAAGGGTAATTGTACCCTGCATAATAATCAGCGTTTTGTTTTTGATCCGGAAGCCGGTTTACGGGAAATTTGTTGAGATTTTTTCCCTGCAGAACTCTCCTTAGTTATGACCGACCCCTTGTATTGCGCACCAGACTGAATAATAATTCGGCTTGCTTTAACATCTCCCACCATACGTCCAGTTTTTGTAATCGAAACAACACCTTTTGAATCAACATTGCCTACTAAAGTGCCACTTACAGTTACACTAGCAGCTTTTATATCAGCTTTGACTGTACCCGTTTTTTCAATTAAAAGATCTTGCGAAGTTTGTATTGTCCCCTCCATGTGTCCAGCCACTGCTATTGCTTCGTCGCCTGCTACCTTTCCCGTGAAAGATATATCTTTATGAAAAATCGTAATATTTTCGTGCACTTTTTTGCTCATTATTTGATAAATAATTAAATATTGATATGGACACTACCTTTAATAGAAGCACCATCTGCGATAAGGATTCTTGCAGTACTAGTGTTCCCTACAACAGTGCAATCTTCCATATAATGCACGTTCCCAGATGCACTGATATTGCCTTTAACCTCCCCAGAAATCTGCACATCCTTCGCTTTGATGTCGGCCTTAATAACCGCGCCTTTTTCGACAGTAATGGCATTATCGATTTCAATTTTCCCTTTTACAATTCCCTGGACTGAAAGACCATCTGTGCCCCGCAATTCTCCATCCAGGATTAAAGACTTTCCGATTGTAGTTACTGGCATTTTATTTGATTACTCCTGCAAAATATTATTTATAAACCTTTGGGCAGTTCCACATTCATATTGATCGTACCTGAATAATCTGCTCCGTCTTCGATTACTATACTATTAGTTTCAACGGGACCAACAACGGTTGCCGATGATTTAATTAAAACACCTTTATCAGCTTTTATTTTTCCGTTCAAATTTCCTGCGACTGTAAGTTTTGCAGCTTCTGTATCAGCGGAAACATTGCCTATTTTTGTGATCGTAAGATTGCCTTTTACTGATAGTTGACCTTTAAGCTGGCCATCGATTATTAGATCACCATCGCATGATAATGTTCCATTAACATGGATATCACCCTCAATATTGCTAATAGGGTCTGTCATAGATTACTCCTAAAATTCCCCTTTTCAACCTCGGTTATTGACTGCTTTCAATCATAAATTAGTATATGATCAAAAAACATTGTTTAAAAATATTAACATTACAAAGGAAATACAAGCTATTGCCAGTTTATGAAATTTTGTTTCTATAGAAAAATACTATGCAGGTAACTATTAATACAATTCGAAATGCACACAATAGAATAAACAATTATGTCCTTAAAACACCTGTTAAATCAAATACTGAAATAAATAAATATGCAGGTGGAGAATTATACTTCAAGTGCGAAAATCTGCAGCGATCTGGGTCATTTAAAATTCGTGGAGCGATAAATGCGGTATTTTGTCTAAGTGATAATGAAGCAAATAACGGGGTTGTTACAGTTTCCTCAGGAAACCATGGGACTGCTTTAAGCTTAGCGGCAAAAATTCGTGGCATAAATGCCACGGTAGTGCTACCCAAGAACGCATTGCCATTTAAACGAAATTTGATCGAAAATTTAGGTGCTAAGATTGTTGAATGTGAAGCCCAAGTTGAAAGCCGCGAGAAAACTTTACTAGAGGTACAGAAAGCAACTGATGCAACAGTTATCCATCCATATAATGATTATCGAATTATATCTGGACAAGGTACGGTTGCATTGGAATTGCTTGAACAAGTACCAGATCTTGATATGGTTCTTGTGCCTATAGGCGGCGGCGGTTTGATAAGTGGCATAGCAGTCGCGGTATCAGAAATAACACCAAAAATAAATGTGGTTGGTGCTGAACCGGCGCTTGCGGACGACGCTCGTCAATCCTTCGAACAAAAAAAACTCATTACATCTAATTATCCAGATACAGTTGCTGATGGTTTACGAACATCTTTAGGTATAAAAACATACCCAATAATTCTAAAATATGTGAATGACATTATTACTGCTCCGGAGCATAAAATTTTACCAATTATGAAGGTGATGACCAAAAATCTGAAGGATATTATAGAGCCGTCTTCTGCTGTACCATTAGCAGCTCTAATAGAGAACAAGCAGATGTTCAAAGACAAAAAAGTTGGTATTATTATCTCAGGAGGTAATTTTGCCTCATCATAAAAAGTCCTTGATGCATATAATTATGTTGGGAATAGAGAAATGAATATTCACAAAATAATTTATTTTCTAGTTATAGTCGGTGCATTAATTGGCCAAGGCCAGGAACAAACGGTAGGGCTTTTCTTGAATACTGCTGCTGCTGCGCCAGGTTACACATTATTTTCGCCGATGTCTTATAATGTAACCTACCTCATTGATAATAATGGGGAACTGGTACAATCTTGGCCTAGCGAATACAGACCGGGACTTTCAGTATACATTTTAGAAAATGGTGACTTGTTACGTACCCGGATAGTACAGGGACAGTTATTTCAAACTGGAGGCCATGGTGGCGGAGTTGAAATTATAGATTGGAATGGAAACCTGGTTTGGGAATTTGATTATTTTAGTGATCAATATTGGCAGCATCATGACATAGAATCATTGCCAAATGGTAATGTACTTTTAATAGCCTGGGAGCATAAGGATGATTCGACAGCAATTGCAAATGGAAGAAATCCCAATATGCTGGTTGGCAGTCAGCAGCCATTTGGATTCTGGCCGGATCATATAATTGAGGTGAATCCAGAATCAAATAGCATTGCTTGGGAATGGCATGTATGGGACCACTTAATTCAGAATTATGACTCGTCAAAAGGGAACTACGGTCTTGTGTCTGATCACCCTGAATTGGTGAATTTAAATTATCCCAGTGGCCCCAATACTAGTGGGGACTGGCTGCATATCAACGCAGTTGATTATAATGCGGAACTGGACCAGATAATATTATCAGTACATCACTTTGGAGAAATATGGATAATTGATCATAGTACTACTACAATAGAAGCGGCCAGCCATACTGGTGGAAATAGTGGAAAAGGTGGTGATTTACTTTATCGCTGGGGCAATCCACAAGCCTACATAGGGGGCAATTCCAATGAACGAATATTTTTTGGTCAGCATGATGCGCGCTGGATTGAAGATGGGTCACAAATTATGGTTTTTAATAATGGAAGCGGTCGTCCTGGTGGTTCCTATTCATCTATTGATGTAATCACCCAGCCAATAGGGGAAGACAATCTTTATGTGTTGGATAGTAACGGCATTTATGGACCGGATGCTTTGAGTTGGCAGTATACTTCAACACCGCCGGGCGATTTATTCGCAGCAAATATTTCAGGCGCCCACCGTCTGGAAAATGGAAATACCTTGATATGTGATGGGCCTCGAGGTCATTATTTTGAAGTAGATTCCGCAGGATCACTTGTCTGGGATTATGTGAATCCAGTAGTAAATACAGGACCGTTATACCAAGGGCAGGAAATACCTACTCAGGGGAGTGCACAGAATTCTACATTGAATCGTACCTTTCGGGTGCATCGCTATCCAACTGATTACCTTGGTTTTGCTGGTCATAATCTGGAACCTACAGGCCCTATTGAACTATATATGAATACACACGATTTGACTTATATCCCCGATAAATACGGCCTGAACCAGAATTACCCCAACCCCTTTAATCCAGAAACACTAATACCTTATAATCTACCAGAAAATATATTTGTCAATATCACCATCTATGATTTGCTAGGTAGACAAGTAAAAACACTAGTCAACCAGGGCCAAAATGCTGGCTTTAATAGTATTAAATGGAATGCTACTAATGACTATGGTGAACCAGTAAGTGCTGGTATTTACCTATACCAGATACAGGCAGGTACGTTTTACCAAACCAGGAAAATGGCGTTGTTGAGATAATTGGTTAATTCGTACGGACCCAGCGGATAGCATACGTCCTATATTCCACTTCTGGTGCTAAAGGTTTTTCAATCACAATTTTGAAATTGGCAGTTTGTCCAGGGTCAATTGAAGTATCACTGATAACACCTGATTTATAGGTTATCATAGCGCCATTAACAAAAGCTGAATCTTTAGCCACTAATTGAGTTGTAGGAGACCAGAGCTTTGCTTCTGTGCGCACAAAGTCTGCTCGTATCTCACCATTATTAATTACTGTACCGATAATTTCTTCGCGATTTGGAAACACATTCACAAAAGGATCTCCGACCATTTCAACCTTGGGACCAGGGGGGCTTTCCTGCTGTACTGAGATCACCTTATCTTTTGTGATTACTAACCGTCCAAGTGTAGTCTGAAAAAATAATTCATCTGCATTTTCATCAATTATTTCCCCTAAAATTACAGTACCATTTGTTAGTTCAATGCGATGTCGCAAATCAGGAACTTTAATTAGATTTATAATATCCTCGTCAACTGTGGGCATACTCTGATATTTTTCAATGACTTTTACTATAGCTCTCAATGAATCTATCTGGTTTTGCAATTGTTTTATATCTGAATCATAATTAAAAAAGGGCTTACCAGGGGGAAGTAGAGCAAGTGTATCTCTATCATCTCGTAATTCTGGTATGGGGATCAGTGTAGTATCTAATATATTAAATATTGCTGTATCCTCTTCCACAATTTCAAATGGATCTTTAATCTGGTCTGGAGTAGTAGTATCCTGCGCTAAGCCAAATTGAATTAACAGAATGGTTACAATTACTCTATGGTACAATGTATTGGCTTTCTTTCATATGAGCGGCAAATGCTAATCGACGTATCTCTTCATGATACAGGTCCTGTTTACCTAACCTACCGACCATCCGAACAATAGAACCATGGAGTGTATAGTTTTTTGCATCTGCTAATAGTGGCAGAAATCTTGGGATTACATTTGGATTATTTAATCCTCCTAGGCTTTCAATAGCTTTTGTTCTTAAATCAATGGGTAGATCATCAGTTAGACCAATTTGGATAATGGCTTTAAATACTTGGGGGTCATCGAAGTTTCCCAGTGTTTCTAGTAGGGTATTCAGAAGACTGTAATATTCGCTGCGGCCCGCATTATATGTATTTAATAGAGCTAGAATAAGGTTTTCTTGTTTCACACCACGCATAGTATTTAAAGCGAATTCCCGTACTTCTAAATTAGTAGCGGGATCATTTAACAACTCGGCAAATGCATTAGCTACCTCACCAGGGTTTTTTTTACCAAGAATTTCTACTGCACGGTTTCGAACACCAATTTTTAAGATAGGATTTTTTGCGATACTTACTAATATTGGAACTACTTCTTCTGTACCAATTGCCCCCAATGTTTCAGCTAAAAGCAGATCGGTTCGTTCAACATTAGCATGAGCGATCTCATAAAGGTCAAGTAATGCCAATACTTGGTCCTCCACACGGATTTTATTCAGGCTTCTTACCAGTGTCATGTGTAAACTATTAGTTTTTAGTTCAATATTTTCCATGCCTTGGATCATAGCTTCTGCTGCCTTAGGGTTTTCTCTGAATTTCGCTAGCAGTTTTATGGATTCCTCCATGAAAGTTATATCTAGAGCTGCCCCACTTGAAACCGCCTGTGCAATCGCATTGAGTGCCGTGGGATGTTGAGATTCTCCAAGTACTTTACCTGCTTCAATACGTGCCTCAAAGGGTAAGCTGCTATCATTATATATTGAAATCAACTCTTCAAGAGCCTGAATCCGACCGTCTTCGTAAGCTATACGTAATTTATCGATTAATTCAAAAGTTACACTGGGAGCTTCCTCTTGTTTACCAGGGAAAATCTTTTTGATAAATGAACAACTATTAAGGGTGAATGATAGCAACAGTAGTAAGATTAATGCCTTACTACGTTTCATGTTCGACCCATTTTTTGAGCGTGAGGTCAGTACCATCAAAATAACCATATGTAAAAAATGTTAGCCAATCCCCTAAAATAATCAATTTTCCATTTTCAACTGACTGATCAATAGCCTGATGATAATGCCCTAAAACAAGATAATCAAAACCTTGCCGAACTTTTTTCTTCGCAAGTTCAGTCATTTCATCTAGTACGCGCTGATTATACTCATCTGAATGGTCATAGTGTTTACCGCGCTTGGATATCCAACTGGCAATCTTAAAACTAATGTTTGGGTGAATCCAGCGATAAGACCATATAAATAGCCGGCTATGAATTATACGCTTCAATAATCTGTATCCATGGTCCCAAGAAAGGTAGCCATCACCATGTGAAATGTAGAATTTTTTACCATTTAATTCCAGCGTTACATCGTTTTCGTATGTTTGTGTCGTTAAATGTTTTTTCATGAAATCCATAACCCAGTAGTCATGATTTCCCAAAATATAATGGATTTCAATACCAGCATTTTTCAAGGTATATAATTGATTATATATGGGGAAATAAACTTTTGGAATTACATCCTTATATTCAAAATAGAAATCAAACAAATCACCGTTGATAAAGAGCGTTCCACCAGTATGTTTTATATGGTCGAGAAAACGATAGAGTGGTTTTTGGTTATTTGTTTCACTTTCGGACAACTGATCCATGAGATGAACATCTGAAATAAAATAGACCGGCAATTGCATACCATCTGAAACTAAACTGTAAGATTTAGGATAGGCAATCAAATTCAATTCATATCCATATTTAACATTGACATAATAAATAGTGTCAAAATTTTCGAACTTGTAGAGTAAATTAAAGTACAAATATCATGTTTAGGGTAATTATAGGTATTATGATCCTAGCTAGTCATCTAGCTGTAGGTCAATCTTTTGGGCAAAATAAGGTCCAGTATAGAAATTTTGATTGGTCTTTTATTACAACTTCTCATTTTGATATTTATTATTATGGTGATGGTATTGATCTAGCACAATTCACTGCAGAAAAAGGTGAAGAAGCTTATGAACAAATATCCAAGCACCTACGCTGGACATTACGAAAACGTGTACCAATAATTATTTATCACTCACATAATGATTTCCAGCAGACAAATGTTATTTTACCATATATGCAAGAAGGAATAGGCGGCGTTACTGAATTATTCAAGAACCGTGTAGTTATTCCTTTTGAAGGTGACTACCAGCAGTTCCGTCATGTGATCCATCATGAATTAGTACATGCTGTTATCAATGATATGGTTTATGGTTCTGCGCAGAACGTATACTCTGGGAGGGTAAAGCTACGCGTTCCGTTATGGGCCAATGAAGGTTTGGCAGAATATCTTTCTATGAACTGGGATACACAGGCAGATATGATTTTACGTGATCTAGCCGTTCATGAGGAAATGCCTACAGTAGAGCAGTTGGAATCTTTTCTTGCATATAAGGGGGGGCAATCAGTCTGGCGATTTATTTCCGAAAAATATGGACGGGAAAAAATCGGCGAAGTATTCACCGCAATGAAATTCACCCAAGATGCAGAGAAAGGCTTTGAAAAAGCAATAGGAATGGATTACAAGGGGCTGACAAAACAGTGGCAAAAATACTTGAAAAAAGAATATTGGTCGGATATAAATGGTCGTGAGGAAATTGAGGATATCGCGATCAGATTGACGGACCATAAAGAAAAAAATAATTACTATAACATATCACCAGCAATTTCACCCGATGGCAGTAAGATTGCTATTTTAGAAGATAAATCAGGGTTTGCTAACATTTCCCTTATTGATGCAATGGATGGGAAAAATATCCGCAAACTAGTTAAAGGTAATCGATCCATGGATTTTGAGGAATTAAAATGGCTACAACCCGGAATATCGTGGTCTCCAGATAGTAGAAAAATTGTCATTGCGGCAAAGTCTGGTGTACAGGATGCATTGTATTTGATCGATGTAGAAAAACCGCGTAACAGAGAAAAACTCACCTTTAATTTGGATGGTATATTTTCAGCAGCCTGGAGTCCCAATGGTCAACAAATTGCATTTGTAGGTAATAAAGCAAATGCCAGCGATATTTATCTTTATGATCTAAAATATAAAACACTTATTAATTTGACAAATGACATTTATTCAGATTCAGAACCTGTATGGAGTTCCGATGGTACTAATATTTCTTATGTTTCCAGTCGTAATAAAAACGAAAATAATTTAGCTGGTCATGATTTACTTATATTTGAAATAACGTATTTCCAGACTGACATATTTACTCTTGATATTTCAAATAATTCTTTACAAAGAATTACAGATACTGAAGCCAATGAAAATTACCCGGTCTGGGCAAACACTGGTAATGTGCTGTTTTATACATCTGACGAAAGCGGTATATCAAATCTATACAGGCATGACATGGATAACGATGAGGTTGAACCATTAACTAACATACTTACCGGTTTATTCCAAATTAGTCTCTCAGATAATGATGATGTTATGGTCTTTGCGGGGTATTCAGATAATGGTTGGGATATCTTTCGCTTAGCAAACCCAATAGATATGAATGTTATTGAAATCAATCCAACACAATTCATCAAAAACAGAAAATCGGGAGATGAATTATTGGTGGATTTCCGTCGGAACAAATCAACCGGTATTAACACTAATCGAACTTCAGGAAGAGATTATTCCAATTATATTTTTGCGCCAGAATACAAGAATTATAACCAAAATACCAATGTATCAGAACCTGATTCAGGTATGTTCGTAGTGGCCGATTCACTTATTTCTGCAGATGGTGATTATATACCGCAGCCTTATAAAACCAGACTAACCATGGACATGGTTCTTGGTTATGCTAGCTATAGCAGCTTTTTTGGTGCCCAAGGGATGACGCAATTTGCTTTCAGTGACGTTTTGGGTGACCATCAAATAACTCTGGGAACCGAATTAGTCATTAGTTTGGATAGGAGTGATTATTATTTTACTTATGCATATTTAAAGAATCGCGCAGATTATTATTTCGCAATATTTCATCAGGCTGATATGTATAATTATGGTTATGGCAATTATTATCGATTACGGTATTATGGTACTCAGGGGTTAATATCCTATCCCTTCAATAGATTCAATAGATTTGATGCAGGTCTAACGTATAATAAGATTGAATATGGGTTATTTCAACAGAGCCTTATTACAGGGCAATTTTCCGAAACCGCTCAAGATGCTGCTGCTGTTATGATGCTAACATCAAGTTATATTTTTGATAATACCATATACGGTTACACAGGCCCCATAGATGGTGTCCGTCATAATACTACATTAAGTATTAGTCCCGGCCTTGGTGCAAGCAAATTGAAATACCAGACCATAAAGTTTGACATTAGGAAATATTATATGTTTAGTAGGTTCACGAGTTTGGCTGGTAGAATAACGTTTGGTAAAAGTTTTGGACCTAATCCGCAAAAATTTATACTAGGCGGTTTACAGAATTGGATCGGTGGGCGTGGCGAAACATTTGGACACAAAGATAATAGTCAATTCCGAAGTCAGCCAATTGATACAAGTAATACATCAATGCTGATCGATGTCTATTTATCAGACTTTGTATTTCCTATGCGTGGTTACCGTTTTTTTGAAAGGACTGGAAGCAATGTCGCACTTATGAATCTAGAATTCAGATTTCCTTTTCTTTTTGCATTTGGTATACCTAATAAATTTGTCTTTAGCAACTTTGGTAGTTATCTATTCCTTGATGTAGGTGCTGCCTGGGATAATTTAGATGAATTCGATGAAACAAATAATATGCGTCAGAAATATGGTGATTATTCACTACCTGATGGTATAACCCCTGTCATAGCTGGATTTGGTGTTGGCGTGAAAATCAATTTGGGCTATTTTTTATTGAGGATTGATACAGCATGGGATGTTAATCCTACTGGTTATTCTAAACCGCAGTATTATTTTTCCATCGGTACAGACTGGTAACCATCCCTTAGTTCTTGACAATCCGTTTGGTCAAGGTCAATTTCCCGACCGATCATGGCGAAATCTAAAGTTAGAATAGTATTCCTTTGTTCTTCTTGTGGCAACGAATTTGCTAAATGGCATGGACAGTGTCCATCCTGTAGTGAATGGGGTACGCTAAGTGAATATAAAGTAAATACCAAATCACGAACGCGATCTAACGGTCGACCACGGTCCACAACAAAAATGGTAGATTTACTGAAAAAAGGAAAAATCAATAGAAATAATACAGGGATACCTGAAGTAGATCGTGTTTTAGGCGGCGGTATTTTACCTGGATCAATGATATTGCTTGGTGGTAGCCCAGGTGTTGGTAAATCCACACTGGC
>Ga0257111_1001131_pt1 | contig 10855 bp, 9 predicted proteins | sample LP_taG_6_FD_191567 | JGI IMG/M metagenome (GOLD analysis project Ga0257111, IMG submission 191567) | Marine microbial communities from Northeast Subartic Pacific Ocean, Canada - LP_J_2015_P26_500m | ecosystem: Environmental > Aquatic > Marine > Oceanic | place: Canada: Northeast Subartic Pacific... | reverse complement strand
GTCATATTTCAAATTTTTCATGCACCAGTATTTCAACTCTAGTGGCGATGGTTGATACCGATATTGGAGTAAGTTTTTTACCTAAAATGGCAATTGATTATGGAATACTTAATCACTACCCAAATATTTCAATAGATATGAGTTCAACTAAAACTAAGAGAGATATTGGCGTAATCTATAGAAAAAATAACCAGCAAGAGGAAAATATTAAGGAGTTAGCGAGTCTACTCGTAAAAAGTTAACCCTTTACTCTATTGATAAGGATTATTAATTCCTATTTTTTTTAAAAAATCAATTTCAATTAACTCCATCTTATTGGCAGAAACTAGATCGGCATGATCATGACCTATTAGATGAAGAATGCCATGTATCGCCATATGAGATAGGTGATCTGAAAATGCTTTACCTCCAACTACAGCCTCTTCCCTTACTACATCCACACAAATAACTACATCGCCCAATATGCGCTCACCAATTTCCTCAGGGACATCACTTTGAAAAGAAAGTACATTGGTAACTTGATTTTTTGATCGGTATTCTTTGTTAAGAACCTGAATTTCTAATGGAGAGACAAGTCGAATTAATAACTCACTATCTCCAACTGAAGATTCCTTCATAAATTGCTGGCAAGTAAGCTTTAGTCTTTCTTCATCTACATTTATATCATTAATGATATTTTGAATAACTACCATGGCTTATTAATATTGATAAAATACTTATTTTATCCCTAAAACATTTTACTTTGTCGTTGATAATAGAAGTAGCCATTCCAGTACCCCTTTTCAATACATTTGATTATATGTGTAGTCAAAAAGTTAGTATTGGTGCCAGGGTAAAAGTTCCTTTTGGTCAAAAAAAAGTTACAGGTATCGTTCTCTCGTATAAAGATAAAAGCAAATTTGATAAGTTGCGATCTGTTGAAGAAGTACTAGACCAGGAGGCACTTTTATCCAAAGAAATTCTTGACTTTTTATTCTGGTCAGCAAGCTATTATCATCATCCAATCGGGGAAGTACTATCTAATGCAATACCAAAAAATCTTAGGATTGGCAAACCTGCAGTTATTAAGAAAGAAACTACAATTAATGATAACTCATCACCTAGTCTTCTAAAACAAACATCTGAACAAAAAAAAGCAGTCGCAGATATTCTAAAATATGAAAATAGTTTCCATGGCTTCTTACTTCATGGTGTCACTGGAAGTGGAAAAACTGAAGTCTACCTAAGTATCACTGAATGGCTACTTAAAAAAGGAAAACAAGTTCTTGTATTGGTTCCTGAAATTGGACTAACTCCACAAATGATTGCTCGATTTGAAGAAAGAATTAAAGACAAAGTCGTTGCGGTTCACTCCCAACTAAACGAAACTCAAAAGCAGGATGCTTATTTAATGGCTAAAAGTGGCAAAGCTAAAGTAATCCTGGGTACACGCTCTGCGATTTTTACCCCTATTCCAAAGCTTGGCCTTGTGATTGTTGATGAAGAGCACGATGGCTCTTTCAAGCAACAATCAAACTTCCGCTACTCAGCAAGAGATCTTAGCTTTATGAGGGCAAAGCTTGCCAACATACCTTTAATTTTAGGTACAGCAACACCTTCACTTGAAACCCTAAAAAATGTAGTTGATCAAAAACTCACTCGCCTTGTACTCAGTTCTCGACCTGGAGGTGCAACCTTGCCTGAGATTAACTTGATAGACATGCGAAGTCAAGCTTCAGAAGCATTGTCAATACCTCTTGTCTCCAAAATGGAGCATTATTTAAAAGAAGATAAACAGGTGATGTTATTCATTAATCGACGTGGCTATGCGCCTGTATTCTATTGCACTGAATGTGACTGGAGAGCGGAGTGCAATAATTGTGACTCTACTCTTGTCTATCATCGCAATATTAATCGTCTTAAATGCCACCATTGTGGATTAGAGACAGTTCCAGAATCCTCTTGCCCTTCATGTAAAAATCACGACCTTAAGATTCTGGGTTACGGTACCGAAAGGTTAGAAGAAAATCTTGAGTCCTTTTTTCCTGACACTACTGTTATTAGGATTGATAGGGACACTACTCGCAGAAAAAAAGCTTTTGCAACTCACCTAGAAAAAATCAACTCAGGGGAGTCGTGCATTATAGTTGGAACCCAAATGTTAGCAAAGGGTCATGACTTTTCTAACCTTGCATTTGTTGGAATTCTAGATGTAGATGTTGGCTTAATGTCTCTTGATTTTAGAGCTACAGAACATTTAGCTCAGTTATTAGTTCAAGTTTCTGGAAGATGTGGAAGAGGAAAATATAAAGGTGAGGTTAATATTCAGACGCGATATCCAAATCATCCTATATTTAACTTTATTCGAGATTCTCAATATACCAAATATGCAAATCACTTATTGACAGAACGTCAGGATGCTCAACTACCCCCATATGCACACCAAGCTTTAATTTGTGCAAATTCTAAGAACAAAGATGCTCCTGAAAAATTTTTAAGTGAGGTTGCAAATCTAATTAATAATATCGATATGGATTCAGTTGAAATTTGGGGGCCAGTCCCAGCCGTTATAGAAAAAAAATCTAACTACTACTACTTTAATTTGTATTTACAATCTACAAACAGAAATGAGTTACATCGGGTAATAAAAACTTTTTATAAGCACTTGGAGACAATAAAAATAAGTTCAACAGTTCGCTGGTTTATAGATATCGACCCTATCGAGTAGATCACTTAAAGGACTAAAGGTTTTGGAAACAATAAGTTAAAGCGCTATGTCAAGGGAGAGCTAAGAGGTAACCCAGCATCCGGTGTGAAGCCATACAATTCAACATCCGGTAGCGCTGTAGCAACGACATTTCTGGCGGCTATGAGCCTATCAAAATCAATACCCGTTTTTAGCCCCATCGCCTCTAGCAAGAAAACTAGATCCTCAGTAACAATATTACCGCTGGCACCCGGAGCTGCGGGGCAGCCACCAATACCTCCCATAGATGAGTCAATGGTGGTTAGTCCTACTTCCACCGCGGCTAAAACATTCGCCAATCCTTGCCCACGTGTATTGTGCAGATGAATCCCCGTAAGATGCTCACGACCAATGGCACTCCAGACCTTTCCTATCAAACGCTTAACCTGCACGGGATTCGCGTATCCGGTAGTATCGGAAAGACCCACCTCATCGCATCCAGCCTCCATTAACGCGACCGCTATTTCCACTACTCGATCTTCCGGAACACTGCCTTCAATAGAGCAGCCGAATGCGGTTGAAAGCGCACCTTCAATAGTAGGCCTTTCATCGATTGGCAGCCGTCTAATTAGCTCTACTATATTCTTCACTTCGTTCAGCATCTGTACATGCGTTCGATTGACATTTCGCAGGCTATGAGTCTCACTAACTGAGAAGGGAATTGTAAGCTTGTTGACCCTTGCCATTATCGCTTGCTCAGCTCCCTTCAAGTTTGGTACTAAAACAGCCACTTTGAGCCCTTCAATAGTTCTTGCATACTGTGCGACATCCATCGTGTCCGCAAGCTGAGGGAATATCCGTGCTGGAACAAATGAGCCGACTTCTATCTCGGGAATACCCGCTAAAGCTAAAGCTTTAATCCAGCGCTTTTTATCCTCAGTGGGCATGATTTGACTGATACTTTGCAACCCATCTCGCAGGCCAACTTCACTCACTTCAATGTCGATTTTATTCATAATCTTATCCAACTCGTTATTTTCTGTCTTGCCAGCAAAACACACTTGACCTGTTATTTTTTTCATTCATATTGCTTTTTGTTCTTTGAGTATTTTTATTTCAGCATCCGTCAAACCAATCTCACCAAGAATCTCATCAGTATGTTCACCAAGCATTGGAGGTGGGTTGTCAACAGTTGGTGCTCTTCCATCAAGTTTTATACCCGTACGAGTAACTTGAATATCTCGACCTACTCCTGGCACGTCAGTAAAAGTACCTACCATACCCCGCTCTGCAATCTGAGGTTGAGCTAGTGCTTCTGGTACAGTTAAAATAGGGCCACAGGGGACTCCTACATCATTTAATAATTCAGTCCACTCATCTGTAGATCGAGTCATAAGGGTTAAGTTGAGAACATCAGATAGTTCAGCGCGATTTTCTAGCCGTGCCTCTCTGGTAGCAAATTTAGGATTTTCAAGGAGATCATTAAGCCCTAAGACTTGACATGTGGCTTCAAACTGTTCCTGTTTATTTGCCGCAATGTTGATCTGTCCAGAGCTAGTTTTAAAAGTCCCAGATGGACTACTCGAAAAATTCTCATTACCCATCGGTTGGGGCTCTTGATTTGCGTTGAAGTAGTTTGAAATCTGAAAACCCATCGTACACATGACAGATTCCAGCATTGAAACATCTATAAATGTTCCACGCTTGCCATCTTGTTTTGCAAGTGCTGCTGCAATCGCAAAGGCTGCGGTCAATCCACCAATTGTATCAGCTATAGGATAACCAACCCTCAAAGGGGCTGATTCTTTATCACCTGTAATATTCATAGTGCCTGACATACCCTGAATAATTTGATCATATGCTGGTCGAGTTTTCAATGAGCCTTCTTGACCAAAGCCTGATATTGCACAATAAACTAGATCTGGATTCAAATCTCTAAGCACCTCATAACCAACACCAAGACGATCCATTACTCCTGGCCTGAAGTTCTCGACTACGACATCAGCAGTTTTTACAAGGCGCTTAAATACAGCAACTCCCTCTGTTGATTTGAGATTAATGGTAATTGAGCGCTTACCTGAGTTTTGAGCAAGAAAAGTAGCACCCATAAGTTTTTGATTGAGCTCAACATCCAAACCCAATTGTCTTGCTAAATCACCCCTCACAGGCACTTCAATTTTTATTACCTCTGCCCCAAGATGGGCAAGTTGAGAGGAACAGAATGGGCCAGCAAGTACATTTGAAAGATCAAGTACATGATAGCCCGATAGAGGTTTCATGAGCCCTCCTTTTTAGAATTTAAGCGCTTTTCATAATTTGCATGAACCACCTTGGTGTTTGTAAAAAACTCACGGCAATAACTACTCTTTTCAGGTGGGCCAAATGATGAATTTTTCCGACCAGTAATTGGTGCATGAAAATCCATACCAGCAGTTGGAAGATTAATCTGTACCATCCCAGCCTGGATATTAGCTATAAAGTGATCAATTATTCTGCGATCACTTGAAACAATTCCTGCTGATAAGCCAAATTCAGAGTCATTAGCGACAGAGAGGGCCTCGTCATAATCACTTACAGATATTACTGCAGCGATTGGTCCAAATATTTCCTCACGACAAATTTGCATCTCGCTCTTAGCATCAATAAAAAGTGCTGGTGATAAATACCATCCAGGTGTTTTTTGTTCGACCTGATGTCCACCCATTAAGTGCTTAGCACCATCGTCCACACCAATGCGAAGGTATTCAAGGTTTTTCTTAAGCTGCGCCTCACTAACGACAGGGCCAATATCTGTATTCGGATTACGGGCGTCGCCAATTCTAAGAAGCTCCATACGTTTTGACATTGCATCGATAAAAGAATCATGAATGTCCTGAGTTACAATGAGTCGAGATGATGCGGTGCATCGTTGTCCAGCAGAAAAGAATGCGCCATTAATTGCAAATTCAACAGCTTTTTCGAGGTCAGCATCATCAAGTACAATGAGTGGATTTTTACCGCCCATTTCCAGCTGCATCTTGCCACCTCGGGCAAATACACTAGCGCCAATCTTGCGTCCAACAGCTGAAGAGCCAGTAAAGGTGACGCCTGCTACATTTGGATGTTCCACAAGTGCCGCACCTGTTTCTGCACCTTGTCCCATTAATAGGTTAAACACGCCATCTGGCAGACCTGCTCGAGAAATAATCTCTGCAAGGGCCCAAGCAGAACCGCACACCAGTTCAGAAGGTTTGAAAACAACAGTATTGCCATAAGCAAGAGCTGGAGCAATTTTCCATGCAGGAATCGCCAATGGAAAGTTCCAGGGTGTTATTGCAGCAACTACACCGATTGGTTCACGCTGAACTTGAAGCGAAATACCTTTGCGAAGTGAACGATAGCCCTCTGTATCAGAGCGATATACCTCTGCTGCAAAATACTTAAAGAGACTACCCGCACGATGAGCCTCCGCCACGGCTTCTTTAAGTGTTTTCCCTTCTTCACGAGCTAAAAGATCACCTAATTCATCTTTGCGTTGAATAATCTCTGAGCCGATTGCATCGAGAATATCAAATCTCTCTCCAGATGTACTGGATGACCAGACTGGTAACGCATTAACTGCTGCCGAGACTGCATCTTGAACGTCATCTTTAGTGGCAATTGCGTATCTAGCGATTACATCATTAGTATCCGATGGATTAATATTTTGGATATATTCCGAGCTGTTACGCCATTCACCTGCAATGAAGTTATGTTTTATTTCTTGTTCATTGGTATTTCGAATAGTCATAGTAATTCCTCCAAAACAGGTCGCCAACCGATATCTTCATGCCGATGATCGAAGGTATTTAAATAAAAACATTGACCGGCCTGATATCCACGGCAACAGCGAGCATTGTCACGATTTACATATGGTGCTGAAGTCCAGCTGTAAGCGCCAACCCAATTCCAGAATTGATTATGCGGCCCTTGAAGCACCTCATCACTTAAGACTCCAATCTTATCATTGGACGTCAATGATGGCAACCCCTTAATCTTTTCTCCACCTGAGACAAAACGATCCCATTCGTTATCAGCGGGATGTCCACCACTGAGACCATCATCATCTTCATAAAAATCATTACCTCCAGACATTAATCGACATTTGTAATTTTTTCCATCAATGACTATCATTTTTCCATCAACATATCCCGCATCATATAAATCTTGCCAACTAACACGGACAAGGATCATGCGATCACAAATGTAAAGTCGCCTAATACTATCTTTAAGAACAATCCAATTTAAGGTATTTTTGGAGCTACTTGGTGTATCTCCTAACCACCATCGACTCCAATCTGGAGCAGGCTTAAATTCTGCAATATTTCCAGGTTCCATGCCTCTATAAGGCACTGGTAATATTGAGAAATCTACAATCCATGGGCGAGACGGACGAGGTTGAGGCTCATTGTCATGATATAAGGCTCCAAAAGATTTAATACCTTCAAATATATGCATAATTAGTTTTATTAACTAATGTGGAACATATGCTTACGAAGAATCCGCAAGAGTAAATGTCCCGCAATTTGTTCTGTACGTCCTGAAGGGTCTAGTGGAGGGCAGGTCTCTACAATATCCAAGCCATCAAACGGTGCTTCCGAGAGAATATCAAGCATTTGGCAATATTGTCTTGGAGTAATTCCACTATGAACAATCGAACCTGTTCCAGGTAAATAGCCAGCATCCATCGCATCAATGCAAAGAGAAACATAAAGGCTTTCACACCCTCTTGTTGCATGCTTAATAGCAAGCTCCATAACTTTGGCAGCTCCAAGGCGATGAACATCCTGGGAAGAGAAAACCTTTCCTCCCATGCTTTTAATTAGCTCATACTCGCCTCCATCAATCCAGCCTGATATGCCAATCCATACCATGTTGGGTTGAATAATATTAGTAAATTCAGAAATGCGTCGACCATTAGTGGCATGATTATGAGTGCCCCATGCTCCAAGACGATTTGTAAAATCTAGGTGTCCATCAACCTGTATGTAGCCAAACTTTCGATTTGGATCTCGATCTAAAAGACCTCGTGAATAACCAAGACATGCAGGATAACCATTATAATGATCGCCACCTAATGCAAGAGGTATTCCGCCAGCAGCTGTAATTGCCCGAGTCATTGAGGCAATAGACTCAGTCGTATCTTCCACACAATCAGGAAAAATATCAGCATCACCACAATCAATAATCCATTTATCTTGACGTTTTCGAAGCACATTTTTCAAAGTAGGATCGAAAAATTCAGTTTGCTCATTTGACATCAATTTTGATATTTCTGTAGTTACTAACCTTAGTGCGTCTGGACCAAAACGGGTTCCAATACGGCTGGAATGTGTCCAATCGGATGGCATTCCTACGACTCCAAGTGCCCCAGACTTAACTTCATCTGGAGATCCAAGTGGAGCACTAAAAAGAGAGGGGGCAACTGTATTCATTTTTGGATAATTTGACATAATTATAGTTTTCTCCTTTTTTTAATTATCATTTGAATTGGATTCATTAAAGTATCCAAGACGTGAACAGATATATCCAACTAGTGCAGTAACAATTAGACGTTGGCCAGTTTTAACTATGCTTAGTCCATTTATTGTAGGGTTATGACCCGTCAAAATTAGGGTGGCTATAGGTGCGCTAGCAAGTGCCACTAGAACTCGCCTTAACAACTTTAGGCTCATTCCATTAAATATTGGTCGGTCAGACATACCATGAAGTTCTGAAGACACGGATGATAGATCCAGATTAACAATTACTGGTAACTCACGGTTCGATAATGTTAGGCTTAAATCAGCAATCTCCTTAGAGCTCATATCTTCAAGTTGGCATGATGAAAATATTTTTGCACCAGCACCTGAAAGCTCCTGTAAAAATTCTACAGTTGGATTCTCAGCTGGGGCAAGAATGGTAGTATCTGCCAGCTTGACTTCACCACTTGCCAAGAGAGAGTCAAGAGCTAAGGAAGAGTGATGATCAAGCTTTGTATTCGAAGTACCAGGTGTCTTTCCTCCAATTTGAATATAAGCGACAGACTTTCCATTTGCAATGCCTCTGGAAACAGGAGCAATAATGCTACTATCTCCACCAAGAACAATACTCGTTGCATTGCGATTATAAACTTGTGCAATATAATGATTAATAAGTTCTTCAGCTTTTGATCTAGTTTGTCCTAAAATTGGAATATCTCCAAGATCAAATAATCGCTCGTTGATTGATGATGTATCAAATACCTCTTGCTCGTCAATATTGATTGGATTACTAAGTTGTGGGTTAGCATACCAACCAAAATAGACTGAAGTTTCTCTTATCGATAAGGGAGAAAAACGTGCGCCAGATTTTAGGTTTTTACTACCTTCCATTGGAACACCAATGACTGCTAATGTTCCTGATGATAAATCTTCAACCTTTGCCCTAACTGATCTCATAAATGATAAATGGCCAGCCATACGAGGTAATGGAGCATTTCTCAACGGCATAGGACACTCTCCTGAGACATTGTTTCGATAACACTTCTAATAATCTCGGCAACAGTTAGACTAGCAGCGCTACCAGAGATATCTAAATCTGGTATGTACCCAGTTACGTCAGCACCTATAATCGGTAGTTTTCCTAATTCAAGGATTAGTGAAGTTAACTGCTTTGGTGTCAGTCCAGTTCCAAGGTATGGAGAGTTAGAGCGAATGGAAGGCAATGCGAGAACATCGATATCTACACTAAGATAAAAACTAACATTTTTGTCTGGTAAGCCATCTAGTATTTGTTCCGTTAATCCGCTTAATGATGTTGAAAGTTGTTGAGCTGAACGAACAAAACTATCAGCTAAATATTCAAATTCCTCTAGGGTGCTTGAATCACTAACCCCTAAAAGCGTAATTGATTTTGAGCCACCACAGTATTCACCAAGTTGACGTGTTGCACATGAACGACTCAGCGGTTTTTTTTGTGGATTTGAGATTTCTGCTGCATCCAAATTACGTGAAATTCGAATGATCTTCAAATAACGATCTGGCCTTGCCTGTAACTGGCCAGAAACTAATGCAGGAATAAGGCTATAGTCTCCGCCCAATGCGAGAAGTTTAGCTCCTGTTTGGTTAATTCTAAAACTTTGTTCTTTAAGGATTGATAGCGTTTTCAGTGGTTCAGTAGGAAAAACATTTAGTTCGCCAACATCAATAATATTATTAGGAGGAGAAATATTTGGTCCATGTGTTAGCAAAGGTAAGGATGCATACCTTAATTGCCGAGCAGCATATCTTGCGCCTGGTTCACCTCCCGAAAAATGATCACAGAAGAGTCCTGCAACCGCTATTTTTTCTTCTGAAAGATCTTCAATATCACCAATGGGGGCGCCAAAAAAAGATGGCACTGACTGCATTGAAAGAGGTAAATCTACTGAGCTCATCAGGAAATTTCCTCAAAAAGTCGCTCGCCCAGAACTGCTAAAAGCGCCTCTGCAGTAGCATATTGAGAATGGCCTCGAGCATCAAGTAAAGGTGCGACATTTGATACACAAGTGCCTACTAACTTTGGAGCTAAATTAGCTTTAGAAAGAATCTCTATTAGCTGCAATGGAGTCAAGCCACCTACGTTAAGACCTGGTGTCCCTGCTGCATAGCCAGTATCTAAAACTTCAGCATCTATTACGCATACAATTTGATTATTCTGGAGGGCGAATTGTTTAATCGCTTTTAAAGCGACCTCTACACCTTGTTCATGAATATCTTCAGCTGAAACAACATTTCCATGAATCTTTTTTATTTCTTTCCAGTTTTCATGAGGCTGAATGCCATTAGCACCTAAAATAAGTAGAGGATAGTTTTCAGAGTTAGGACTAACTGACAGAAGTGATGAAAGAGCTTTAGAGGACAAGCCATTTACTCTTGGTATATCCAATCGGTTTGATATAACGAGAAGCCCTAATTCACTAGAAGAGCTTTGCAGTCCTGTAATTAATCCTTCTAGAATTCGTCCATCTCCACCCAAGAGAACTGGCAATCCACCCTGATCATGCACCCCAGCAGTTAACTGTTCAACTTGTTTTAAAGTCTCTATTGTTACTTCAGTACAGTCAGCAAGGTCGCCCAGATCAATGCCAATCACTTCACTTCTAAAGCGGGTGGTCTTTCCTGTATCAAGTGAGACGACTGTTTTTGATGGAGAGTTAAAATAACAAGCCAG
>Ga0257111_1001129_pt1 | contig 10867 bp, 10 predicted proteins | sample LP_taG_6_FD_191567 | JGI IMG/M metagenome (GOLD analysis project Ga0257111, IMG submission 191567) | Marine microbial communities from Northeast Subartic Pacific Ocean, Canada - LP_J_2015_P26_500m | ecosystem: Environmental > Aquatic > Marine > Oceanic | place: Canada: Northeast Subartic Pacific... | reverse complement strand
GGCAAATTGCTTTGAAAATATTACAACATCTCCTGGTTTTATTTTTTGCTTAAATAAACTAAACCCGCCGCCGCCTTTTTTTTTCTTTTCTGCGGCTTTTTTTTTAGTTCTAATTAGCTTTGTTATGATTATTTTTTGTTCTTTTAACTTAAAAGAAGCTTCTTCTTGGCTAAGCGCCTCAACCGATCCTTCAACATACTTGCCTGCTGATATTCCTTTATATGTATACGTTTCAGATGACATTAAAATTAATCCATTGACAATACACGATCAAACTCTCTAAAGTTTAAATCTCCAGATACAATCATTTCTCGACCCATATCTGCCATGGTTCTAAATCCTTCCTTTATTGCTATTTCTCTAAGTTCAGGAGTAGTTGCTTTTGCTAAAATAGCTTCTTTAATTGGTTTTGTAATATTAAGAACTTCATAAACTCCCATTCGTCCTTTGTAACCACTATCTTTACATTTTGGACAACCTTTTCCTCTTAAAACTTTTGCTCTTGATGCTTGCTCGGGAGTAAAACCAAAATCTTCTAAAACTTTTGGAGTTACATCTGGATCTGTTTCTCTACAATCGCTACAAGTTTTTCTTGCTAACCTTTGCGCAAGTACCAAAGTACATGCTGCTGAAATTAAATAATCGGGTGTACCCATGTTTTGCAATCTAGTAATTGAACTAGGAGCATCATTTGTGTGTAATGTACTAAATACTAAGTGGCCTGTAAGAGCAGCTTTTAATCCAATATCTACTGTTTCTTGATCTCTCATCTCTCCTACAAGAATTATCTCTGGGTCTTGTCTTAAAAAAGAACGAAGGGCAACTCCAAAATTATAACCAATATCATCTTTAATTTGAACTTGCGCTACTCCATCTAATTCATACTCAACCGGATCCTCAGCTGTTAAAATATTTAAGTGAGGTTGAGAAACTTCCTTTAAAATACTATAGAGAGTGGTTGTTTTACCAGAACCCGTTGGTCCAGTAACTAGTACTAATCCCTGTGTTCCATGGATTGCTTTTCTTAAATTTTTAAGATCATTTGCATCAAAATTTAATTGTTCCAAACTAATATCGCCAGCATCTTTATTTAAAACCCTCATTACTATTCTTTCATTATTTGCCGTTGGTAACATTGAAAGACGAAGATCAACTACTTTGCCGTCAATTTTAAATGGAATAGCACCATCTTGTGGCAATCTTCTTTCGGCGATATCTAGTTTACCCATGATTTTAAATCTTGTAACAACCGCTCCATAATTAGAATATAAAAATTTAGCAAAATGTACTTGTTCTTGAAGCATACCATCCAAACGATATCTTACTCTTGCTGAAAATCTATAAGGCTCAATATGAATATCGGACGCTTCCATCTTAATTGCTTCAGCAACAACCGCTGTACTAAATTTTATAACTTCCGATTCATTTTCTAATGCTTCTATATCCTCTTCTGGTGTTTCATCTAAAACTTCTGCACTTTCATCAACTTCATAATCAAAAGTTTGGATTTTTTCCTTATTCTTTTGTTGAATAGATTGAATAGTTGTTTCACCTTCTTTTAAAATTTTTTGAATAAAATCTGATATTTGCGTGACTGTAGCTGCGTGTAATTCAATATCTTTCTTGGTAATTGTTTTTAAGTTTCTCATTAAACTTAATTTTGAACTATCGGAAATCGCTATGTGTAAAGTTTTGCCCTCAACTTTAAAAGGTGCTATAAAATTCATTCTAACATAATTTGATGGCAAGACTGATTTTATTTGATCTGCAACTGCCATTTCAGTTAAATCTACAACTTGTAAAGATTGTTCTTTTACTAAAAGATCTAAAATTTTTTCTTCGTCAGTTATTTTTAATTCAAAAACTGCATCAAGCTGAGATTTTTTTCCTTCTGCCGAAGCTTTTTTAATATCAATTAAATCTTTTCCTGAAATTATATCTTGGTCGATAAGTATGTTTATCAAGTTTATTTCTGACTCTCTGCTTATGTCAATCATTTTATAAAATTCTTGGAGCTATAAACACCAATAGCTCATCTAAGCCATCGGACTTTGAGGTTCCTTTAAAGAGATTGCCAATCACCGGCATATTTCCTAGACCCGGTGTTTGTCCTTTGCTACTAGCAATAACATTTTTCTTAATTCCACCAATAACAACTATATCTCCATCAGCTACTAGTAGTTTAGTTACTATTTCCATTTTATTAATCGGAGGTTCATCTGACTCTGCCGCTCTATTTGGGGTATCATTATTTACTTTGATGCTTAAAAGCACGTTTCCATCGCCAATTATACTTGGAGTAACCTCTAATCTTAATGCCGCTTCTTTAAATGATGTTGTGGTTGTTCCTTCAGATGTGGTTTGGTAAGGAATTTCTTCACCCTGAGTAACCGTTGCGGTCTGATTATCTAAGGTAAATACTTTTGGATTTGAAATAGTTTTACCTAAACCCATAGTTTCCAGAGCTGTAATTTCAGCTTTTAGTACTCCGCTACCAGTTCTTTTTAAAATACCAATTCCGCTAGTTGCTCCCGTTGCGGCAAAGTTTGAAATAGTATCAGTTGCAGCACCAAGTCCTGCAACAGTATCTAAATCTGTTCCACTTGCACTACCTGTGCTTCCACCAGTTATACCTCCAACAACTTCACCACCTCTTTGATAATATCCACCAAGTCTACTACCTAAAACTCTCTCAAAGTCAGAATTTGCCTCAACAATAAAGGCTTCAATTAAAACTTGTTTAGTTCTAACATCAATTTCTTTCATTAGCTTATCAAGCACATCTAGATCTCTTTCTTTTCCTCTAACTATTATTGATCTGGTTGTTGCTTCTTCTGTGACTTGTATTGGTATATATGAAGTATCTCCAGATCTTTGGGTAAATAGCTCTTCAATTGTTTTTTTAGCTTGCTCTGGAGTTATGTAATATAATCTAAATATTTCTGAAATAATCGGCTCAACACTATCTTCTAATTCAACTTTTCGTTTAACTGCTTGGGCTCTGTCTGATTTATAATTTTCCTGAGCGGTCAAGTTTTCAGGAGAATGTATTCTTATCAAATTTGAACCAACATCAATATCGGATGCATAATTTTTCATGTCTAATAAAGCTTGAAATGCTTTATCCCAAGGCACATCAACTAACTCGGCAGTAATTGCTCCTGCAACTTCATCGCCAACTAAAACATTTATTTCACCAATTTTACCCATCAAATACATAGTTTCTTTAAAGTCTAAGTTTTTAAATTTTAATGTAATTTTTTGTTTTAGTAGAGGATAACTGTCAGGAATTAACAAATAGTTTCTTTGAGCCTCTGAAGATATTTTTTTTCTTTTACCAAACATCTTTTTTCCATGAGAAGGTTTTGGTCCAAGTTCTAAAGTTTTTTGTATTTCGGCCCTTCCCTCTTTTCTAATATCTTCTTTAATAAGAGGCGTATTGTGTTTAAAAGGTTTGTTTGCTTCTTTCATTGTTTGACATCCGCTAAGCACAAAAGCAAAAAGTATTAACCCAAAAAAATTTATAAATCTTTTAGTATTCATCTACCTCTCTGATAACATTGTTAAAATCAATAATCATGAATGATTCATCTTCTTTTTCAAAAATTGCTTCATTTAATCTCAAATCAACTAGTTTTATTTTTCCAAGGAATTGGCCTAAAGTAACTGTAATAATTTCTCCTCCCGAGTTTGCTAAAGAAATATAACTATTATCTTTTCCTGAAATAAGTCCCGCAAGTTTAAAATTATAAAGACTCATTACATCTTCTTTTTCTTCATCTGGAACACTTGAATCTAAAGATCCTGTAGAACCTTCGTTACCTGCAAAAGGATCGTTCAATGGCACTTCTTCATCTTCTTGTAATTCATTAACTATTTCTTTTACACCTTCGCTAATATCTTTGTCGTGATTGTCCGCAAAACTATTTGTTAAAAAAAATAAAAAAAATAATGTTAAGAAAATTTTAAAAAAATTCATTTGGCAATCCTACTATCGTTAGTTCTCCAGATGCAATTATTGATCCATTCTTATCGGTTTGCACAACATTAATCAACTCTTTATCAAAGTTTAACATTTTTTTTGATCTTGCTACGGCTCTCTTAAATTTTATATAGCTTAAAAAATTACCTTTTATCTCGTAATCGACTGGAATTTTATAATATGAAATTTGGTTTGGTTTTAGTAGATCTTCAGCTTGTTGTGCTATTCCAGTTTTTAAAATTGGTTTAGGTTTCTTTTTTTCAATTTTTGAAATCACCAAACCATAAGCTCCCGCAAATCTACTAAGACTTTTATAAAGTCCTTCAACTTCGGCTTTAGAATGAAATAATCTAGAATTTTTTGCAACAATTGGTTCAAGTTTTTTTATCTTCGCTTTAATAGTTATGATATCATTTTCAAATTTTTGAATCTCTTGTTGTTTTAAAATTTTATCATCAAATTTTACTTTTCTTTCTTTAACCATTGGATTTAGAATTGCGTAGTAAATAATAACAAAAATAATAATTGCTCCAAAACCAATACCAAATTTAATTAAAGTTTTTTTATCAAATGCTGCAAACTTTTCTTTTAGATCGCCCATTGATATATTGTTAAGATCCATTATGCTTTTCCTATTTTACAAGCTATTATAAATCCCTTCATATTTCTGCTGGTATTATTACCGCTATTAGGGAGCGTCATGCTTGCTAATGATGCTTGAGTAATTAATTTTTTACTATTTAAATTGCTTATTAATTTTAAAATATCTTGATCAGTAGCGGCCACACCTTCAATTATAATTTGATTACTTCCATTGTAATCAACTTTTAAAAATCTAACCCTTTTTGGAACGGCCGAAGCTATTTGGGCCAACACTCTAAAACTAATTTTTTTATTTGATTTAATAGATTTACTTAACTCTAAAGATTTATTTAATTTTCCAAGATTTTTTGAAAGTTTTTGTACTTCTGTATTTTTCAATTGATGGGTTTGCAAAACTTGCTCATAGTTTGTGATCTTGCTGTTTAATGTTGAAATTTGCCAAAATGATAAACCAAATAAACCAATGTAAACAAATGCAACTATTCCGATAATTCCTTTAAATGCAAAATTAGAAAAAGCTTTTGCTTTTTTCTGCGCAATCATTGAATCTCTGTTTGGAAGCAAGTTAATATTTTTAACAGCCGTTACAAACTTGTAGTAACCAAAAACGTCTAATTTTCTAAATGCCAAACCTAATACAGTTGAAAAGTAAGATCGGTTTTCTAATTTTATACTTTCTTCTAATTGAGCCGGAATTTTTAAGCCATCAAATGGATCAAATAAATTGAAACCAGTATTAACTAAATTTTTTCTAAAACTTGCAAGATAAGTTTCTACATTTGGTAAATTTGATGTAACTTTCAAATTTCTAATTCTTTTTTCGTATTTAGTTTCAAAATCCTGTACCGCCTGTTTAACTTGAGTAATGTATCTCCTAACCAAAGCATCCATTTCTTCTTGGTTATTAGATTCTATTAAAGTTGTTCTATCTTGAGTTCTAATAAAGATGTCTGTTATTATTGGGTTGTTCTCATATAAAATCATTACATAATTTTCATCTAATCCAAATTCCAACACAGCTGTTAAATTTGATTCTTCTATTGATCCCGAGAGTTGATTTATTTGATCAACTGCAGATTTTAATGCAAAACATTTAACATCAATTATAACTGCTTTTAGCCCGCCCTTCTTTATAATTTCTGTATAACTGTTTATGTCGGCAAGTTTTGAGGCAACAAACAATATATCCATTGTGTTCCCTGTTGCGTTTCTATTAATAACTTGATGAAAAATAGAATATTCATCTAAATTATCTGTTAATTGAACTAAATTTTCCCACAAAGAATCTGAGGCAATTGCTGTTTTAAGTTCTTCATCTGTCATAAGTGGACTTGTAACAACTCTAATTATTGCGCTAGTAACCGGTATAGCTATGGCAGCATTTGATGTTGAAATTTTAGCTTTTTGTAAAGCGATTTGTAATTCTTCTGCAATTTTATCTGGATGCTCTAGAACTGTTGCATTTTCAGGAAGTCCTTCAATTTTATGAGAATAAAATTTATCTAAAATCCATTGATTTGCTTTATTACTTGAAACTTGAGCCAATCTAATTTCACTGGCAGATAAATCTACTCCAATAATCTCTTCGCCTTTTATTGAAGATTTGCCTAATTTGTTTTTTATAAATTTGCTAAAAAAACTTTCTTTTTTTATTTGTCCTCCCGCTGACGGTGTAATTTCAGGAGCTGTTGCGTCTTTTTTTTTAAACAAATTTGCAAACGGATTCTTCATACTATTTATATTTTATCTCTCTAATGATTTGGCTATATATATATATTAATGATTTTATTTATCTAACTATATTTCATTCTAATGATAAAAGTGCTTAATTCAGGTGACTAAATTGGGTCAAAGTGTTTATTTGTATATTAGATTTGGTCAGTTTATAGTATCACTAGCACCATGTTTGAAAAATTAGAAGAGCTAGCAAAAAACAATAAAAAAATTTCAGACTTTCATATTAGAGCTGGATCTCCATTGGGCTATCGACAAACAGGAGAAATTGTTAAAGTCCCCGAGGTGATTGTTAAAGAGCAAGATTTAAAAGATTTACTTTCAATGAACTGTAATGAGGAAGAGTTAGAAAAATTTGAAAAAACTCATGAGCTTGATACAGCGATTACTTTAAGTGGATTAAGATTTAGAGCTAATTTTTACAAAACAATTAATGGACCTGCGAGCGTGTGTAGAAGAATTGAAAGTAAAATTCCAAACATGGAACAATTCAGCCTGCCTCAAGTCCTTTACGATATAATAGATATGCACAAAGGTTTGGTTTTAGTTACTGGACCAACTGGATCTGGAAAATCAACAACACTTGCTGCAATTGTAAATGAAATTAATAAAACAAGAACAGCAAATATTATAACTATTGAAGATCCTGTGGAATTTATTCACACAGATAATAAAAGTATTATTTCACACAGAGAGGTTGGAAAACAAACTCAATCTTTTGCGGCTGCTCTTAGAGCAGTTCTTCGAGAAGATCCTGATGTAATTCTAGTTGGCGAGATGAGAGATTTAGAAACTGTCAGTTTGGCGCTTACAGCAGCAGAAACTGGACATTTAGTATTTGGAACTTTGCACACTAGTGGTGCGCCAAGTACAATTAATAGAATTATTGACGTCTTCCCATCAGAACAACAAGCTCAAATTAGAGCACAAATTTCAACATCTCTTAAAATGGTAGTTACACAAAGATTATTTAAAACTAAAGATGGTCAAGGAAGATGCGGTGCATTTGAAGTAATGAAATGTACGCCTCCTATTCAAAACTTAATCCGTGAGGCAAAGATTCACCAAATACCAAGTATCATGCAAACAGCCGTTAGAGATGGAATGATTACTATGGAAAAATCAATTCAAGATCTTGTTGGCTCAGGAAAGATAGATGCCAGTGCAGCAAAAGCAGAACATTAAAGGTTTCTCTCTTATTGAACTATTAGTTGTAATTGCTATAATTTCAATAATTGCTTCAATTGGTTTTCCAAATTTTTCTAAATGGAGCAGAGATCGTGAGATAAGAGCACAATCAGAAAAAATTGCAAATTTATTTACAACGGCAACTACACAAGTTGAAAGAGGCGCTTATCCTTATGTCAGAGTAGAATTTGTGTCTGGTAGTTCTCCAGGTGAAATTACTGTAAAAGGAATTTCTCAGGATCTACTTTCAAAAAAAATTAATGGACCTATTGATCCATCTTGTTCAGTGGCTGATTTTACAACTTCATCTGGCTATGTGGTTGATGAAATTACCTCTCATACTTTGAACGAGAATACTTATATTCCAATATTAGCCCCAAAAGCAGGTGTAGCTTCTACCGGAAGTGGCGGAGCCATATGTTTTTCTAAAGGTGGAAAATATTTTAAACAATATGGAAGCGCAGACATTCAGGGTAATATTGATTTTGATAACAATACAAGTCAACCAACAAATAATTATGTTGCAGTTTGTCATTTAAAAAGCGCTGTATGTGATCCTGTAACTGATATTTTTGATGATAATTATCCTGCTTATTTGGTAAGATATTCCAGATTTGGATTAATAACTAAATATAAATGGAACAATAAAACGAGTGATTGGAGTAACCAATAAAAAATGAAAAGAATTTCTGAAAAAGGAGTTAGTATTATCGAAGCTCTCGTTTCAACCGCAATAATTGGGATAGGTTTTGTCGCAATTTTTCAAATGGTGCAATATTCTGTACGTTCAATAGACGTCTCAGGAGAAAGAACTAAAGCAACATATTTGACAGGAATGATTGCAGAAGATTTATATGCAGACAAAAATCAAGAAAAAGGCGGTATTAAATTTATGGATCAAATTGCAAGCACGCCTTGGAATTTAACGAAGTGTAATAATAGTGGCACTTCTGCTATACCGCATGCCGACTTTAGTGATAACAATGCGCACGATAATAAAACTAAAAAATGGGGTTCTCGTCTTTCTAAAGATTATATTAAATGTAGACCTGACAGTTCAACTAGTGCCACCGGTACTACTAAAGACGAAAAAAAATTAAATATTTTTAAAATTTGTCATTCTGGATGTACCGTTACTTTGAAAGACGCACACGATACAATTTACATGGGAAGATCAGAAGTAAATATGCTGGGCGGTAATAAAACAAAAATTTTATATTTCCAACTTAAATGATTAAAAAAAAATTAATTAACATTGCAGGTTTTACTTTAATTGAAATTTTAATTGCAATAGTTATTACAAGTTTAATGATGGTAGCAATGTTTACATCTTATACTCTTGTAAACAGTACTTACCGACAAGTCACCGATCGAGCAAAAATTAGTCAAGCTGGAAGAGATACCATTGGTACAATGCTAAGAGAAATAAGAATGGCTGGTTTTAGATATCTGAATGATAATATTGCAGCATCAACCCAACACAACCCTATTAGAATTTACAAAGGAAACGGTTTTAGTGGAACTTGTGACAAAATTGAAATTGTTTATGGAGGTATCAATTACGATAGTACGGCATCAGAAGGTAATAGATATACTTATGAAAGATATAAAATTACCTATGAATGCAAACCATCAAAAAAAATAGATGATACGGTACCAGGAGGAACAACCAAAATAAATGGTTTTGCAATTTTTAAATCAAGAGAAAAATGGAACAGTTCACTAACATGGTCAGTTGGAACTGATGATACTTTATATAAAGAAGAACAAGTTTTAGATTATGTTCAAGATTTAGTATTTATTCCTTATGATGAAAAAGGAAAACCAATTACATCTATTAGTACATACACACCTTCTGATAATGATGCTTACGATGTAAAAACTGTAGACATTGGCTTAGTCATACGTTCTAGTAAACCATTTTTTAGACAAAATAAAGCAGGTACGGTGGCAAGAAAAATTGTATCCATTGCAACTACGACCTCTTCAAGCTCCAGAAATATACAAGAAACGGATAAGTATTTAAGAGACACAATTACAGTAACTGCTAATGCAAGAAATGTAGGGCTTAATTAATGATTAGAAAAAAAGAAAAAGGTTTTGCGTTAGTTTTGTCTTTAGTTCTACTAATGGCTATGACTTTAATGGGAGGAGCCTTAATTGTAATTTCAGCTAGCGATCATAAGAGCAACAATGTAAGCGATGAATATCAACAAACTTTTTATGTTGCAGAAACAGCACTGTATGAAGGTGAAAAATATATTTTGAACCAATTTTTAGGACCTTACAAAAGTGATGGGAGTGGAAATAGAGATCTGACAAAAAGAAATTTACCTGGAAATCATACAGCAGTTTTCGACCCATCAGGTTCAAGCTCAAGTGTTGAGAGTTGTTTTTATAGTTTCGCAGATATAGATAATCTTACTTTTAAAGTACTTAACGGACCTGATCCAGACACCCCAACTTCAACCACAAAAGTTCAGGTCAATAAAAGTAAGTCTTATTATGATCTTCTTGCTCCTGGAGACGACGGTACAATTTACAAGAAGCCAATTGCAGACTCAGTAAACATAAATAAGGCTAATGAAAATAGAGAAAAACTAATAAGTAAGGAAGAAACCAGATTAAAAAAATTTAAATATGAATATTTTATAACACGTGTCGGCTCCGCCCCATTTAAAGGTTATGGTTCCAGTATTAAGAAAGATGCAACAGATGTTGGAAATGACGGAATGGCTTATAGAATTTATGGATGTGGAAATTACGACGATGGCAAGATCATTGTACCTCTAGAAAGTACACTTATTTTACCTAAATAAGCACATTATTTCAATAAATAGAAGATTTTTTAATCCATCATTTTGGGCTATTAAACCTAATATAACTTTTTTTAGGATATATTTGTTTTATACTAATTATAATAATCATTGTTAAATGATAAAAAATTTTATTATAAAAACTGCAATTGTTTCAGTTTTATTTTTGCTAAACTTTTCTATAGCAAATGCCAAGTGCAAATTCATGATGGATATTGGGGATAGATATACAGATTCCCATAAGGATAAATACGGCATTCTTTACGGAGAAGATGATAATCAATATGCAGAAGTAAAATTTCCTGCATCAGATTTTTGTCCTAATGACAATTTTGATGATAATTTTTTAATTACATACACTTTTATAGGTGACAGGCTGGCAGCCATTCAATTTTTTGCGGATAACTCAATAGATAATTCTGCTACCGAAAGTATGAAGTTAATGAAGTATGCAAAAAGAGTTTACGGAGATTTTAATACCGGAGGTAATCCTCAATACTATAATAATTTTAATATTTGGGAGAAAGTTCAAAAATATATTGTT
>Ga0257111_1001124_pt1 | contig 10890 bp, 15 predicted proteins | sample LP_taG_6_FD_191567 | JGI IMG/M metagenome (GOLD analysis project Ga0257111, IMG submission 191567) | Marine microbial communities from Northeast Subartic Pacific Ocean, Canada - LP_J_2015_P26_500m | ecosystem: Environmental > Aquatic > Marine > Oceanic | place: Canada: Northeast Subartic Pacific... | reverse complement strand
TGTTCTGATAATAATTGCTGTTAGAACTTTTCAGTTCGAACTACACCAACATCACAAACATAAAGTACAAGTGCAAAATCAGCAAACATCGTTCTAGATATTTCTTCAATTACGTCAGATAATTTTTCTTGACGCATAATTATTTCAATTTTTACATTTTTTTCAGTTTGTAATCCTTGACCTCTCAAACCACGTGCACCATTTCCTTCAACCTCATATGTAGTATAACCAGTAATATCATGTTTTTTTAAAATTTCAATAATATTTTTTTGTGCAAGTATCTCACAAGTAACGGTAAGTAATTTTACATTGTATAATTTCATATCAATCCATGTAGTAGATAATTGAATAAGTCTATCGTTCCTTCACTATGAACTAATGTAGATATTGTAAACATTATTGGGAGTAAAACAATAATGTTGTAAGGGAATGTAATTCCTAATGCAGATGTAATGTAAAGACTAGGTTTTGCTTGAGGTATTGCATGACGCAAAACTGCAGGAGCTGCAATAAATGATGCACTTGCTAATAATAATCCAAACATCACTGCACCACCTAAGCTCAGCCCCATAACTGTTGCAACTAAAACACCAATAATTCCATTAAAAGTAGGCATGATTATAGCAAATGCAATAAGAAAGATTCCTACTTTTTTAATATCGTCCAATCTTTGTCCTGCAATAATTCCCATCTCTATCATGAAAATAACAATAGCTCCAGTAAACATCTCATCAAATACTATTCGAATAGAATCAAAACCGGATTCCCCAATAATATAACCAATCACTATACTTCCAAGTAAAATTACTATTGCTTTACCTGTAATAGACTCATGTAAAACTTGAGAAAGTTTGGTTTTAGTTTGCTTTAATCCGACATCAATATCAGATGAAGCATCGCCTGTAGCAGATTGTTTTTTTGCACGAATTTGTTTTGATACAGCCATGTTTGTCAAAAATATTGCCAAAATAAAGGCAACAGGTTCTAACACAGCTAGAATAGCTGCCAGATACCCCTCTGATGAAACTCCCTGGTTTTTAAGAAAAGATAATCCAACTGAAAAAGTTACAGCGCCTACTGCACCATAAGTTGATGCTAGTGCATAAGAGTCAAAAATATTGAATTTTCCCAATCGTCTTAAAATTTGATAGTGGTTAAGAGTAAACAATAATGAAAGACCAATTGCTGCAAGCATTGGAATCAACATATTTTCAAATCCAGTATTTCTCATTTCTATACCACCATGAAGACCAATTGCTGCAAGAAGATAGATTGGTAAGAATTCCGAAATTGCCTCAGGAATTTTCAAATCAGATTTTATTCTAGCTGCAATTATTCCAAACAAGAAAAATAGAATTATTGGAGTAAGTAAATTCGATTGTATTAATTGTAAAATTTCCATTTGAATATCTCAAAAAATTTTTGGTGAAATAAAAACCAAGTTATTGTAAAATCAAATGAACAGATGTATCAGATAAGTGAAGCCAATTCCCATTACAGCACTACCAGGAATAGTAATTATCCATGAAAAGATAATTTGTCTACTAACTCTCCAGCGTACAGCTCGTTTTCTTCTAGCAGATCCTGCACCCATAATTGTACCTGTAATAGCATGAGTTGTACTTGCAGGGATACCCAAAGTTGCAAAAATTGCAAGCATTATACCACCACTCGTTTCTGCTGCAAAGCCTTGATAAGGTTTGAGTTTTGTGATTTTTACACCAAGAGTTTTGATTACTTTGTATCCTCCAAAGAAAGTACCAAGTCCCATTGCAGATGCAGCTGCAAAAATTACCCAAAGAGGTATCTCTAATTCTGGGATCATTCCTGCGGAGAATAAAATTAATGCAATAATACCCATAGTTTTTTGTCCATCATTTGCACCATGGGTTAAAGCAAACCATGCAGAAGAAATAATTTGTAATCGTCCAAAAGTTTTGTTAACTATTGCAGGCTTTCGGCTTGCAAATAATGTTATAATCAATCCTGTTAACAATAAACCAAAAATCACTCCACCAATAGGGGCAATTACTATACCTGCAAAAACTTTAGTCAACCCACCATAAACTAGTTTGTCAAATCCTAATCCAATAATTCCTGCACCCATTATTCCACCAACTAAAGAATGACTGTTAGATATGGGTAATCCAAAATAAGTACAAAGAGAGCTCCAACCAATTGCACCAGCCAATCCACCTATAATCATGTAAACGGTAATGTCATCAGGACTAACAATTCCTTTAGCAATAGTCATAGATACTGCAACACCAAAAATAAATGGACCAGCAAAATTAGCCATTGCAGAAAGAGCAACAGCATGAAGAGGTTTTAGAACACGAGTTCCAATAACAGTGGCAACGGAATTTGCAGAATCATTAAATCCATTTACAAAATCAAAGATTAATGCAACAATAATTGCAATAATTGCTATCTCTATCATTTAATCATCTCACGTATATTTTAAAACAATATCTTCAATGACATCTGCAACATCTACACATCTATCAGATGCAGTTTCCATTGTTTCATAGATATCTTTGAGTTTGATGATTTTAATTGCATCATCACTTTCAAATAGTTCGCTGATGGCTTCTCTATACAAGTCATCTACAACATGTTCAATATCGCCGGTATTCCTACAATGAGCTATCATATCTTTAGGGTTTTTGATTCGTTGTAGTTTTGAAATCATATACTCTACTTCTTTGGTAGCTAAAACCAATTGTTCAGCAATTTGTTTAGTATATGGGGGAGGGGAAGTGATTTTGTAGCTGGAAACTCTTGCAGCAATACCATCCATGAAATCAATTACATCATCAATTTTTGACGCAATCCTTTGCATGTCCTCACGATCTAATGGAGTGATGAAAGTCTTGTTTAGTTCTGAAAAAATATCTCTTGTCAAAACATCTGCTTCAGTTTCAAGTTTATGTATTATTTTGACCTGTTCTTTATTACTTAAATCAGAAAACAAAACCACAACTGCTTCAGAGGTTTCAACTGCCTTTTTTGCTAAATTATCAAGAATTGTTAAGAGTTCTTTTTCATTAGATTTAATCCATGATAACCATTGTCCCATAATCAATCAAATTGAAAATGACAGTTAAAGATACTCAACATGTTGTATAGGGAACTATATAGAAAATGGTTTCAAAAACAGATTTTAACATGATCGTAAGCGTAGAAAAGGGAAGATTCAGACTCTACAAATAATGAGTTCCATCAATCAAATATTCAGATTTAATTTAGAAGGGCTTGTTAACCTCACGTGTAAATACATAGCTTGCAAGTCCAATCATTACAAGTACAAATGCAAATAAAATTCCAAGACTAAGTAAAATAGGAATTCCACCTTCAGATACACCAGTCATCAATTCCCTTACCAATAAAACAGTGTAAGTGACGGGATTTAATTTTGCAATAACTGCAAGCCAATTAGGAAGTAATTCCAAGGGGAATAATGCAGGACTTAGCATAAACAAAGGCATCCCAAGAAAATTAATCACCCCCCAAAAAGTTTCTTGAGATTTTGCAGTAGCAGCTACCATCACAGATATTCCAGAAAACCCTAACGAAAATAAAATTACAATCGCCATAATTGGTGCAATCATTATTGGGTTTGGGAAAGTAACACCAATTGCCAAAGCAATTCCTAAAATCAAACTTGCTTGCATAGCTGCAATTAAAGATATTGCAGACATTTTTCCCAAAGCTATTGCTGAACGAGAAATAGGTGAAGTTAATGCTTTATTCATAAAACCATAACGTCTATCCCATAAAGTATTGACACCGCCAAATATACTAGTAAAAATTGCAGTAAGAATAATGACACCAGGTGTCATAAATTCAATATATTCTCCATCAAATCCAACGGATTGAATTAATGGTTGGGTACCTGAAAAAATATTTCCAACAACAATTATCCAAACTGCAGGTTGAATTAATCTAATTAAAACACCACTTCTAGATTTTTTGTATCTCTTTAACTCCCTCCAAAAAATAGTATAAGTATCATACATCAAAGAATTCATGAACGTAGCCTCTTCATTTTTGCATGTTCACGTTTTCTATTAAAATTAGAATTATCATCTCTAATTTCATGCCCAGTGTAAGAAAGAAAAACATCATCAAGAGTTGGACGTGTTAAAGAAATAGTATTAATTTTAATTTCAAGATCAGAAGAAATTTGAAAAATTTTTGGAATTACTTGAGTTCCATTTGATACAAAAATAGTCAATTTTTCGCCATCCTCATTGATATTTTTTACAAATTCAATTTTTTTTAGTTGGGACAAGAATGAAGCACGATTATTACTATCATCCATAATTAGAGAAATTACCTCATGCCCCATGGCATTTTTCATATTTTCAGGAGAATCAATTACTTGAATTTTACCACCATCAATTATCCCAATTCTATCACAAAGATTATCTGCCTCTTCCATATAGTGAGTTGAGAGAAATATGGTCATATCAAATTCAGTATGAATTTTTTTGATATATTCCCAAATCTTTCGACGAGTTTGAATATCCAAACCTACGGTAGGTTCATCAAGAAACAAAACTTTTGGTCTATGTAGTAAACCACCTGCAATATCAAGTCTTTTTCTCATTCCTCCAGAATATGTCACTACAGAATCATGTTGCTTATCAGACAATTCAATTAAGTTTAAAATCTCATCAATTCTAGAATTGATTTCATTTTTTGGAATATGATTTAATTTTGCTTGCAATAAAAGATTTTCACGTCCAGTTAGATATTCATCAACTGTTGTTTCTTGTTGAACATATCCAATTCTTTCTCGAACTTTTTTTGCATTACTCATTACATCAAACTCTGAAATCAAAGCTTGACCAGATGTGGGTTTTAGTAAAGTTGTAAGGATCATCATAGTAGTACTTTTACCAGCACCATTTGGGCCCAAAAATCCAAAAATCTCACCTACGTTTACTGAAAAGGAAATATCATTTACGGCAATAACATTACCAAATGATTTTGTTAGAGACTTTGTTTCTATAGAGAACATACTTTGATCGCATTTTTCAATTATAAATTACTAAGTATTAATCGATCATCATAAAAAAATTTAAAGAGTTATTCTAGAAATGATAGTATGAAAGGATTATGTCAAAAATGTCAATCATCTAATGTAGAAACTACACTTCAAGATGGAATTCCAGTTTGTGCAAAATGTTCTAAGAAAACAGATTAATCAAAAAAAGGGAGTTAATTAAAAGAAAAGAATTATTCAATATTCTTGAATTCTTCTTTAGTCATTCTTAGAATGATTTTTTCACCTATTCCCCAAATTTCAGATTTGGGTAAGATTTTAGAATGCATCAAACCAGTTGTTACTTCAATTGATTCTAATTCATTGGTATCAGGATGTCGATGTAATTGCTTGACTTTACCAATTTTGTGACGGTCGATATCAACTACCGGAATTCCGCTTCTAACAGGAGGTCGACTAAGAAGTAATGTTTCCTCAGAAAATTTGTCAATGTACTCTTCTGAAAGATAGTAGTCTTTGTGGAATCCTTGATGAATAGTAACACCAGACACAGCAAGAGTATCTTGATTGATGTGAATGTGTTTGACTTTACCATATTCGATTCCTTCTCTGTCAATCACTGTTTTTCCAGTAAATGTATCAGCAGTAGCCACATTTTCAGGCATTCCTTCTAGTTTTACTGACATGTAATCAAATGATCAGATTTGCTTATCATAGCAAATATCAGAAATTTCTATCAATGAGGTTAAATTACTTGACATGAAAAAATCACACATGGAAATCAAGGAAGAACGATTCAGACCAATTCTCATTACAAAAGGTAGAAAAACAGGCAAAGAACATTCGGTCATGCTTCGGGCAGTAAAATATAATGATAAAATTTATTTTTCAAGGCACAAACCAGATGGAGATTGGTTTCAAAATGTAATAGTAAATCCAGAAATAAGAATTGAATATAATGGAATTATTTTTGTTGGGAGTGCAAAAATAGTTACAGATGACATACTTAATGAAAAAATTTCTCAATTAAAATATCCAGGTGAAGAAAGAGCAAAAGAGAAAAGAATTGCAATTGAAATTACATTAGATTAAGATTTTTAAATTCCTAAAATTATTTGTAATAAATTTAATTTTCTAAAATAATTATAAGTAGAAAAATGTACAAATAATAAAAGTCAGGATGCTAGAAATTTCAATTAGTCAAGATGTAAGAAGTTTATCAAATATTTTGAAAAACTATATCAGATGTACAATTGTAGTTAAACCTCGTCTATCAATTTCAACATCATTTTCAATTTCACTTACAGTAACAGTGAATGAAATAACATCACGTTGTTTTGCATTTTCTGCATGAAGTTTTAAATGAATATCCATCTCATCAAAATCTTGAACAGGTAAATTATTTTCATCCAAAGATGCACCACATGTAGACTCTATTCTAAATCTATCATGTTTAAAATGAAATCCAAGTCTCATTTTTCTTCCATTTCTCCCATGACCTTTTACATTTACATCAATTATCCCGGGATTTGTTTCAGTATAACTAGATTTATGATTTATAAAAACTCCAATTTCTAGAGGTTTGCCAGCAGTGGATTCTGCCATCTTTTGAATTCCATCATTCATGATTACATCAACTGCTTTGATGGATTGAGCAACCTTGGCAATCCAATCATTAGTTCTAGTGATTGTGGCACAAATTCCAGCACGTCTTAGTTTATCTTCATCCTCAGGCAATTTGTAATAGTCTACCCAAGCTTCATAATCATGAGAAATATCCTCGATAAAATCGATACATGTTCGTTTATAGTCATCCACATTATCTGTTCTTAATGATGCATCGTCAGTTCGCATTCCATCATAATCCATCGGCATTGCCATATTATGAGTAAATCAAAGTTCTAAAAAAACCAATCTTAAAAAAAATTAATGGTTATAATAGGAATTTGTTTTTAAAACAATAATGATATTTTCTGAATTAATAAACGATCTTCAAGTTCAACTAAAAAAGGATTTAGCACAAATCAGATTCCTTTTAAAAAAAAATCCAGCAATGGGGTATATGAAAATTGTAGAGATTGGCAAAGAAGTGGGTAAAAAATACAACATTAACCTAGTTGTAAATTTTCCAGGAGAAGGAAAAATAGATGAGTTTGAGAAATATGGGAAAAGGGATCTTAGTCTCATTATTGACCAAAAAGTAAGGAATTTCCCAATAGATAGAAAAATTATCAAACAAAAGGCGAAAGAAATTCTAGGGGATGTACAAACACAGGATGCATACATGTATGAAGACAAAGAAGGGGTCAGAGTATTTACAAAAAAATGGAAGATTGACATTTTACCGCATTCACTTCACATTTGGACTGACTTTGATGATAAAGTAACAGCATTCTGTGATTGGCTCATGGAAAATGCATATGTAATTAAAAAGGAATAACAGTTTTAAAAATTAAAGATTTTCAAGTTTATCTAACAATTCTTTGGCTTCAGAATTATTTGATTGTAATTTTAAAATTCTATAACAACAATCGATTGCCTCATCTTTTTGTTCTAAAGATAAATGAACATTAGTTTTGAGACTAAGTGTTTCAACATCAGAATCATTAAGTTGAAATGATTTTTCAAAATAAGGTAGTGCTTTTTTTGAATCTTCTAAAATATAAAAAACACTTCCCATTATGAACATAAAATCAGAGTCATCATGATATTCAGATTCCAAGCTTTTTCCAAATTCAATGGCTTCATCATATTCTCCATCTTTGAGTAATTTTTTGAGACGACGTTTTGGATGTTTGAATAAGCCTACCATAATAAATCATTTTTTCTGTATTGTTTCAACAATTTGAATGTACAAATTTTAAGAAGTTATACTCATAATTCCTTCTTTAATTAAATATTGAATTCCTTGAACAAAGGAAGAATCATCAATTGCACCATCTGCCCACCATCCTGCATTGTTTTTAATCCATGCAGGAATTTCATTGGTTCCAGAACTGGAACCTTGTGTTGTTGGAGGAATTTCCATTATACCTTCTTTAATTAAATATTGAATTCCTTGAACAAAGGAAGAATCATCAATTGCACCATCTGCCCACCATCCTGCATTGTTTTTAATCCATGCAGGAATGTTTTGTGTAGGTGTAGGTGTAGAATCGCCTTCACGAGCATATATTGGAATTATAATTTCTAAATAATCTGCAGCACCTGATGGAACAATTTCAGCAGGGGACAAACCATAAATCCAAATTACATAATGTGCATCTCCTGGTTCTTCTTTTACAACAATATCAAGAGAAGCTAATCCTGAAGGGGAATACAAAAAGGGTCTATTTTCTTCTTGAGCAATTGATCTAAGAGGAGTCAAATTGTCATCCACCACTAGAAAATCATACTGAACTTGATTCAGAAATTCTGTGTCATCATATTTACTGATAAATTTAATGGTGAACCCCATCTCACATCCTTGTATTGGATCTTCAGGTCCATAATACACATACACCTGATATTGATAGTTGTGAGTTGGTTTCTTTATACTAGTATGTTTTTCATAATTTGTGTCACAGCCTAGAGCTGAATATTCATCAATAGTTGATGTTATTCCTTCAAACGGACTTTGTTGTACATTTTCTTTATAGTCTAATAATTCAAACTTGTATTCAGGTGGAGGAATTCCTTCAGATACATGAGTCAAAGTTGAAGCTTTAACAGGGAATGGGAAACCATCAACAATCCAAACTTTACTTGTAGCACCACCGGTTTTCCATGAAACCAAAACAGTATCCCATGTTCCAGAAGTAGTGGTTATAGTTTCTAACGCAGTAGGAATTACTTGTTCTCCTCCAATATTTCCAATTTTACCCCAAGATACAGATTTGAATTCTTTAGGTCCTTTACCACCAGCACTTCCATCAGATGTTGCAAATGCAGATAACCACGCAACAGAAGACTTGAATGCACCTCGATAAATTCCTAATTCTTCACTGCCACCAGTTGGTTCTGGAGCAATTTTTCCCAACTCCATCTCACCAACAATTCGTTTATTGCCATCATAAACAACAACTTCTGTCAACCACTTTGTTTCACTGCCACTTTGAATATCACCTTTGATCCACATATCCATTTCAAATGGAATACATTCCTTGTAATCTACATGACACATAGAATATGAAAAGAAATCTCCCTGTTTGAGACCCTCACCAACATACCATGTTCCTTCTTTATCTACACCTCCAGATTGGACCTGTGCAAATGAAGATGGAATTGTAAAAGTTCCTAAAAACAATGTAAGAACTATTGGAATAACAAGAAATATTGCTTTCAAATCTGAAAAAAATTGGCAAAACGGATAGTTAAACGTTATTCATATTTTATAAAATAAGATAATTAAGTAATAAAAATATAATTCAAATAAGCAAATATAGAGGAAAATTTACTAAATTTTTAGAAATGTGCGAATGTTCAAAAGTTCACCTGTTTGAAGTAGAATTCAAGCTTGATGGAATGACAGTGGTTCCAACACATAAGAATTGTGGATTTTCACTAGATGAAAAACAATCAGACAAATTCCAAAAAGAACTAGTAAAATCTTGGGGATTCGACGACGAAGAGGATTAAAATTAAAATAAAAAATTAGATTGTAATTAGCTGTTTTAATTCATTTGTGAAACGGCTTCTTTACAAACGTCAGTGGCACATTTGCAATCTGCACTACAGATGCAAGCTCCTTGCATTGCACAGTCACATGAGTAATCTGGGTCGCCGCTATCAGCTTCGCAACCACATGCTTGATCTACCATGAATACCAATGATATTACTTGTTTTAAAAGGTTAGTACAGAAGTCTAGAATGTTATTTTGATGAAATTTCAAGTAAATCATTACAGGATTCGTGCACCATGTCAGCCTGCTGTGATAATAAATTAGAATCAACATCAATATCAAAAGCAATTTTTAAAATGTGAATGAGATCTTGTTGCCTATTCAAAATATTCTTGATTTTTACAAAATTTTCTTTATTTATAGAACTCAGATAGAAATAACAATCAGATATCATTGAGTTTTTTATAAAAAAATCATGCTGTTGTTGAATAATTTTTGAATGATTATTTTGTTCAACCAAATCAGAAAATCCAATTGTAGATTTTAGCATTCGCTTAAGTAAGACAGGGGTGGCCCTCTGAATTCCAACGGTTTGTTCAATAACTGAAATATGTTCATTAATTGAACTTTTAGCTAATTTTCGAAGTAAATCAAGATTGTGTGAAGGACTTAATCTTTGATGATTCAAAGATAGAATTGCATCTGCTAAATAATATGAAGCACATTTTTGCCAACATGGCGCAAAAATATCAGAAATTTTTATAGCATCTCTAGTTTTTTGACAACAAAATAGTGACTCAATTAAAGAGTTCTTTGCAAGATCAGCAAACAAAGAATGACGTTTTTCTTTAATTTTTGAGAGAAACATTCGCAAATCCCAAGAGTCATCCTGAATAATTTGCAGGTTATCATATTGAAGAAGTTTTTTTGAACTAGTTTCAGAGAAAGTTGCATGATGAAGTATAACAAATCCATTATCAGATTGAACAATTGTATCAGAGTCAGACTTTCCATCAAAAATCATCAAATCAAATCCACATGAATCAAAATGATTTTCTGAAAGTCTACAACCACCCAAACCAATTGGGAAGTTAGATAAATTTTGTTCTTGAATAATTTTTTTCAAATCCATTAGATTTCATAGAATCATATTTTCTATAAAGAAATCAACTCATTAAATTTTACAAATTCATGTAAAGTGAAAACATTTCCTTTAAATTAAGATGAGGCGGTTTTTCATCAAGCTCCTATAGTGTAGTCCGGTTAAGCATTTTGGCT
>Ga0257111_1001123_pt1 | contig 10893 bp, 6 predicted proteins | sample LP_taG_6_FD_191567 | JGI IMG/M metagenome (GOLD analysis project Ga0257111, IMG submission 191567) | Marine microbial communities from Northeast Subartic Pacific Ocean, Canada - LP_J_2015_P26_500m | ecosystem: Environmental > Aquatic > Marine > Oceanic | place: Canada: Northeast Subartic Pacific... | reverse complement strand
GTCTTTGAAAGGTCCCGGATCCTATGCCCTCTCGACACCAGTGAGCAGAATGGCTATGGACTCGTCGGCACCGATGCAGCCGTCCCGTCGGGCGGCCAGCAGCCCCGCCAGGCCGGCCGTTCCGGTGGGGTCGGCGGGCACCTCGGTGTGGGCCAGCACCAGGGCGTGGGCGTCGACCACGTCTGCCTCGGTGGCCACCACCGGGCCGCCCGGGGCCGGCCCCAGGAGCATGTCGTGGACCAGTGCCCGCCAGTCGTAGACGACGTCGTCCAGTAGCCCGGTGGCCACGGAGGTCGGGTCCGTCCATGGCCACATGGCGCTGCCATCGTCCGAGGTGGCATCCGGCAGGACCAGCGTCGCCATCGGATCGTCGGCTGACGCCACACGGTTGAACGCCCTGGCGAGGGGTGCGCAGCCCTCGTGCTGGACGGTGACCAGGCGTGGCCGCGTCGTGGGGCCGCCACGGGCCACCACATCGTCCAGGGCCTGGACGGTGCTGCTGGCCAGCGCACCGCCGCCGACCTGCACGAGAAGGCGGGTGGGTGAGTGGCCGTGGGTAGCCCACTGGGCGGCCAGCTCGAAGCCCAGTGTCCGGCCACCGTCCAGCGTGAGGAGGTTCTCCGTGCCCTGGCAGCAGAACGGGACGGCTCCGTCGGCCACCATCTCCCGGAACCGGTGGAGGCAGGGATCGCCCACCTCGCCGGAGCGTCGTTCGCAGACCCTCACGTCGGCCCCCAGGTCGTCCAGTCGTCCCAGCACGCCTTCGTCGGCCCACGTCGGGACCTGTACGGCCAGCGGTCGCCCGGCGGCACGTGCGACGGTCGCAGCGGCCAGGGCGGCGTTGCCACACGATGCGATGGCCAATGGCGTGGTCGACGGGACCCCGTCGAGCTCCAGGTGGAGGGCCAGGCCGAACAGGTGCCGGGCCTTGTGGCTGCCCGACACGTTGCCGGTCTCGTCCTTCGCCCAGATGCCGCCCGTCTGGCCAATGGCATCACCCAGGGCGGCCAGGTGTCGGTAGGGGGTGGTCTGGAAGCCGCGGCCGTCCACGTCGGCGACGGCGTCGTCCAGACGACGGACCAGGTCCACGTACCGGGCGTCCGACCAGCCGGCGGCCATCGCTGCGTGGTGCGACCAGAGCAGGGTCCGGAAGGTGATGAACGGGTTGGCGTCGTCGGCCAGTGGATCCGCCGACCCCGGCCAGGTGGCACCCGGCGGGCTGCCCAGCCAGCCGATCCCGGGGTCGGGTCCGTCGGGCGGGGCGCCGTCCATCGTCCCGTTGGTGGCCGTTGCGCTCAGTCGGCGGCCGGCACGCCGGCACGGCCGTTGAACTCGTCGATCATGGCATCCCATGTCGGGGCCATGGTCTGGACGTGGCGCCAGAAGTCCTGTCCACGGCGGACCTCGAAGTCGGCGAAGTCGATTCCACGCTGCTCCACCCACGTGTAGTACGCGAGGTTGAAGATGCGGTTCCTGCCGATCTCGTCCAGGACCTCCACGTGGGAGGTGTCGGCCCCCAGTAGGTGGGTGGCCACAGCGGCTGCGGCCTCGGAGGGCCCGAATCCGGCGGCGTAGCGGCCGGCGGCCATGGACTCGCGTTCGCTGCCGTACATCTCGGACCCGTCGGTCGCCACCGTGACGATGGCGTCATCCGGCCCTAGGTCCAGCTCCCTCGCGGTCTTGATCGAAGCCACCACGTTGCAGATGCTGGATAGGCCGAAGTGGCGGAGGGTGTCGATGACGGCGCCGTCCACGCCCAACGAGGCGATGTGGGCCAGCCCCTCGGCGGTGCCGAATGCCATCCCCAGCTCGTCACAGGCCGAGTCCGAGACGCCGATGACGACGTCCGTGTTGGTGACGTTGTGGATCAGGGGGATGTGCTTGTCGCCGATTCCCTGGATGTTGTGTTCGCCGAATCCGTTGTAGAGCATCGTCGGGCACTCGAGGGCCTCGACCGCGGCGATCCTGGCTCCGTGGTCGGCCTTGAGGCGTTCACCGGCTGCCAGCGTCCCCGAGGAGCCCGAGGCGGCGACGAAGGCCGCCAGGCGAAGGCCGGGGCGGAGTGCTGCATGGTGCAGGTAGAGGTGCTCCAGGGCCCGACCGGTCACCTCGTGGTGGCCCACGTGGTTGGCGAACTCGGTGAACTGGTTCAGGATGAAGTTGCCGGGGTCCTTCTCCAGCTCGTCGCAGGCGTCGTAGATCTCCTTGACGTTGCTCTCCGAACCGGTGGTGCGGATCACGTCGTCAGGGTCGGCGATCCACTCGTCCAGCCACTCGAAGCGTTCCCGGCTCATGTTCTCCGGTAGCACTGCGACGCCCCGGCAGCCCATGAGGCGCGAGATGGCAACGCCACCCCGGGCGTAGTTGCCGGTGGACGGCCAGATAGCCCGGTGCAACGTCGGGTCGTACTCGCCGGTGAGGATCCGCGGAACCAGGCAGGAGTAGGCGGCCAGGACCTTGTGGGCACCGATCATCGGGAAGCGGTTGCCGAACGCCACGATGATCGGCGCCGGCACGCCGGTCAGCTCCGGTGGGAGCACCACGTGTTCCGGTACGTCCGTGAAGCCACCGTGCAGGTCGTTGTACCAGTGCACGCGGAACAGGTTCAGGGCGTCGGCGGCGTTGCGGTCGATGCCCGCCAGGGCTGAGCGGATGCCGTCCGGGATGCTGGACGGGTCCGCCAGTTGGGCGAAGGTGGGCAGGACGACGCCCTGTTCCCGGAACCTGTCGACGCTTCGCTGGTAGCGGTCGCCGTCGACCAGATCGGTGGACAATCCGAAGGTGGCGGCATTGAAGGTGGAGGCATCGAAGGTGGGCGCTGCGAAGGCGCCGATTCCGGAGTCGCTGGGTCTGCTCATGTGCGAAGGCTAGCCAACTCCCGTCTTCCGCATTGACAAAATGTTGAATCGAGATGGCTGCCGCCCACGCACCCGGAGGCATCAGCCCACCCCGGTTCGGCGTGGGTCGTGGCAGGTGTCACACGCCACGCCGGGTGCCGCGGAATTCAGGCCCCGCGATGCGAGGCTGTACCCCGTGATTCGCAGGATGCTGAATGCCATGGTGACGCTCGGCGTCATCGGAGTGGTGGTGGTGTTCGCCGCGCGCGTGGCCGAACCGTCGGTACGGCCGGTCCTGTACCCGGTCTCAGCCTCCCCGGCGACCCTGGTGGCGGCCGTGGCTTCGCAAACGTCGTCGTCTGATGCCGAGCCGGCATCCGGTACGACGACCGTGCCGATCGCCCCGCCGGTTTCGCCGACCACCGCGGTGCCTGCTCCCGCCACAGCGGTTCCACCGACCACGACCGTGGCTCCGGTGGACGAGGTGGCGGTGCTGACGGCCTCCTATGCGTGGGGGCTCAGCACGGATGTCGTCGTGCTCCAGCGGGTGCTGGGCGTCGAGGCCGACGGTTGGTACGGGCCGGCCACCCGGGCGGCGCACATTGCCGAGAACGAGGCACGCGGCCTCCCGGTCGACGCCGTGGCGACGGCACCCACCACGACCACGACGGTGGCGCCCGCCACGACCACGACGGTGGCGCCCGCCACGACCACGGTCCCACCGACCACGACGGTCCCACCCACCACGACGGTGCCGCCTACCACCACAGCGGCCGCGCCGACGACCACGGTTACGCCACCCAGTACCACGGCTGGGATGTTCGGGAACCTCGGAGCCCAGCTGATGGCCCAGTTGCTGGGCCAGCCGTGCATAGCCGACGGTGACCTGAGCGACTGCGGTCCCGAGGTGGACGCCCTGGTGAGGGGGCTCGTGGGCTGAGCCCGGCCCGGCGTTCCCGACCGGAGGCCCGCCACCCCGGTTGAGTATCGAACACCTGTTCGATACGGTCCCAGGATGGGCTGGTCCAGTTCCCGGATGTCATGGCGTGAGTTGGAGGGCCGTCTCTCCGACCGTCCGTTCGATCCTGCCCCCCATCGGACACCGCTCCCGGTGGAGCGATCCCCGTCCGTGGAACCACCGCCCGATGCGGTACCGGGAGGCGGGGTTCCCTACGCGGAGCTGCACTGCCACTCCAACTTCAGCTTCCTGGACGGGGCCTCGTCGCCCGACGAGCTGGTGGCCGAAGCCGTGCGCCTGGGGCTCACCGCCCTGGCGCTCACCGACCACGACGGCTTCTACGGGGTGGTCCGGTTCGCCGAGGCGGCCCGGGAACACGGCCTACCGACGGTTTTCGGCAGCGAGCTCTCGTTGGACGCATCGATGCCCCGTAGCGCCGTCCCGGACCCGTCGGCCACCCACCTGCTGGTGCTGGCCGACGACCCGGCCGGCTACGCCCTGCTGGGCACCGTCATATCGGAATCCCAACTGGCGGGCACCAAGGGCCACCCCCGGCTCTCGCTGGACCGGCTCACCGACCTGGCCGGGGCGGACCCCCATTGGACGGTCCTCACCGGCTGCCGGAAGGGTGCCGTCCCGGCAGCCCTCCAGAGCGATGGACCGGCGGCGGCACGACGGGCCCTGGACGACCTGGTGGAACGGTTCGGCCGCCACCGGGTGGTGGTCGAGATATGGGACCACGGGTACCCGCTGGACGCCGAGCGGAACGACGCCCTGGCCCGGCTGGCCGTGGATGCCGGCCTGGACCTGGTGGCCACCAACAACGTCCACTACCACCGCCCGGCCCGCCGTCGCCTGGCCGCCGCTATGGCGGCGGTGAGGGCCCGCCGGTCCATGGAGGAACTGGATGGCTGGCTTCCCTCCACGGGAGCGGCCCACCTGCGCTCCGGGGTGGAGCAGGCCCGTCGCTTCGCACGATGGCCGTCTGCGGTGGCGACCGCAGCCGACCTGGGTGCCCGGTGTGCCTTCGACCTCCGCCTGGTGGCCCCGGGCCTGCCGCCCTACCCGTGCCCCGGCGGGCTGGACGAGATGTCCCTGCTGCGCCGGCTGGCCGCCGATGGGGCCACCGACCGCTACGGAGAGCGCACCTCTGAACGCGTTGCCGGGGCATGGGCCCAGATCGACCGGGAGCTGGATGTCATTGCCGGCCTCGGATTCCCCGGCTACTTCCTCGTGGTGTGGGACATCGTGGAGTTCTGCCGGCGGGAGGGGATCCTCTGCCAGGGACGGGGGTCGGCGGCCAACTCTGCCGTCTGCTATGCGCTGGGCATCACCAACGCCGACGCGGTGGGCCTGGGCCTGCTGTTCGAGCGGTTCCTCTCCCCGGAGCGGGACGGGCCGCCCGACATAGACCTCGACATCGAGAGCGGTCGTCGGGAGGAGGTCATCCAGTACGTGTACGGCCGCTACGGTCGTAGGCACACCGCCCAGGTGGCCAACGTCATCACGTACCGGGCCCGCTCGGCGGTGCGCGATGCGGCCCGGGCGCTGGGATACGCCCCGGGCCTCCAGGACGCCTTCGCCAAGGGCCTGGAGCACCGGGGCCGGGTGTCAGCGTCGACGAGCGGCGGCGGGGAGGCCCCGGCCGGGATCCCGATCGACGTGGCCACCCTGGCCGAGGAGTTCTGCGACGCCCCGAGGCACCTAGGCATCCACTCCGGTGGCATGGTCATCTGCGACCGGCCGATGGCCGAGGTGTGCCCGGTGGAGTGGGGGCGCATGGCGAATCGCAGCGTCCTGCAGTGGGACAAGGAGGACTGTGCCGCCGTGGGGCTGGTCAAGTTCGACCTGCTGGGGCTGGGCATGCTCAGCGCCCTGCACCACACCCTGGACATGGTGGCCTCCCATGAGGGAATCCAGGTCGACCTGTCACGTCTGGAGCAGGACGATGCCGTCTACGACATGATCTGCGCCGCCGACACCATCGGGGTGTTCCAGATCGAGAGCCGGGCCCAGATGGCGACCCTGCCCCGGTTGCGGCCCCGCTGCTTCCACGACCTGGTGGTCGAGATCGCCCTCATCCGGCCCGGCCCGATCCAGGGTGGGTCGGTCCATCCATACATCAGACGCAGGAACGGGCAGGAGGAGGTCACCTACCTCCACCCGTTGTGTGAGGACGCCCTGGCGGGAACCCTCGGCATCCCGCTGTTCCAGGAGCAGCTCATGCGCCTCTCGATGGATGTAGCCGGATTCACCGCCGGCGAGGCCGACAGGCTCCGGCAGGCCATGGGATCCAAGCGCAGCCACGCCCGCATGGAGGCCCTCCAGCAGCGCTTCCTGGACGGGGCGGGGGAGCGCGGGGTCCCGTCCGACGTCGCCGGGCAGGTCTGGCAGAAGCTGGCCGCCTTCGCCGACTACGGGTTCCCGGAGAGCCACGCCGTGTCGTTCGCACACCTCGTGTACGCCAGTTCCTGGCTGAAGTTCCACCACCCGGCGGCGTTCTGTGCCGGGCTCCTGAACGCCCAGCCCATGGGCTTCTACTCGCCGCACACCCTGGTCCAGGATGCCCGTCGCCACGGCGTGGAGGTCCGCACCCCGGACCTGAACAGGTCCGCCGCCGATGCCACCCTCGAACCGGTGGAGCCGTGGTCGAGCGGAACGGGAGTGCCGGGTCCCTCCGGTGGGGGCCGGGGCCATGGCGGGCCGGCCATCCGGATGGGCATCGGGTCGGTCCGGAGCATCGGTGGGGACCTCGCCGGCGTCATCGCCGCCGGTCGGCCGTACGCGTCGATCGAGGACCTCCAGCGGCGGGTGGATCCCGGCCGTCCCGCCATGGAGGCCCTGGCCACCGCCGGGGCCTTCGCCGGCTTCGACGTGGACCGGAGGGAGGCCCTCTGGACGGCGGGGGCTCTGGCCGCCACCGGACCCGACCGCCTCGCCGGCGTGGTCACCGGCATTGAGTCCCCGCCGTTGCCGGCGATGGACGCCCGGGAGGTGGCCCGTGCGGACCTGTGGGCCACCGGGGTGTCTCCCGAGGGGCATCCCACCAGATTCATCCGCAGCCGTCTGGCGGCCGAGGGCGTGATCACGGCGGTGGACCTGCGGTCGGTGCGTGACGGGGCCCGGGTGAGGGTGGCGGGGGTGGTCACCCACAGGCAGCGTCCCCACACCGCCGGTGGGGTCACGTTCCTGAACCTGGAGGACGAGACCGGGCTGGTGAACGTGGTGGTCTCGAAGGGTTGCTGGGTCCGCTACCGCGATGTTGCGGCATCGTCGTCAGCGCTGCTCGTACGGGGTCGGGTGGAGGCCTCCGAGGGAGTGGTCAACGTGGTGGCGGAGCACCTGGCTCCCCTCGGGGTCCGACCGCCGGCCCGTTCCCGGGACTTCCGCTGAGCCCGGGCGGGGCCGGTACCGGTCACCGCCCGGGCTGACCATCGGCAGTGGACGTTGCCGGGAATGACCCGGTCGACGGACCGGCGGTCCAGCACAATGGTGCAATGCGTTCCGCCAAGCGTCCCAACACGGCCGTCCCCTCGGCCGACGTGCGCCAGCGGATCGTCGCTCTCTCCATCGGGGTGCTGGCCGCGTCCGCCGGTGGCATGGTCCTGGCCGCATCGGAGGGGACGCTGGCCGAGCTGCCGGGCCTCCTCCTCCTCGTTCCGGGTGCGATTGCACTGCGGGGCAACGTGTTCGGGGCCATGGGGAGCCGCCTGGGAACCGCCGTGCATGCAGGGACCTTCCGACTCTCGGCCCGACCCGATGGCGTGGTCGGGCAGAACCTGGTCGGGGCGGCCGCCCTGAGCGTGGTGATGAGTGCGGCCCTCGGCGTGATGGCCAGTGGCACGGCCATCGTGTTCGGCGTCGCCCCGACGATGACCCTGGCCGACTTCGTCGTGGTGTCGACCCTGGGAGGACTGCTGGCCTCGATCCTGGTCGGAGTGGTGACCCTCGCCCTGGCCGCCGGGTCTGTCCGCTTCGGCTGGGACCTGGACAACGTCCTGGCGCCGCTGGTATCCACCCTCGGCGACCTGGCCACCGTGCCGGCCCTGGTGCTCGCAGCCGGCCTGGCCGGCCATTCCGGGTCCACCGAGGTGCTGGGCGGAGGCCTGGGAGCCATGGCTGTCGTGGTGCTGGTGGCGGCATGGCGGTCGCCGCTGGTCGATGCCAGGCGCATCGTCCGACAGTCGCTGCCGGTGCTGGCCGCAGCCGGGGTACTGGACCTGGTCGCCGGCGTGACGATCGAGAGGCGCCTGGACGACCTGCTGGCCGCCGAGGCGATGCTCATCCTGCTTCCGGCCTTCCTGGGAACGGCGGGCGCCCTCGGGGGGATCCTCTCGAGTCGCCTCTCCACCCAGTTCCACCTGGGCCTGGACGACGCCACCCCCCTGCCGTCACGGTCCAGCCTGCGCGAGGTCCGGTCGCTGGCCCTCCTGGCCCTTCCCGTGTTCGCCTGCTGCGCCGTGGTCGCCCAGTTGGCCTCGGTGGCCACGGGCCAGACCACTCCCGGGATCGCCGACCTCATGGCCGTGGTCCTGATGGCGGGCCTGGTGGCCACGGTGCTGGTCGTCCTCGTGGCGTACTACACGACAATGGCCGCCTACCGGTACGGCCTGGACCCGGACACCTACGGCATCCCGGTGGTGATGTCGGCCCTCGACCTCGTCGGGGCGTTCACCCTCATCCTGGCCATGGTGGCCGTGGGGGTGGCATGACCATGCCATCCGGACGTCATCTCGCAACCCTCCACGGCCGTCGGACGGTCGGGAATACCATTCACCCACTACATCTAGCGAGGACCTGATGGACGAGAGACCCCGCAACCTGCGAGCCATGCTGGCCGAGGCGAAGGACACTTCGGAGCTGATGGTCGACCTGGCGTACGCCTCGGTCTACTTCGGCGACCCGGACATGGCCGAAGAGGTCTACGAGCTGGAGCAGCAGATGAGCGAGCTGGTCCACGACATGCGGGCGGTGTGCGTGATGGCCGCCCGCAGCCCCAGGGAGGCCGAGGGAATGTCATCGGTGCTCCAGGTGGTGTCCGCCATCGAACGCATGGCCAACGACGCCGTGGACATCGCTCGGATCGTCACCCATCGCCTCGGAATCCCCCAGCAGCTCGTCGCCGACCTCTCCGATGCCGAGGAGGTGTCGCACCGCGTGCTGGTCAGCGACGGATCCCACATGGCCCACCGGCCACTCTCGGCCCTCGAGCTGACGGTCCAGGCCGGCATGCGGGTCATGGCGGTACGTCGCGGACGGCAGTGGATCACCGACGTGGACGGCGACACCGTCCTGGTGCCCGGCGACGTGCTGTTCCTGCACGGCTCACCGGACGGCATCACCCGGCTGCGCGAGCTGGCCGGTGCTCCGGTCTGGGAACCGCCCCACCCCGACGGCGGCGAAGCCCTCACAGACCTGGACCGGGCCGTGGACGTGCTGGTCGAGATGAAGAACCTCTCGGAGGCCGCCGTGGGCGTGGCCTACAGCGCGTTGGTCCTGGGAGACAGGGGGCTGGCTGCCGAGGTGGGCCACCTGGAGCAGAGGCTGGACGAGATGAGGGACCACCTGGAGCTCTGGGTGCTGCGGGCCGCCGCCGACGGCATGGACCCGTCGTCGCTCCGGGGGTTGCTCCACCTGGCCGAGGCGGCGGAGGACCTGGGCGACCAGGCCCGTGCCATGGTCTGGCTGATCGAGGAGGGCGAGGAACTCCACCCGATCCTCGGCATCGCCCTGGGCGAAGCCGATGAGGTGGCGGTCCGGTTCCCCATAGCGGAGGGATCCACCGTGGACGGCTCGACGTTGAAGGACCTCCAGCTGAACATTGAGCCGGGGTTCACGGTCCTGGCGATCCGGCGGGGTGGTGGCTACGTCTACCGGCCGCGTGGGCCGGTACGGCTCGCCGCCGGCGACGAGCTGATCGCCAGTGGCCCCGAGGAGGGCCAGGTCCTGCTGGCCGCCATGTGCGGCTGGGAGCTCGTCGAGGACGAGGACGGCGAGGACCAGCTGGTACCCGTCGGCTAGGTGACCGGCTCATCCGGCCTGAGATCAGTCGGATGAGCTGGTATCGGTCGTCAGTGTGTGATCAGTCGGCCTGCGGCGGGTCCTCGGCTGGTGCCGGTGGCGCTTCCGACTCTCCTCCGGCGTCCGGGGCCTCGCCGGTGAATAGTTCGGCGATGGCTCCCAACGAACCCAGGGTGGCGCTCAGGTCCGTCGGCAGGAAGATCTTGGTGGCCCGTCCGTCGGCGACGGTCCCGAGGGCCTCCAGGTACTTGATGGCCAGCAGGTCCGGTGTCGGGTTGCCGTCGTGGATGGCCCCGTAGACGCTTCGCACGGCCTCGGCCTCGCCTTCGGCCACCGTCAGCTGCCGGTAGCGCTCGGCGTCGGCCACGGCCCGGATGGCCTCGGCCTGGCCCTCGGCCTTCAGGATCGCCTGTTGCCGGATCCCCTCGGCGCCCAGGATCACGGACTGCTTGTCGCCCTCGGCCCGGGTGATTGCCGCCTCGCGGGTGCCGTCGGCCTCCAGGACCACGGCACGCCGGGTCCGCTCGGCCTTCATCTGCTCGTGCATGGCGTTCATCACGTCGGTCGGTGGGTCGATCCGCTGGATCTCGACGCGGACCACCCGGACGCCCCACTTGTCGGTGGCGTCGTCGAGCACCTGGCGCATGGTGACGTTGACGTTGTCCCGTGAGGTGAGGGCGTTGTCCAGACTCATCTCGCCGATCACGTTGCGGAGGTTCGTCTGTGCCAACTTCGTGATGGCCATGAGGAAGTTGGCCACGTTGTAGATGAGCCGCTGGGGGTCGGTGGGTTCGTAGTAGATGACGGCATCGACGGTCACCGTCACGTTGTCCTTGGTGATGACCTCCTGCGGCGGCACGTCGACGACCTGCTCCCGCATGTCGATGCGGGTCAGCGACTGGATGACAGGGATGATCAGCTTCAGTCCGGGATCGACGGTCGCCTTGTAGCGGCCCAGCTGTTCGACGATGCCCTTCTGGTACGGCCGGACGATCTTGATGCCTGCAGCGGCGAACACGAACAGGACGAAGGCGATGACGATGAGGACTACTACTGCTGCAATCAACGTGGCTCCTC
>Ga0257111_1001122_pt1 | contig 10902 bp, 10 predicted proteins | sample LP_taG_6_FD_191567 | JGI IMG/M metagenome (GOLD analysis project Ga0257111, IMG submission 191567) | Marine microbial communities from Northeast Subartic Pacific Ocean, Canada - LP_J_2015_P26_500m | ecosystem: Environmental > Aquatic > Marine > Oceanic | place: Canada: Northeast Subartic Pacific... | reverse complement strand
CTTTAAATTTTTTCATTCCAAATGTTTCAGGTATTGCTCCATGAAACATAATGTAATCTACAAGTTCTGATCTTTCTCTAGAACCAATTTGTTGAAATTGTGAATTATACACATAAACATGAAATCCTTCGTTACCAGAAAAATATACATGAATATTTTCTTTATTAATTTGAAAATCATTAATCAAAATTTCAGATAATTTGGATACTTCAATTTTTGATGAATCAATACAATTTTTGCAAGGTAAAGATTTTTTTTCTAATTTTATTGAATTACATTTTATACATTTTCCAGAATTTTTTGAGATTTCATTACATTCGTTACAAATTGAAACCGTATGGTTTTCTCTACAAGATAGATTTAGATCCTTTGCATCAATATCAAAAATCAAATCTGCTTCTTTCCAATCCTTTTCATTCATCGGTAAATTTGGAAAGGAGTAGTATGCATTTGAACAATAAACATCAGAGGGAATATTTTGCATGCATAACAGATGTAATTCTTTATCATTTTTTATGGAAAGATGGCGAACCATTCCTGAATTGAATTTTTGGTATCCAAATTCTCTTTCAGGCGCACGTTCAAGTACCCTAATTAGTTCAGAATGATCAAAATAGTATTTTTTGAATGATTCTTCTAAAAAATTTATTTCTGTTTCATTCATTGTTTTTTCTTTCCAAATTGTAAAGGATTGATAATATTATCACATTCTGATGTTGCAAAACAAAGACTTTGTGTTTTTAGTTTCTCACATGAAGGACAAGAGTATTGAGTTCCACTTCCAGAAGTTCCAGCCAAGTGATTTAATTGATAAAGTGTAACTCTTGGATTGTAATCTGGAGCATTTTTGAACAATGGTGCTATTTGTTGAATTGTTTGTCCTTTAGATAAAAGAAAAGTTGCTAACATGAATCTGCCTGAATGGGGAAGATTTTCACCTTTTTCTAAAATATTGATTGCATGTTTGATACATGGAGGGTATTCTCCAGTAGTTACAGTAAATGTTTTGAATTTTTTTGATAATAAAACTAATTTATTTACAGAATCTTCAAAACCAGGAATCATTGTAGGGGTCTTTGCATTAACTATTTTTGAATTAATGTATGTTCCTAGTTCTTTTCTGATTAGTCTAACTGTTTCGTGTGGAGTAAGAAATACTTGACCATTTTCGATATGTCTGTTAATTAATTTCCATTCTCTTTCATGAAAATTAATTGAGTGTTTTAGATAATCAGATATGGAAATAATAAAATAATCATCTGATTTTTTTACTTTAACTGAAAATAGATCATCAATTACTCTAACTGCTAATTGATTTTTTGATTCATCTGAAATATTTGCAAGATCTTTTTCAAGGTATTTTTCTGCACGTCTCGCTTCAGCAAGTGCAAATCTCTTGATGAGAGTATGCATGCCACTTAATTTTAACAAAACAATCGCAAGTAAAAATGAAAATACTTCTCTTGGAAGAGCTGCTTCTTTTGATACCTGATTATCAATTAAATCAGATTTGTAGATTTTCCCATCTGCTGCGACTTGAATTCGTTCATAGGCTTTAGAAATTAGTTGTTTTAGGTCAGGATCTACTCCAAATTGTTCTAATGTAAACCCTTTATCTTTAAGATACTGACCAGCATCGGCTAAAAATGGATACTTTGCAATTTCATCTTGTCCAAGTTCTAACATGTTAGTGATTAACTTGATTTACATAAAAATCTGGTTTTAGTGTATTGAATACTGATTTAAATTATGTTTTAAAGAAAATATCACATATGCAGCTTGGATGTCACGTCTCAATTTCAGGTTCAATTGATAAAGCAGTTGATAATGCAGTTAAACGAAAATGTTCTGCTTTTCAAATATTTACTAGAAATCCAAGAGGATGGAATGCAAAAGAACTAACAGATAATGATATTTCTAATTTTAAATTAAAACTAAAATCAAGTAAAATTGATAGATTTGCAACTTGTGCACATATGCCATATTTACCTAATTTAGCTACTCCAAAAAAAGAAGGATTTGATAAGTCATTAAAAACATTAATTGATGAAACAGAAAGATGTGCACAATTAGGAATTCCATATTTAGTAACACATCTGGGAAGTCATTTAGGAACAGGGGAAGAAGGAGGTGTTAAGAGATTGGTTGAGGGTTTGAATAAAGCAGGAGAAACAAAAAATGACGTAATGATTCTTTTAGAAAATACCGCAGGTCAAAAAAATTCTGTAGGGTATGGATTTGAACAGCTTGGGGAAATTTTTAATCAATTAAAACCTGTGAAAAAATTTGGTGTTTGTTTTGATACATGTCATGCATTTGTTTCAGGATATGATTTAAGAAATGAAAAACAAGTGAAAAAAGTTTTTGATGAGTTTGATAAATTTGTAGGAATCAAAAATCTAAAGATTATTCATCTTAATGATGCAAAAGGAGAAATTGGTTGTAATCTTGATAGACATTATCATTTAGGATTAGGTAGAATTGGTGCAGAAGGGATTGGTGCAGTTGTAAAATTAGCTAACAAGAAGAAAATTCCCATTATTCTTGAGACACCAATTGATGATGATAGAGATGACTTTGAAAATATTAGAGTAGCAAAGGGGTTTGCGTAGAGATTTATTTTATGAGAAAGGAGATAAAATGATGGATTACGAAGCAGTTATGAAATTAGCACTTGAACGTGGATTTTATTTTCCTAGTTGTGAGGTTTATGCGGATGCACAGGCAGGATTTTGGGAATATGGACCAACTGGAGTTGGCTTGAAAAATAAATTCTTACAATTATGGAGAAGGGAACTAATTCGAAGAGATGGAATGCTTGAGATTGACGGCTCACAAATAATGTCAAAATCAGTTTTTGAAGCATCAGGACATTTGGGAAATTTTGCGGATCCAATCATCAAATGTATAAAATGTAATTCAACATTTAGAGCTGATAGAACTATTGCAGATATTACAAAAATAGAAATTCCTGAAAGTGCAGATTTAGAGGAATTTGATAATGCTATATCACAAAATAACATCAAATGTCCAAAATGTAAAGGTGATTTTGAAAAGACTAAGAATTTTAACATGATGTTCAAAGTTGGGATCGGTCCTGAAGAAGAGGAAGCATATCTAAGACCGGAAACTTGTCAATCAATATTTGTTGATTTTCCTAGACTCTATAAGACAATGAGAGGAAAACTTCCCTTTGGAATTGCTCAAGTTGGAAAAAGTTTTAGAAATGAAATAGCACCAAGACAAAGTCTTCTTAGATTACGTGAATTTTATCAGGCAGAAATTGAAGTTTTTTGTAATCCTACAAAATTAGATGTAGTAGAAAAATTTGTAGAAATTCAAGATGTTGTAATTAGAATACAAACAGATTCAGAACCAATTGCAATGACTTGTAAAGAAGCAGTGGAATCTAAAATAATTCCAAATAAATTTGTGGCATATTATTTAGGAATATTAACTGAGTTTTATGAAAAAACAGGAATTGATATTACAAAAAGTAGATTCAGAAAACTTGGTGATAAAGAAAAGGCATTCTATGCCGAAGTTGCATTTGATTTTGAGGTTGAAACTACAATTGGTTGGTTAGAATTAGTTGCGTGTAACTACAGATCAGATTATGATCTGACTAGTCATGCTACTAAAAGTAAAGAGAAATTTGAGGTAATGGATGGGGATGATAAAGTTCTACCACATGTATTTGAAATTTCCATGGGAATTGATAGAAGTCTTTACACAATTTTAGAACATTCACTTAAAGACGATAAGGAACATGAAAGAATAGTTTTATCATTAAAACCATATTTGTCACCTACACATGTAGGAATTTTATCATTAGTAAAAAAAGATGGATTAAAAGAAAAAACGGATGAAATTCATCTAAACATTAAGAAGAAATATGATGTATTTTTGGATCACTCAGGAGCTATTGGTAGGAGATATAGAAGATTAGACGAAATTGGGGCTCCATTTGCAGTAACAGTAGATCATCAAACATTAGAAGATAATACAGTGACAATTAGAAAAAGAGATTCTATGGAGCAAACTAGGATAAATATTTCAGAATTAGATTCAATCCTTTCTGAATCTGTTGCTTTTCCTTAGAAAAGTGTAGATTTAAAAAATATTTTGTGACTAAAAAGTTATTAAAAATTAATAACGGTTAAAATTTGCTCACATGATATGTTGGTAAATAATCATGAACAAAAAATGAAAGAACAAATTTCGATCATAATTCCAACATATAATGAATCCCAAAATATTATCAATATTTTAAAATCAATTGGTAGTAATTTACCAAAAAATCTCCTTACTCAAGCAATAATTGTTGATGATAATTCTCCAGATGGGACAGGGAAAATAGTAGAAGACTATTTGAAAAATTTGAAAAAGATGGCAGATTATACTATTGAGATAATTCATAGAAAGGCAAAAGATGGATTGGGTTCTGCTATTCTTAATGGAATTCAACATGCAAAAGGTGATACAATTGTTGTGATGGATTCTGATTTTTCTCACCCACCACAAATTATTCCAAAATTAATAGACTCGGTTAAAAAATATAAATTTGATATTGCGGTAGCATCACGTTACATTAAAGGAGGTAACATTAAGGGATGGTCACTTAAAAGAAAAATAATGAGTAAGTTTGCAACTTTGATAGCAAAAAAAGGATTAGGAATTACTGCAAAAGATCCAATGTCAGGATTTTTTGCATTCAAAAAAAATATTCTAAATGGATTAAACATTGATGCAATTGGTTATAAGATTCTATTAGAGATTCTAGTAAAAACAAAAAATGTTACGATAACAGAAATTCCATATACTTTTCAAGATAGAGAATTAGGTTCTAGTAAACTAAATTTAAAAATAATTTTAGATTATTACAAATCAGTTTGGAAATTATATCGTTATGGTAAACCATTAGAAAAACAGGAGAAGCGTTCATCAGTTAAATTTCTATCAAAAGCAGCTAGATTTTACACAGTTGGAGCTTCAGGATTTGTTGTAAATTATTTAATTTCTCTATTATTTGCAGGTGGAATTTCAGACATGTGGTATTTACATGCAACAATAATCGGAATATCGGTATCAATAACTACTAATTTTATTTTGAATAAAGCCTGGACATTTAGTGACAGAGATTTTAGAATTAAAAAAACGCTTACTCAATATGGAAAATTTGCAATGTTTAGCTCTTTAGGAGCATTAGTACAACTAGGAATGGTCTATTTCTTAGTAGATAGTATTGAAATTTCATATCCATTAGCATTGATTTTAGCAGTAATGACTGCAGCATTTGGAAACTTTGTTTTTAACAAAAAATGGACCTTTAAAGAAAAATTAATAGGTTAAAGCAATCAAAAAATTTTTTATTTTTTAGTTCATAGTAAATTATATGATAAAATGGAATTTTGTATTAAAAATTATTCACATATTCAATTGTAATAATTATAATTAAGAGTGATTATTTTCCAAATTTATTTAGGATCAAAATTCTGTAATTTTTTTGAGCATTCTAACATTTGTTCAGGGCTGTGTTTTGAGATTAATTTCTTACATAGAGGACAAATCTGTTCATTTGCATCTGATGGATCTGGTTTTGTCATCATTGTTGTAATTAATTAAAAACTACTACTTGTCTTTTTTCATGCAAATTCTAACTAATTATGTTGGTACAATTCAACCTGGGAAGTTTACTAATATTATGATTGCAGTACATACCCCCATCATAGCATAGATGTACTTTCGGTATTTTGGATCACTAGTTCTCATGATATTCCTTTAAAATAATTAGATTTAAAAATTAATGATTTCAAAATTAGTAATCCTATTTTAATGACTCTGTATTAGATAGAGTTTTTCCCAAAACAATATTTCTGACTTTAATCAATTTTCGCGCAAGCATAAATCCAGCACCAGTCATACAACTACCAATTATCACATGTAGAACACTAGAATCTTGTCCTGGAGCTATTACCATAACATATGCTAATCCAGCAATCATTAGTAAGATTCCAAAGCCTGCAAATAGTGCCATCATTATTGGAATTCTTGCCGGAGGAGGAGGTAAAACAGGTTCTGATTCTGGATCAATTACAGTTAGATCTTTACAAATCTGACAACAACGATGTCGTTCTTTATTATGATACTTTGTAGTTAAGAAAAAGAATTCTTGTTTACATGAATCACATGTTCTTTTAGGAAGTGTAATCTTACCGTTATCATCAAAATCTTGTCCAAGATCTTTCATGCAAGTTTTACAAAAGTAACCAGCCACACGCCATTGTTTTTGAAAATTATATTTTTTCCAACCAAGGGAAATATTACAACCAGCACATGAAGCCATTATGCACTTTGTGCTTTATCTCCGCCGCGGAAAACTTTGGCGATTCCATGTCTTGCCTCAATCAGTGGGAGGAAGATGATGAATGCTGATGCAACGGTTACCCATACCACAGATATTGCTACCCATATTCCATAGGAACCTAATTCAAAGACATAGCCTGATGCGATTAATGGCATTGGCCATACAATGATTAGTATAAGTGTCATAAGACCTCCACCTCGTACACTGAACTTGAAGGCTTTCTTTAAAGTCTCTTCATCTTCAGTGACCATGGCTGAATCTGCTGCAGACATTTCGACAAGAGTAATCTTGTCTTTAAGATCACTCCAGTTGAATGTACTCTTTACTGCCATGCTTCCAACTAATGCAATGATACCACCAGAGATGATTCCTGCGATGTTTGCAAATAGCATGGAATAGTTATTTCCAAGGCTTGCCAAGTCAACAACTCCGCCATATTCTGGTAGAGATGCAGCTACAGCTACCCAAGTAGTAGTAGAGATAAGTAGACCAATTATCGCACCCGCTGTGGCAGCGACTCTATTAGTCCTCTTCCAAAGTATAGTTAGCGCGATAGGCACAACAGCTGAACCAATTAAGATTCCCATTGCTAGATAGACAAAGCCTAGACTTAGACCCATTCCAAGTAGTACTACGGCAAGACCACCCATACCAATTCCAAAGACCACAATCGTTATCCTGGATACTTTGACAAGCTGTTTACCTGTGGCAGTCGGATTCTTGTACGTCCTATACAGGTCGTAAGTTACTAGTGAGGATACTGCGATTAGTTCTGCAGATCCTGCAGAGGTTACTGCCATGAATAACATTGTTAATACCATAATTGCACCTACTTCACCCATTAGTGCTGTAGCTGCTGCTGGAACTACTAAGCCCATTTGAGCTTGTTGATCTGTCAAATCTACATCAAGCGCGATCGCCGTCAGTCCCATTGTAGTTGCAAGTGTAAATGGAATTGCAAACCAACATGCACCTCCAAGTAAGAAGCCTTTAACAGTGGATGATGGCTTTGCAGCAATTGCTCTCTGCCAATATGCCTGGTCTACAAAGACCGTACCAAAGTTTCCAACTATGTTAATAATACCAAACATTAGACCACCGGCTGATGCCATTGTCAAGAATGCACCTGCGGCATTACCCTCAACAGGATTTATTTGCGCTGCTAGTACAAGTTTGTCATACATACCTTCAACACCACCAGTAATGTCAGTGTTGATGTAAACTGCTCCGACAAATGTCAATATTGTAACAAATATGATTATAGTATGCATGTAATCTGCAACAAAAGTTGCTTTAAGTCCACCAACAAGTGTGTAAATCATAACACCGACTGGGATTAAGAATGCTGCAAGTGAGATATCCATACCTGTAAGACCATTAACTACAGCAGAACCACCCAATAGAAGCATGGCAGTTACAATCATGTTAGTCATTAGTGCAAATACTAGGAACACTTTGTGAGAACCATTACCATATCTTGCACGAATAATTTCTAGGAAAGTGTGAGCGTTTGGTGCTTTACGTTTTAATTCAATAGCTAAAATTCCGAATAATAATACCTGAATTGATGCGCCTGCTGCGTACCAAAATGGTCCACTGATTCCGTATTGGTATGCTACAGTTGATGATTGAAGTAAGGTTGCAGCCCATGTCCATGCAGACACAATAGCTGCAGCAGTTAATCCTGTTTTGATAGTTCGACCTGCTGTGTTAAACATCTCAGATGTCTGACTAAGACCGAGATATTTTTCCTCAATTTTTACTTCTATTGTAATAATTACAGCAAAGACCATTCCAAGACCAACAACAATAGCCCATCCAATCCATTCAGGTAATGCTTCTCCTACTGCAAACCCTTTTTCAATTGCACCGGCTGCGTAAACTGACTGTGGAATACTAGCAACTGCAGCAACGGCAATTAATGATAAAACTGTAAGAAAATAAATTGATTTTCGATTATCCACGAAAAACCATATTCTCAGTAGTACTTAATGGTTTCTCGGATTGGGCTCAAAGAAATTATTATATATAAGAAGTTTTCCGACTTTTGAAATAATGTAATTGCGATCAGTATTTTTGCAAAAAAATGAATGTATTAGAAATATTTTAAAATAAATGATAAAGTCGAGCAAGAGATAATTTTGTAGCAGGATTTGTAGTTGTAATTTTTCCATCAACTTTTACTTCGTATGTTTCAGGATTAACATCAATGTCAGGAGTTGCATCATTATACAGCATATCTTTTTTTCCAATAGAACGGCAATTTTTTACAGGGAGTAATTTTTTGTCACAATTAATTTCATTTTCAATATCATTATCCAATGCAAGTTTTGAAGTAAATATCACAGATGTTGATTGTACTGCTTTACCAAGTGAACCAAACATAGGTCGATATAACACCGGCTCAGTTGTAGGTATTGATGCATTAGGATCACCCATTAAAGAATAAGCAATGAATCCTCCTTTGATTATCATTTTAGGTTTTACACCAAAAAATTGTGGAGACCAAATTACAATGTCAGCTAATCTTCCAGGTTGAATTGTACCAACATAATCAGAAATGCCATGAGTGATTGCAGGATTTATGGTAATTTTTGCAAGATATCTTTTTACTCTAAAATTATCATTTCTAGAATTATCTTCCGGTAAACTTCCAGCCATTTTTTTCATTTTATCAGCAGTTTGCCAATTTCTAGTAGTTACTTCACCAACTCTACCCATGGCCTGACTATCAGAGGACATCATACTTAGAACACCCATATCATGTAAGACATCTTCAGCTGCAATTGTTTCACCTCTTATTCGAGATTCTGCAAATGAAATATCTTCAGGTACAGAAGAATTTAGATGGTGACAAACCATCATCATGTCAAGATGTTCTGCTAAAGTGTTTACAGTAAATGGACGTGTAGGATTTGTGGAGGATGGGAGAATGTTTGATTCACTTGCAACTTTCAAAATATCAGGAGCATGTCCACCACCAGCACCTTCTGTGTGGTAAGTGTGAATTGTTCTACCAGCAATTGCAGCAATGGTATCATCTACAAATCCGCATTCATTTAGAGTGTCAGTATGTATTGCAACTTGGGTATCAGTTTTATCTGCAACATTCAAAGCAGAATTAATAGTTGCAGGAGTAGTTCCCCAATCTTCATGTAATTTTAATCCACAAGCTCCAGATTTAATTTGCTCAAATAATGCAGGTTCAAGTGAATCATTTCCCTTTGCAAGAAAACCAAAATTCATTGGAAAATCATCTACAGATTCGATCATTCGATGAATATTCCATTTTCCAGGAGTACATGTTGTGGCATTAGTTCCATCTGCAGGTCCAGTTCCTCCACCAATCATTGTAGTGATTCCATTACATATTGCATGAGTTGCTTGTTGGGGTGAAATAAAATGAATATGAGAATCAATCCCTCCAGGAGTACAAATCGTATGTTCTCCAGCAATAATTTCAGTATTAGAGGATATCACCATATCTACATCATCCATGGTATTTGGGTTTCCAGCATTTCCAACACCTACAATCTTTCCATCTTTTATTCCAATGTCAGCTTTGATAATTCCCAAAATAGGATCTAAAATTACTGCATTTGTAATCACAAGATCAAGAGAATCTTCTCGAGAAACTCCACTAGCCTGAGCTAATCCATCTCTAACACTTTTTCCTCCACCAAAAACAGATTCATCACCATATTTGATCAGATCTTTTTCAATTTCAATTATCAAATCAGTATCAGCAAGACGGATTCTATCACCGGTTGTAGGACCAAACAAATCTACATAATTTTTCCTCGGTATGTTTAAAGTCATAAATTCATTCCTCGAAATCCTTGTTCTTTTGCTTTAGAAAATGCATCATTTTGTTTTTCATCAAGTGGACCACTTACCAAACCACTAAATCCAAAAACAATTCTTTTACCAGAAAGTTCGGTTAGTTCTACTACCCTACTATCACCAGGTTCAAATCTTACAGAAGTACCTGCAGGAATATTAAGATGAAATCCATAAGATTTCTTTCTTGGAAATTCTAATGCTTTGTTTACTTCAAAAAAATGTGTATGAGAACCAACTTGAATTGGTCTATCCCCTGTGTTTTGAACATTCAAAGTTACTGTTGATTTTTCAGCATTTGCAATTATCGGATCATCAGACAAAAAGTATTCTCCAGGAATCATTTCAATTTTCACCTATAGGATCATGAACAGTTACTAATTTTGTACCATCTTCAAATGTAGCTTCTACTTGAATGGAGTGAATTAATTCAGCAACACCAGGCAATACCTCATCTTTAGTTAGAACTTTTTTTCCAGAACTCATTAATTCGGGAACTGATTTCCCATCTCTTGCACCTTCTAAAATATGATCAGCAAGTATAGCCATAGTTTCAGGATGATTTAATTTCAATCCCCTGCCCTTTCGTTTACGTGCCAATTCTGCAGCCACAAAAATATTTAATTTTTCTAGTTCTCTAGGAGTTAGCATCAATAAAGAACCTATTCAGTAACCATATTTAATAATTCAAAAAT
>Ga0257111_1001121_pt1 | contig 10903 bp, 8 predicted proteins | sample LP_taG_6_FD_191567 | JGI IMG/M metagenome (GOLD analysis project Ga0257111, IMG submission 191567) | Marine microbial communities from Northeast Subartic Pacific Ocean, Canada - LP_J_2015_P26_500m | ecosystem: Environmental > Aquatic > Marine > Oceanic | place: Canada: Northeast Subartic Pacific... | reverse complement strand
CGGCCTATAGCAGTCTGACGCATTCTGATGTTGTGTTCCTTGGAACCGGTGAAATAAGCTAGAGTAAACGGGAATGCCACAGGAGCTACTATCCTGACTTGGGCGTCAATAGTTGCATCACTGCTACGTTCTCTCAGCGTCTCGGCCAACTGCACGTCGACACTGCCATGGCCGCCGGTTCCTCCGAGCATGTCGGCCTCGAGAATGAGGCTGACCTTCGACTCACCGTGCCCCTTGACCTCAGCAATCCCGGGGAACGCGAGTATAGCCTCGATGACCGAGTTGTGGTCTTCTGGTTTCGCCCCGACCACTATGTCGAGGTCTCCAATGGTCTCCCTGCGCCTGCGGGCACTTCCCGCGAGCTCGGCTCTGATGACTCCAGGTATCGCAGATACTCTCTCTTCGAGAGCTTGCCCGTAAAGCAGCCCTACATCCATCCTACTGCGTCCCTGATAGCGTCGCAGCAGCTCGATTCCATCGAGGTACTTCTGCTGGCTCTTATCGCCGAACCCAGACAGCGGTGCGATATGCCCCATTTCGCAAGCTGCCTTCAGCGACTCGACTGAATCCACCCCGAGTTCCTCGTACAGAGTGCGTGCACGCTTCGGCCCTAGCCCAGGAATGCCGACGATCTCCATCAATCCTGGCGGGACGCGTTCGTATAGTGAGGATAGGCCTCCCCAAGAGCCTTCCAATACTGCCTCGGTAATCAGTGCACCCAAACCCTTGCCTATTCCCTTGACCTCAGTGATGCGTTCCTCATTCACCACCATCAGTAGGTCCTCCTCGAGCGAGGCCAGTGCGCGACTCGCGTTCTGGTAGGCGATGACGCGGAATCGGTTGGCTCCGTCTAGCTCGAGTAGTACCCCGGCCTGTTCGAGGACCGTGACAATCTGAGACTTGGTGATGAAAGGAGGGCCCTCGGACCTCGCCTTAGGTAGACTCCATCCGGACGACTTGACCACGCCCCCAACCAGTGGCCATTCGACTTGACTCTGTCCCTTGGAAGTAGGAAGGTCCGTCCCCAACATACTCAAGCGGCCCCGCGCAGGGCTCGATGTGGATGCTGTTGCGTTGGCTGAGACAGCCTCAGTGAGCCTGTGCAGTGTCGCTGTTCTCCTCTGGATGTCGATAGGTACCTTCTCTCGGACCGAGTCCGGCGAGATGCTGGCTCAGCGAGTGATAGCGGTGCTATGTCTCGTATCTGCTGTGATGCTATTCGCTCTCCACTACATGGGAGGGGAACTGTGGGGATCTAGGAATGTTGCGAGGCCGATGGCCGTGGTGGCTGTGATAGTAGCTCTGGCCGGAGTAATGAACATCAAGGGAAAGGACGTTCAGGGCGAGACCAATCCACACAAGATAGCAAAGATGCGCGCCGAGGAAGAGTAGTTACTCGCCGGAGAGTTTGTCATCGATGAATGCACGCATGTAGGCTGGCAGTTCACCATTGACGAATACGACGTCCTGCACATCGTCGAGCTTCATCAGCGAGTAGTAGATTTGCATCGCCGTCATCGGAGTAGCGCTGCAACCGGTGCATCCGCCCTCTAGAGAGATCATGATTACGCCGTCAGTGGTGTCCATCACATTGACCACCCCGTCATGCGCGTCGAGTACGGCCTGAACCGGCCCGACAGAGTCGAGAATCATCTGCTTGTCCACCATATGGGGCCTTCCTCCGGTAATGCAGTCCGGGGGGTGGCCTTTCAACCAATTGCCCCTCGGAGGTGCTATGGGGGCACACACGAAGGTGATGCTTCTCGACCTGCTCGTCGAGCGTTCTGAGTTCGGCCACGGGGGCAATCAGGAGATGATCAGACCCCTGGCCGAGGCCGGCAGCGTGGAGGTGCTGTTGCTCACCCCCCAGATGCAGTCCCAAGAGATCGGCGACAGGGCACAGATAGAGGGCGAGATTGTCCTGACGGATGACGACGTACCTCATTGGGACGACGAATACAGTTTCTGGCAGGAGCGCGTTGTCGATATCTCCGGCAATCCAGTGCGCTTCCGCAGGATTGCCATGCCATTGCACGGCGACGATGATTTGACCTCTGAGTGGTTCTCTAACTTCGATGTGGATGCCCTGTACTGTAGCGGCTCTCGTCGCAATGTCTCAATTTGGGAGGACTGGATGGATGGTGGTGCGTCGCTCCTACGGGTCTCAGCAAGGTCAGGAACTCCAACACTCGGCATCTGCTTCGGGCATCAACTGCTGTGCAAGGCTTTGGGGGCGGAGATTACCAGGAAAGATACTCTGTTCAACGGAGTCTCTGATCTCGAACTTACCAATGAGGGCAGGGGCGACTCACTGTTCGGATCGAGGAGGTCGGGCCCGGGCGACACCCCGGTTGTGCTGTTCACTCACCGAGACCATGTCGTGACAGTTCCTGATTGCTGCTCGCTGCTCGGCCATACAGATCACAACCTCGTAACCGCGGTAAGGGTTCTCGACGAAGATGGCAACTGCCTCCCAGCATGGGGAGTGCAGTTTCACCCAGAAGCCGCGAAGGCCCGCATTGAGCGCGCCTTCGAATGGGGCCACATAAGTCAAGAAGAGTTGGATTCATTCCAGAGAGAACACGACGGAGCCGGTATCCTAGGCTCTTTCGCTTCCACTGTTCTATGTGCCTGATTAGTCCGCCCCTTCGGGGCGGATGCGCAGGATTTGGATTATAAGCGGGTCTTGGGTCGGCGGGGCGACAGGTGAACAGTATGATTGAGATAGAGAACATCCAAGAAATAGGAGCAGGGACAGCAATAGTAGGGCTAATTATTGCTTTCATGCTGTACAAAAAAATCAACAGAATCGAGATTAGCAATCCAATTGTCGCAGATATTACTCAGCAGATTCAGAATGGCGCCATGGCCTTCTTGAATGCAGAATACAGGTATCTCGCCATATTCGTCGCAGTGGTTGCTGCGGCCTTGTATGCTAACCCGACCACTGAGTCGGAGACTGCGATAGCTTTCCTCGCTGGTGCTGTAGCAAGTGTCGTTGCTGGTTTCAGTGGCATGCGCGCGGCTACCAGCGCTAATGGGCGCACGGCCATGGCCGCAGCCGAGGGCGGGCAGTCCGCAGCACTTGCTGTTTCGTACAACGGCGGAGCCGTGATGGGTCTGTCTGTAGGTGGACTGGGACTTCTGGGAATCTCAGTTATGGCCATGTGGTTAGGCACCGGCGATGCAGTACAGAATATCGCTGGCTTTGGAATGGGTGCTTCGTCAATAGCGCTCTTCGCGCGCGTGGGTGGTGGAATCTACACCAAGGCCGCCGATGTCGGAGCTGACCTCGTCGGAAAGGTCGAAGCCGGAATTCCCGAAGACGACCCCCGAAACCCTGGCGTCATCGCTGATAACGTTGGAGATAACGTTGGAGATGTGGCAGGAATGGGAGCGGATATCTTTGAGTCATTCGTAGGCTCAATCATCGCTGCCATGGTCATAGCCCAGGCATCTTCGGACATGGGAGAGCACTATGTTATCCTCCCATTATTCCTCGCTTTCGTAGGTTATGTAGCGAGTATCATCGGTGTATTCAGCATGGAACTGATGAAGGGAGGGGATGCCGCTGCAGCACTGCGGAACACCACTTTCATTGGCGCGATTCTATTCTGGATAGGCGGTTGGTTCGGAATCGGTTATCTCGAACTGGATACAGGTACCAACCCAATGATCGCAGTGATTATCGGTAGCATAGTAGGAATCGCAATCGGTCTTGTCACAGAGTTCTACACAGGAATCGAAGACGTCTTCGGAATACCCACGAGGGCTATCCCTCACATCGGAGAGATGTCCAAGACCGGGCCTGCTACCAACGCCATCGCTGGCCTCTCGGTCGGGATGCAGTCAACATTCCTACCCATCCTTCTCATCGCAGGCGGCATCTACGGTGCTAACCACTACATGGGTGGCGGCGATCTAGGCTTGTACGGAATCGCAATGGCCGCCATGGGCATGCTTGCTACCGTCGGCGTCACAATGACCGTCGATGCATACGGCCCAGTGGCAGACAATGCTGGCGGGATCTCAGAGATGAGCAAGCTCGGCCCAGATGTCCGTGAGATTACCGATAGTCTTGACAGCATCGGCAACACCACCGCTGCTATCGGCAAGGGATTTGCCATTGGCTCGGCCGCTCTGACCGCTCTGGCTCTATTTGCCGCATTCAAGACCTCTGTCCCTGATATGGCGGCAGCTGATCTCAGTCTCACTGAGCCAATGGTCGTCATCGGGCTGCTGATTGGTGGTTCGCTGCCATTCGTCATCGCATCAATGACGATGACCAGTGTCGGCAAGGCTGCCGGCGAAATGGTGACTGAGATTCGCCGCCAGTTCCGCGAGATAGACGGTCTGCTGGAGGGCAGAGAGGGTGTCAAGCCCGACAGCGCTCGATGCGTTGAGATCTCTACTCAGGCAGCTCTTCGCGAGATGATAGCCCCCGGACTGACTGCAATAGCTGCTCCGGTAATTGTCGGAACATTTCTCGGCGCGCCGGCCCTAGGCGGGCTTCTGGCTGGAGCACTTGTGACCGGTGTGCTGATGGCGCTATTCATGGCCAACGCCGGAGGCGCTTGGGACAATGCCAAGAAAGCCATCGAACAAGGGCACATCGAAGGTGCTGTGAAGGGCGATGCCTCTCATGATGCAGCAATCATCGGTGACACCATCGGTGACCCATTCAAGGACACCAGTGGACCTTCGCTGAACATCCTGATCAAGTTGATGTCAATCGTGGCGGTCGTTATCGCACCGGGCCTGACTCTAACCGGAATACTTTGAGACAGTGGTTCCTGACTGCGTCAGTCTCATGACTGACGGCTAGCACGGCCCCTCATGCGCAGAGCATTGAGTCTGGCTGTCACGACGCTTCTGCTGGCCACTGCTCTGTCCGGTTGCTCGGGCATAAGCAGCATTGTCAGCGGCTCGGATTCAGTCGAGGTACCGACATGGGAGGTCGGAGACTGGTGGCTCTACACATTCTCTACACCCGACTACACCGATGATACAGCTCGACTGGTAGTCGCATCAGTTAGTGAGGAGGAAGGGGCAGCGAACATGCTAGGAATCTCCAGCCTTACTGAGGCACGCAGGCATGCGGTGCTAAACCACAACCCGTTCCTTGGACGGATGACACATGAGGATCTAGCAGCATTCGAGAATGGTGTTGCCCAGACTGTGATGGACTTCCCCCTCGAAGAGGACGGCACCTGGAGTTTTACGCTGTTCGCGATAGAATGGAGTGCTGATGTCCGAGGGATCTCGGGCAATTATGTCACAATGGGTGCTTCTTCTGCTGACGGCTCGAAGCTTGATTACGTCTACGACACGGATGCCCAGTTCTTCTCCTCATTCATCTGGACCGACTCCTCGGATATCGAGCAGATGAGGATGATGCTGGTCGACAGTGGCGTTGGGCACTCCGGTGATGTCTACTTCGTGCGTGGTGGCGATTTGTACTCCGACATCTGGGAGGACACAGGGCCTGACGTCGAGATCCGTGACACCTTCTTCGTCAGCGATCACCCTAGCGACGGAGAGTGGGACGAGATAATCTACTTCCTTGATGCGGATTGCGGCTCGGGCTCTTCGAGCATCACACTAACCTTGAGGGATCACGGCTCCATCTCAGCCCTAGAAAGGGTCTGGGGGCCGGGGGCTAGTGAGAGTGGAACCCTAGGTACGATACCTTACCCGTCAGAAGAGTACACCCTGACGGCTAGTTTCACCGGTGACACGTACCTGCGTCTGAAGATAGCAGGAGGGATAACCAGCTCATGGGCACTCTAGAGGTATTCGAGAAGGCGATCTGAGCCGCCTACGAACACAGGTTCATCGCCCCTCAAATCGAAAACGACCGGCACGGTCCTGTGCCTTGTCTCGATCACAACATCCTCCCTCAGCCCCTCGTGGTGGTCGAGGTTGACCTCGGTGTAAGTGAATCCGTGTGCATCCAGAGTCCTCTCTGCGCGAGTGCAGTAAGGACAGATGGTCTGGCTGAACAACAGGAAATCCGTCTCTGCGGACTCGAGGTGCTCACGAACTTGTGACAATCGTCTCATCCTCCTCATACCATGCCTCTGGCCTCTCTCCGAGGTCTCCGTCGAACTCATCCTCACCATCACCAAAGCGACCTTCGAGGACCCTGTCGACCTCATCAGGGTCGATGAACCATAGCAGTACCACAGTGAACAGTGTTAGCGCCCCCCCGATATAGAGGCAAGTGACGTAGTCGAATCTCTGAGTCATATTTCCTGTGAATAGATACGCCATCACTGCTGAGAGGTTGAACATCGACATGTATGCCGTGAACTGTGAGCCTCCGGCCTTACTGAAGGTTAGCCTCATGCATACGGCTATGGCGCAAATCCATGCAACTCCATTGATGATGGCGCGAACGCACAGGTAGGCTACCATCATGTTCGTATTGGTCCAGTAGTCATTCAGTAGAGCTAGAGAAGCGTTTGATAGGGCCAGTAGAGTGAATCCTATCATCGAGACTTCTCGGACTCCGAACCTGTCACCTAGAATACCTCCGACTATCTGCCCAAACATCATGAATGCGATGACAACACCGCCGACGATTGCGTTGTACTTGGTCTGAGACCAACCTGCCTCATTGATGAAGATATCAACCACAATCGGATCAGTGAACAGGTAGAGTTCGGCCAGCAGGCACAGGAAGATTAGGATGAAGGACGAACGCGTTGAGAAGCCCTTGACTATATTGTAAGCTGTTTCAGATGCAAGGGTCGATACTGGCAAGGGATTTCGAATCTGGGGAATATTGGCACCCAACCACTCTGCCACTAACAGAATAGCTGAAATTAAGAATGTCCCCGTTCCAATTGTTTTGAAAGGAGAAGCCACGTCTCCGAATGTAATTCCCCAATCCTCGGTAAAACTGCTAGTGAGTACGTGTAGGATAGCGAAAAGTCCCCACAATAGGAAGAAAGAGATGCTTGCCCACAGGATGGATGCGGCTGGAGATATTCTGTTATCGTAGAGGTTTGTTGCGACCCATCGGGCTTGCCTGAATTCCTCCGGGTGATCCTCGTCCCACAGCAGTGCTGCCTCGGCTTCTATTACCTCCTCGGTCTCTGCGTACCAATTCTCCTTTACCTCTTCCTGCTTGCTCCATGGGAACAGTCTGTCTCCTGGCCTCTCACGTAGGAAAAGAGGCAGCATCATAATCAGAATTAACAGTGGTAGCTGAACCATGATTGCTGATTTGATTCCGAAAGGAACTACCATCATCCCGAGGACTGCGCCTCCGAAAATTATTCCACCACGCTTGGCGGCGAACATCAAGCCGTTGACCGTGGCTACTTCATCCGGCTCGAGTATGTCGACTGCGAGGGCATCAACGCTAACATCCTGCAATGATGAGAACAGGTTGTGGACGAACAGCAATATGGTGACTAATTGTATCGAGGCGACTAGATCTGGAACGAAAAGCAAGGTGGCTAGGGAGATTATCATACCCGCCTCGGCGAATAGGATCCACGGGCGTCTTATCCCGAATTGAGGGAACCTGATCATATCGATAACTGGCCCCCAGATGAATTTGAAGGTCCATGGCAGGTATACTGTAGCGAACAGTATCGCAATTTGCTCTACGGCGATTCCATTGGTTACTAGGAACGCCACGAATGCCACATTTGCGAATCCCGAGGGTAGGCCCTGTGCGACATAGAGTATGCACAGAGATACATAGCGCCTCATCTTGTTCTCAGATAGTGAATTACCTTCTTTCCAAGATCCAGAAAATTTTCCTATTTGTGCAAATACGCTGGGTGAATCGCTATCTTTCCTATTTGTTTCGCTATCTTTCCTATTTGTTGTTGCAGTCATTCCTGCTCGGAGTTTCTCGTCCCAGCGCTCTGTGACCATGATGTAACCTAGGAGGGCCAGCACCAATGCGAAGGGGACGAAGAAGATATACGAGCCGTAGGAGGTCAGTCCCTCTGCTACTCCTGAAGCCGACTGTCCATCGATGAGGATGACCCTGCGGGCGTCGATTGGCGAGATGCTGTCATCGGAGACTTTCAGCCTTGCATAGATTGTCGAATTGCCTGATTCAAGGTGAGGGTAGAGTTTGACTCTCCAGGTCGCCCAGTCACCATCCTTTGAGAGGTCTGCTGCACCCTTCCAATCTCCACCGCCGACCTTCACTTCGACCACTCCCAATCCTAATGCGCCGCCTGATGAGGTTCCGGCGATGTAGCTCTCATTGCCAATCTCTTGCAGGGTCAAGATGTCCATCGAGACGTTCAGAGAACGGTCGATGCTGCCCGCAGCCTCGACGAAGGCGACGGGATCTGCCTGTCCGTAGCCGAACTCGTTGTCAGGACGGGTCTCAAGCAAGCTGCAGTCGTTGAACCCGGGATCGTCCAGAAGCGCGATCTCGCGCTCTATCGAGTAGGCCCCTATGATATCCTTGAACTCAGTTGGAGTGATATCGGGATTGGCCTGTACCATCAGTGCGGCGATACCAGCCATCAGAGGAGTAGCCATGCTGGTGCCGGATTTGCCTGTGTAGCCGTCCTTGGTTAGAGCATCAGGTGCCATTATGCTGGAGCCAATGGCGGCAACGTCAGGCTTGACTCTCAAATCTGAGGTGTATCCGCGGCTGCTGTAGATAGCTAATCCCATGTTCTTGTCGAGCGCTGCGACCGTAACGGGCAGTCTGGCATCCCCTGGACTGTCTATTGTGTTGCAGCCGGCGAATGTAGCGCCGCCGAACTCGTTACCTGCAGAGAGTGTGGTGATGATGCCAGCCTCTACGACCATGTCCATCTGGCGACTCCAAGCTGAGTTGCCATCATTGTCGAAGTGAATCTCAAACTGCTGTTCTCCGAGTGAGGAGGTTAGAATGTCGATTCCGTGGCGGTCCTTGTTGTCGATAGCCCACTGGGCCCCCTGCATTACATCCTCAATATCGCCATCGCAACAGGCTAGGATGGTAACTAGCCAAGCACCCGGGGCAGCGCCGACATAGCGCAGCCCGGTGCTTGGGTCTGTCTGTCCTCCGCCGCTACCAGCCGCGATACCAGCAACATGACTACCATGTGTCCCCGAGTCATAGGATTCAGATGGATCGTGTTCCTCATCGGTGAACACAGCGTCGAAGAATGCTACGATTTTCGGGTCACAGTCGGCTGGAATGGGGTCTGGATTGGGGTCGAGTGGATCTGGCGGGTCATCAATGCAAGTGAAAGGATCGTCGTCCATGTCGTTGAGGCCCTCGTGGTCCCCCCGGACTCCAGTGTCGAGTATTGCAATAACAGAGCCAGTTCCGTCTAGGCCGAGTTCATTCCAGACATCATCCACACCCATATTCGGGACGGCCTCGTGCATGTTCAGCTCAGCGAGACCGAGATCTTCGACCATGACCGTGCCGGGCAGTGAGCGTATTCCCTCTGAATCTAGAACTGCTTCGAACGGAGCGGTGGCAGAGACCGTGTCTAGGTAGGCGAAACGGAAAGTCACCTCAACTCCGAGGTCCTTGAGAGCGGAGACGTCTGCGTCGGTGGGGTGGTGATCATAGTCGACGAACACCCTAGCGCTTCCCTGAGGGGCCCTCCTCCACCAGTCCTGCTGCAATTCTGCAGGCTGTTCAAGTAGCCACTCCAGCCTGTCATCCAGTTCGTTCGCATCCTTGTCGCGGCTCCAATGCAGCCACCAGTAAGGGTGGACGTCATGCTCGACCGAGGCACTCCAGTCGCCCTTGGCGTCGAATCCTCCTGCCTCCTGGGTCGCTACGATGGTAGATGATACCAAGGGAAGAAGGAAGAGCAGGACTATCGCCGAGGCCAGCGCTCCAGAGCGTCCTACCATTGGTAGGACGAAAGTGGGGTGGTGTTTGAGACTTAGGTAGTCGTCAGTCGTCAATTGACTTGCATACCCTGATTGTCATAGTCCCATTCGATAACTTCCCAACCAGCCTGTTCTATTGCAGAAACCGCTGCACTGACCCCCGTTGGAGAGCAGAGCAGTCCGACTGAGCCACCGCCCCCTGCGCCGAGAGCTTTCCAAGCAATGACAGAACCTGCCTCCTGAAGTGGAGATATTACATCCCTGAACGGGCCGTGAATGGCAGGATCGAGCAGGTCTACACCCTCGCAGACGTCCTTCAGAGCCTTCACAACGAGTTCTCGGCGGTCTCCCTGCAGTCCATTTGCCATCAGCCTAGCAGCCCCCCTGATCAGGTGCAGCCCAGAGAGCACAGACTGGTCGCCCTGGTCATAGCGCTCCCAGACTCCAGAATGAATGTCCCCGGACTTATGCTCTATCCCGGTGTAGGCGATTACGAAGTGCTTGCGTAACCAGTTCTTAGCTGACTTCATCGGCTCAAACGGCATCTCCTCAACCTCGTCGCCGAGGAACAGCAGATGGTTGAATCCGCCGTGCGCTGCGGCCCACTGGTCTTGCCTGCCACCTCGGTTCTCAAGCAGCGACTCGAACTGGAAGGCCATCTCTGCAATGTCCTCCGGACTCTTGCCACCTCCAGCGATAGTGGCGATTAGTCCGACATTCATCGCACCGCTAGTGCCGAGGCCTGAGCCAGTAGGAATGTCGCTTCTGTACTCGACCCTGATGCGGCCATTAGAGTCCTTCTCCATCACGCTGTGAATGTACTGATTGATGGCGAAATTTACGACCTCGCCGCCAAAATCTCCCGTGTATGGTTGCACATCAGTCCAGCCCCCTGCAAGGTCGACTCTGACAGGTACTGACACTTCGATTCGTTCCACCATGACCAATGCAGATATCCAACCCATGAGAAGGATTCGGTCTGTGACCGAAAATAACGGGTAGGTAAGGCCCCTCCGCTACTCATGGCCTCGGGCGTCGAGCAAGCCATCGCGGCGTTCACTGCGGGCAATCCTGTGATGGTTTT
>Ga0257111_1001117_pt1 | contig 10912 bp, 10 predicted proteins | sample LP_taG_6_FD_191567 | JGI IMG/M metagenome (GOLD analysis project Ga0257111, IMG submission 191567) | Marine microbial communities from Northeast Subartic Pacific Ocean, Canada - LP_J_2015_P26_500m | ecosystem: Environmental > Aquatic > Marine > Oceanic | place: Canada: Northeast Subartic Pacific... | reverse complement strand
AGATCCACACCCATCTTCGTACCAAGCTGCCCGTTCCCTGAGCGCGGCGTCAAGACTACCGGGGAAACCGACTTCGCAGAGCTCACTCAGACGCTCCCTGCCCCCTGGTCTAGAGTGAATACTCAAAGTATTCCGAGCATTTCTATCCGGGGCCAGCCACTCCCTGTCGAGCATCAGGAACGGAAACCCGAAGGTGTGGTCGGCGTGCCAGTGGGTGATTAGTAGGTGCTGAACATCCGAGGGCGAAATGCCCGCGCGCCTGAGTTGCGGAAGGACGGTGGGCGGGGCGTCGATCAGAACTATGCCGTCGATTAGGGCCAAGGCGTGCATCCTCCCCGGGGGAGAGAATGCGTTGCCGGTTCCGAGGAACAGAACCTCCGCCATGGCTTGCGTTAGAGGCTCCGAGACTTGATGCTTCGCTTCGTGAGGAGCACCCCCTCCGCATTCGTTCATAAACGAACTACAACTCCCAGTTACTGAGAGTGAAGGCATGTCCGACTGGAGTGCGAAGAACCCGTTTCACTCTACCCCTACCCAAAATTTCATCCTCAATGGAAATGGTTCTCGTAAGGAGACTAGACACATCGTGTTCGATTTGGAGGGCTCGGGCATGGCATACAAGGCCGGAGACGCTCTCGGCATCATTCCAAGGTGCCCTCCGGATTTGGTCGAGGCCCTCCTATCCGTTACCAACTTCTCAGGAGAAGAAGAGGTCGAGACTCACCTTGGAGACTGTACCCTGAGGGAGGCCCTCACTGATAGATACGAGATCCATCGTGTCTCTAAGAAATGGATCGGGGGCCTAGGGGACCGCCTGTCAAACGACACAGGGCTAATCGAGATGAGGATCGTGAGACGTCAGCGCTACTCCACCTCGGATGGCTCACTGTTGATGGATTGGCAAGGCAGCGGCACCGACGAAGATATCCCGGAGGACTACGTTGAGATTGGAGCTTCCGGAGACCCAGCAGCCACGCTCTGGAGTAATCTGACCTCCGATCCTAGTTCTATGGAGGACTACATATGGTCGAGGGACTACATCGACGCCATCGCCGACTTCGGGCACATCGGGTTCTCGCCACAACAGTTGGTCGATGGCATGGACAGGCTCAAGCCGCGTCTCTATTCGATTGCCAGCAGTCCCGACTTCGAGCAAGGCACTGTTCATCTGACCGTAGCCATAGTCCGTTACAATCACCACGACAGGGACCGAACCGGGCTCTGCACCGGATTCATGGCCGATAGATGCGACACCAACGTGACGCAAGTAGGGGCATTCATGTCCCCGACTCGCTCGTTTGTCCTCCCCCAAGACGGATCGACTGACATCATCATGGTCGGCCCAGGTACTGGAATCGCCCCATTCAGGGCTTTTCTTCAACAGCGAGACATCGATGGAGCGAACGGGCGCAATTGGCTCTTCTTCGGTGACTGGACCGAAGAGGGAGAGTATTACTACAGGGATGAAATGGATGACTGGAAGGAACGAGGCGTCCTTTCCAAGCACGATCTGGCTTGGTCCAGAGCTGGCCCGGAGAAGGTCTACGTGCAGCACCTCATGAAGCAGCACGGTGAGGAGATTTGGAACTGGATTGAAAATGGCGCGTACTTCTACGTCTGTGGTGACAAGAATTACATGGCCAAAGACGTCCACAGTACTCTCATTGAAATCTGCGCTGAGTATGGTGGTATGAGCCCGGACGAGGCAAAGGACTTTGTCGAGACCGGACTGATGAAAACAGAGAAGCGATACCTCAGGGACGTCTACTGATTTCGTAGGCCGATTCACTCATACGAACGTGCACTCAGCAGGGAACGTGTTCCGACGTGTCCTTATCGCGAACCGTGGAGAGATTGCGCTCCGCATCCTACGCTCTCTGCGCTCGATGGGCATGGAGGCAGTTGTCATCCATGGCAGGGAGGACCGCTTATCTCTGCCCGTCAGGCTAGCAGACGAGGGATATTACATACCCCGTGACGATCCACTGGCCTCTTATCTGGACATCGAGGCCATCGTCGCCGCAGCCAAGGACGTCGGCGCAGATGCCGTACACCCCGGTTATGGATTCCTCGCCGAGAACGCAGCATTCGCCCAACGCCTCGCTGACGAGGGCGTCACATTCATCGGCCCTAGTCCCGAGTCCCTCCGCCTGCTCGGAGACAAGATTGCTGCCCGGGAGGCGATGTCAAATGCTGGCATTCCTGTGGCGAGGGGCTCGGACAAACCGGTTGCTAATCCTGAAGAGGCATTTGAGATTGCCGCAGAGATCGGTTTCCCGCTTATCATCAAAGCCGCCTCTGGGGGTGGTGGAATCGGGATGCAGGTAGTAGGGAAAAAGGAAGACTTTCAGTCTGCGCTGAGACTATGTCAAGGTATGGCAGCATCTGCATTCGGCGATGATCGAGTCTTTCTTGAGAAGTTCATCGGTGACGCCGAGCACATCGAGTTCCAGGTTCTGGGTGATGGCAGCAAGGCGATACACCTCGGCGAGCGATTCTGCTCGATCCAACGTCGCCATCAGAAGATTCTCGAAGAGGGACCTTGGCTTAGTGAAGATGTCAGACAGGAAATCGGCGCGCTTGTGGTGGCCGGCGCGGAGGCAATCGGATACCAAGGCCTAGCGACCTTCGAGTTCCTGAGGGATGCCGAGGGCGAGTTCTTCTTCATGGAGGCCAATCCACGAGTTCAAGTCGAGCACACCGTCACCGAAATGATTACTGGGTTGGATTTGGTTTCCTTGGGCATCCAAGTCGCCGCGGGAGAAGATCTCCCCTTGTCCCAGCAAGACGTCAGGTGGGATGGCCATGCTATTCAGGCGAGGATAAACGCTGAGAATCCAGTGACCTTGACTCCCTCTCCCGGCAAGGTTTGGGAGTGCCATTGGCCAGGCGGACCGGGTGTCAGGATAGACTCTCATGCACACACTGGATATGACATGCCAGATGCTTTCGACTCTCTCCTTGCCAAGGTCATTGCGTGGGCCCCCTCAAGGGAGGAGGCGATTGTCAGGCTCGATGCTGCGCTGGATGAGATCATCCTACTGGGTGTCGACACTCTGATACCATTGCATCGAGCCATTCTGGATGAGTCCGACTTCAGGGAAAGGAACATCACCACCGACTACTTGGACACTCATCCAGGGTTACTCTCAGGGGGTCGTTAATTGGAGATGGTCATCGTCGGGAGCATTGGCTACGACGACATCGAGACCGCGTTCGCTAGTGGCTCAGACATACTAGGCGGCTCAGCAGTGCATGCCGGCGTCTCGGCCTCATTCCACCTGCCAGTGTCCCCCAGTCGAATGCCCAGAGTAGGGTTAGTGGCCCCCGTGGGTGCTGATTTCTCCGAGCAGCACCAGTCAGTGCTAGAGGGATTGGGTCTCGACTTCTCAGGCGTAGCGAGGTTGGAGGGCAAGACGTTCAGGTGGTCGGGAAGGTACGAGGGTACGATGGAAAACGTGGAGACTATCTCGACCGAGGTGAACGTTCTGGGAGACTTCGATCCTGAGATTCCCAGTCCATGGATTTCTCCGAAGGTCCTCTTCTGCGCCAATACGCATCCTAGTACACAGGTTTCCGTCCTTGACCAATGCCCGAATGTCGAGATATCTGCGGTTGACACCTTCATGCTGTGGATCGAAACCGAGTTCGAGCAGCTCTCACTGGCATTGAGAAAGGCCGATATCGCCATTCTAAACGAAGAGGAGGTCTGTGCGATTTCGGGCGAGGACATTTTTACCCGAGCAATTCAACCCATCCTGTCCGGATCTGCTCTCCACGGAGGCGAATCCGCTGGCAGGGGCCCGAGTGCCTTAATCATCAAGCGAGGCTCCGGGGGAGTTCTGGCCAACTTCCCTTGTGGGATTTTCTCTCTGCCAGCCTTCCCGACCAACGACATCGTCGACCCTACCGGGTGCGGGGATTCCTTTGCGGGGGCCTTCCTAGCAAACATCTCGGGTCGGCCCGGAGCATTGAACGACGTCGAGGCGATTCGAGCAGCTCTGGTTCACGCTGTCGTCACCTCATCTTTCACCATTGGAGGCCTCGGCTCCTCAAAGTTACAAGGTCTGGAACGGGGCCTATACCATGCGAGGCTGGACCGGTATCGCAGAATCGTCGGCCTGTAATCACCCAAGTCGTCTGATTCCTGGTAGAGGGTGCGGGTCCTCCTTAGAGGAAGTGGGCTTGAGTTGGTTGAATCTGAGCGAATCGATCGCCGCTTCGAGCAACCTGGGGGACTCCTCTTCGCCACTCGCCAACCTCGAGACGATGGAATCTAGGGTGTCCCGTGCAGATGACGCCCCCGTTGCTGACCGCATACTCCTGATTCTCTCTCCGACTTCGGCTTGGTGCTCTTGGTCGCTCCTAAGCCTCATGTGTTGTGACGACTGGAAGCGGGAAAGGCCCTTTTTCGACTCTTTGCCAATCGCACTTACGTCCCTCCGACTTGGTGAATATACTCTAGGGACTCCGCCGCTGGGCCTCAGGAGCCTGCCTAACCAGCCTGAGGAAAATCCCATTACACCCCTGTTACTCTTCGATACTCTGTTAGATACCATGGTTGCGGCCAACTTGTTCAATGCGGGGTATTCTTCTAGGCTCGCTGGTCGCTGCATAATCTCGAAGCTCGTTCGCCGATTCAACTCCTGCTTCGCCCTCGCCTGACGCACGACACCCGCCTTGCATTCCTCTCGCACTGCTTCCTCTGTCGGCGGAGGTAGGATGGACCTACGGTAAGGCTCGTCAGGTACTACTGAACCGCTTTGGGCCATCTTAATCATTTGAGAGCTAGACAGGCGGCGTTGCGTATAGTCGGGAGCAGCGTCCACATCACCAAATCCGTAGGAAGGCAGGAGTTCGCTTTCTTCCTGGGTCACGATTGGTGAATCAGAGTCGAAAATCCCCCCACTGGCGAAGAGGTCCAAACCCTGAGCGGCGTCCGTGATGGCCGAATCCATCCTGTTACCGCTGTTTTTGTCGAGGTTCTTCTCAGCATACCATGAGGGAGCCTGCCTTCCACCCCATGCTCTCTCGTAGGCATTTTGGTCGGATGTGATGACTGGACCGTGCTGGTACAGTGGGGCCTGGACGGCTTCGGGCTCGCGATTCAGGCTCACGACGTGCGCCGGTATAGTGGGCTCGTCTAGGGCAATTGGATCTTCTTCCATCTTCACAGCGTCACGGTGAACTCCAATCACAGGGTCCGCAGACACTACTGAGTTTGGATTCGATGGCATCTCTGCTGGAGCTGTAAGAAGCCCCTTGGCGTCCCTCATGGCTGGGAATGTGGGCAACTCCGTCTCCAAGCTCTCCAAGCCTACAAGAGCTTCCTCGATTGTGCTCCCATGCCTCACTCTATCGACCATCATGCACAGTTTAAGCAGATTCCCCTCATCTCCAGACACCAGATGCCGATCCTCCGAACTGGTTTCGATTGCGAGTATTGAATATCTGGACAGGAAGTTTAACGTGATGACGAAAACCCCTGTCCCGATTGCTAGCCATTGCCATGGTGACACGATTGTGGTGATTCCGAGATAGATAATCAGAATTCCTAGTGGCACGGTTCCAGCAGGAAGGAGAGGGACCTTCAGATGCCTCATTCTATCTATTGCAGCCAAGTCTAGCCTGACGCCCTTACCATCGAATCTTTCGATGGTCAGCTGCCGCTCCGTTAGAACAGCGCAGAAGGTTCCTCGCGTCCCGACTAAAGAGAGTCCGCCGATTAGCTCCGCATTCCTCTTCTCCGTCGGGCCTTTCGGCCCGGCTAAGTACATCCAGTGGACCGAGCGGCTCTTGCAGGGTATAAGTGCATGGGCATTGGAAGAACCAGTTGAACCACTTGTAGCACAGGGGGTACATCGCCGTAACTTTGCAGTAGCACGCAATCGCAGATTATCTCATGGCTTTTCGAGCCGCATCCACCATCTCCCACAAGGCCTTTTCTTCATCTGTCTCTGGTGTGAACTGGGGAATCTGAACAGGCTTCATCGACTCATTGACCGCGACCATGAAGTAGAAGCCGGAGCAAATCTCTTCCCCCTCCCACTCCGAACGCGAGAGTCTGCATGAGATCACGTGGACGCCCGCAGTCCTCGGAGAAGTCCACACAACTCTAGCTGTAGTCCTTATGACGTCACCTTGGAATGCCGGCCTCCTGAACTTCAGGGCATCTACGGAAACGGTGACGAACTCCCGATGAGCAAACTTCGAAGCCGACATTCCCGCGGCGGTGTCCATTATTGACATCAGCCTACCACCGTAGAGCGTGTTCATGGCATTAGTGTGGCCGGGGAACACCTCATTCAGCAATACCACGGGTTCAAGCGAGTAGGGCCCACTGATCTCCATCAACCCTGCTTGAAAGCCCATCACCCTTGAATGCTACAGTATTCCGAACTCGACAATTCCGATTTCACCGTTGTATTGAACCGAAGGCGGCGTCTCGGAAGCGTGTGGCCATACCGGAATTGCGCTGGGAACCCTCAGTCCACGATGATCCCGATGGTGGTACTATCGTGTTATGGCCCTACCTGCCCTGCATCAGGATGCCAGCATCTCTAAGGCCCCGTGAATGGGATGGTTTGGCCCTCCTGGCATCCTCTGACGAACTCGAAGCGATGATGGAGGAGGAGGAGCAGGACAAACGCAGCAACGGCGTCCACGTCGAGTCCGCCGCCGCCTCTGGCACCACTCTTGGCATGCTGGTCAAGGACCTGCGAGACTTAGAGGTGGAGGGACCTGCAATCCCCGACCCTGAGCCAATTCGCCTTCTGCACCACGCACATAACTCTAGGGGCGGGATGCCCATCTACTCCATTATCCCCGACTTGGACGATGGGGAATGGGCGGACTGGCTCGCAAGATGCGCCGACGAGCAAGTTAGAATTCGCAACCTACTTGCTACCATATGGAGATCGAAGAGGTGGGCCAAGTCACGCAAGCTGGCCATCCCCAAAGTCACCCCATTCAATGGGATAGACGCCGACCTCGGTGCAGCAGCCACAGTGTGCGCCGCTTGGTGGCTAGAAGAGCGACAAGGATTGACGGACGAACTCATCGAAGAGCGGGATGTCCGTATCGCTGCGCGTCTGAGAGGTGCGTTGTCAGATCTCAGAAACAGTAGGATTGATGAAAGCGAAACGAGGGGGGCTACACTGTTGGCACCCGTTCAACAGGCCCATGTTCCCGCCATCGAGGCTAGTCTCTTGGCCTGCCGGGCAGTGGAGACCATGGAGGTGGAGGCATGACCGACGAACGAGCCAACATTGAGGTCGAGACACAGGTTTTCAGATTCATCCCCCTGATTCCAGTCACCCTCGAAGATGCCGTACAGATGGGTGGGGGACGAAGCAACGGGGCCTACGCTGTCGTCGGCCACGAGAACCCCCGCTCCACGCTTGTCATCGAGCCTCAGGGCTCGATTTTGGTCCACGGCATATCTAACATCGAGGCGGCTACCCTGATCGCCGAGGAGTTCCTCCTCGGCATTGGCATGCCAGAGTCTGGCCTGATCGTTGAGAAGGGGGACATGCTAGCGAGCTTCTCGCTCGGCAGGGCAGTTTTCCTAGGGCTCGCGGGGGAGAGATTCTCCGAGGCAGAGCACGATCTAAGGTTGGATGCACTCAGGATCGATGCAAAGAGGCACAGATGCACGATCCTGCTGTTCAACAATGGACAGGGCCTGGTCCTTGGACAGCCATCTAAGGGCGTTGCTGAGATGGCCGTCGACTACTGGTTCTCCCAACTCGAGGCCGAAGGCGCTTTGGCGTGAGATCATGCTCGAGGGTAGAGTGTGGAAAGGCCCAATTCTAGACCAACACATGCACTTGGATCGTGAGAACAGATTCTTGAAGGCAATCTCCGATTTCGTGCAGAGTGGAGGGACCGGAATAATGCTGGTACACAAGCCGGGGTTCTCAGGGGCCCTGCCAACCGACATCGATGGCTACCGATTCGCTTACTCCGAGACTTTGGGCATGGCCAACGAGGTCAGAGACACTCACGGCGTTGACGTAGGTGTGGTGCTCGGCCCTCATCCCGTGGCATGGGAACATCAAATCGAACCGCTTGGCCTAGAGCGTTCAACTGAACTCCACATCGAGGCAGTCGGCCTAGCTTTGGACCACATCGAGGCCGGTGGCCAATTGCCTTGGCGAGGTCGGCCGCCCCCACTATCCCGTAGACGAGATGACTTGGACAGCCGCCAACGATCTGCTACTAGAGATCATGTCGATGGCATCAGGCGCTGGCGTGGCGATACAGTTGCATGTCGAGGACAACGGGGAGAAGACATGTAGGGAGCTCTCTGAGCTCTGTGGCAAGGCCGGTCTTCCATTGAATCAGGCAGTCAGGCACTATGCCCCTCCCGATGTCAGCGCAGGATTCACTCACGGTTTGTCGGCCACGGTTAGTGTTGGCAAGGGGAGTGTGGAGGCACTGACTGGTAGTGCCCGCAGCGCATGTGCTCCATGGGGTATGGAGACCGACTACCTCGACGACCCGCGCAGACCGGGGGCGGTTCTGGGACCGAAGACCGTACCAAGGAGGACCCGCGAGCTCTGCGATTCTCTGCTTTCAGATGGATGGGATAGGGATGAGGTCACCAATCTGATGACGAATATCCACATAGACTGGCCCAAGGCTCTCTATGACCTTTGACCCAACTCCAGTTCGGGAGTGAAAATCATCAGGGCCCCAATAACGAACAGCAGAACTGAAAGGGAGAAGAAAGAGAACTCCCCGATGGGGATGGTCTGCCCAAGAGACTCGATAGCCATCCTCCACAGAGGGCCGTTGATAGGTAGGAACAGGATCATCACCGCTATTCCAAGACGTTGTCGGACTAGCATGAGCCTTGCCGCGCGCTCTCGCTTTTGAAGGCCTGTGAGAACACCGAATCGGTTTATAGCGGGTCGATGCTCGACTGTCCGAGCGTCGGTGATGTAGGGGTAGCATCTGAGCCTTCCAAGCTCATGGCCCGGGTTCAAATCCCGGCCGGCGCACCACGACATCAAGTTCACCGACTGATGTATTCAAACGGTGCTCGCTCCCCCCGTAGACTGTGTCAGACAAAGATGGGAGAACTTCCTCAGAGAGAATTGGAATCAGTAAGGACGAGTCCGACCTCTCAGACGAGAAGCAGGTGGTCGGCCGCAAGATATGGCGGATAGTGCCCTACATCAAACGCTACTGGAGGAGGGCCATGGGGGGCATTGCAGCCAACGCCGTGGCCCGGGCCTTCGACCTCATACCTTTCATCGCAATCGGAATGGCTGCCGACTACTACCAGAACAAGGTCTACACAGACTCGACAATAGAGTCCCTTGTCAACTCTGACCTCTTGCCGTCGATTGGACCGATAGCTCCCGTCGAAATCGGATTCGGCCTATTGATCCTCGTCTCCTTTTCTTTTCTCGCTGTTTTCCAAGGCCTCAGCGAGTTCCTCTGGCAGTCAACGGCCTACAAGGTCCAGCACGACATCAGGATGGATGCGACCACAAGCCTGATGGCGATGGAAGCCTCCTACTTCGAGACTCGACAGACAGGTAATCTGATGTCCGTGCTGTCGGCCGACGTCGCACAACTGGAGGACGTCGTCTCCGATTCCAGTACCAGTATGATTCGAATCATCATCACCTTCACCGGGGCCTACGCGATAATGTTCTGGATGTCTCCGAAGCTGGCACTGATTCTATTCATTCCGCTTGTTCTCATCATACCCATGGTGGTTTGGTTCTCGACTAGGGTCCAGAGGCGATACAGGAAGCAACGCGAGAGCACTGGTGGAATCGTCGCGATTCTCGAGAATGTCTTGTCTGGAATTACAGTCGTGCAGGCCTACAACGCCAGCGAATTCGAGCGTTCTCGCGTCGAGAGTGAGAGCGGCGAATACAGAGATCAAGCCATTCACGCCTCCAACCTGCGGAACCGATTCATTCCCGGTATCTATGTTGTCGCGGGTCTTTCCTTCGGGCTGTTGGTATCGGCTGGTGGATGGCTGATGGAGTCTGGTGAAATCACTGTCGGGCAGTTCGTTACCTTCCTGCTCATATCAACGAGGATGACCATGCCGATGTTCATACTCGGGATGCTTCTGAACCAACTCCAGAGGGGAGAAGCGGCTTCAAAGCGGGTGTTCGCACTAATTGACCTGGAGCCATCGATTTTCGACAAGCCAGACGCGATTCCGCTCGAAGGCCCGATTAGGACGATCTCCTTCGACGATGTGACGTTCGCATACCCTACCTCCAAAATCAACGCGCTTAACGGGATTTCTTTCTCCGCGACTTCGAGCGACTTCCTCGGCGTGATGGGTCACACCGGAGCAGGAAAGAGCACCATTCTCAAACTCGTTGAGCGCTTCTACGAGCCCCAGCAAGGCAGGGTGCTGGTAAATGGAATAGACATCAATGACTACGCGATAGAATCGGTCCGAGACCGAGTTGGCTTCGTCTCACAGGATCCATTCATGTTCTTTGGCACTGTTCGCGACAATGTCGCCTATGCACGCGAAACCTCAGACGAGCAGGTCCAACAGGCCCTCGAGACAGCCGGCGCTTGGGAGTTCGTGTCCGAGATGCCCGATGGCATAGACACTATGGTGGGCGATAGGGGGGTAATGCTCTCTGGCGGGCAGCGTGCCCGAATCAGCCTCTCTCGAGCCCTTCTAAACGACCCGGACCTCCTAATCCTCGATGAGGCCAGCGCCTCTCTCGACTCCGAGACCGAGAAGCGTATCCAGCAATCCCTGTTCGGCGGCTCCAACGGGCACGAGCAGAGGATTACCATCGCTGTGGCTCACCGCCTCGCTACGATTCGCAACGCGGACGAGATTGTCGCCATGGTCGATGGAGCGATTGTCGAGCGTGGAACCCACAACGAACTTCTGAACAACGACAACGTCTACGCC
>Ga0257111_1001112_pt1 | contig 10944 bp, 10 predicted proteins | sample LP_taG_6_FD_191567 | JGI IMG/M metagenome (GOLD analysis project Ga0257111, IMG submission 191567) | Marine microbial communities from Northeast Subartic Pacific Ocean, Canada - LP_J_2015_P26_500m | ecosystem: Environmental > Aquatic > Marine > Oceanic | place: Canada: Northeast Subartic Pacific... | reverse complement strand
ATGATAATTGTGGATAAATTGGTCTGTTCTACATTTCATGATCACATCACTTTTCATTTTTTTTAGCCCTTCTCTAACTCCTACAATTATAAAATTTACAGTAGTGGGACTAATAATTTCTTTTTGTTTTGGAGGTTCTAATTGAATGACATCACACTCTATGTCATCAATTTTTTCATTGATCCAAGTAGAAAGTAATATTTCCGCATCTGGTATTTTTTTTTGATAAAATTCAATAATATGTTTAGTCCAATATGAAATTTTCCCTTGAATCAAAATCCCTTTTTTATTCATAGATGTAAATTATTGATTACTATTATTAACATAACCGTTTAATCATAATCAAATGAAATTTGATGATATTTTTAGAGAGCAAATAGCTAGATATGATTTTGCAAAAAAATTTGCTAAAGGTAATATTTTAGATATTTCCTACGGCTCGTATATTTCATTTTATGGTGCACAGAAATTATTTACTGAAGGAGCAACTGAGATTTGGAGTTTAGATGTTTCAGGAGACGAACAATTACTAATTAAAAGAACTATTCAGAATCAATCTATTTGTACTGAACAAATAGATCTCACACAAGAAAATATGCCTGAATCTTATTTTGATTTGATTTTATCACATAATGTAATACAACTAGAGAAAAATCCACAGGAAATAATTAAAAAATATCATAAATTACTAACAAAAAATGGTATTTTATTAATTACAACCCCTAATAAAAATACAGATTTGCATCTTGCTGATATTTTACTTGATTCACAAGATGCTGGAAAATTTTCATCAAAGAATTTTTTTGATCTGTTAAATAATTCTTTTTCTAATATTAAACTGTATTCACAATTGTTATTAAAAACATCTGCTCTCTCAAAACAAAATTTTAGAAATTATTTTAAGTTTTTTATCAGATTAAGTAATATTTTTAGACATTCTTTCCATATTTTTCGTATAGAGATTTTTTACAGGCTCAGACTATTTAATTCGTATAAAAAATTATTCAAAGATTCGATTGCTAGAAAAAATGAACCAAACTTTGATCAAAATTTGTATGTACCAATTCCTTTCAATGAATCTGATTTACCTTTATTTTTAATTGCGATATGTTCAAAGAATGACCTTAAAGGATAATCAGACATGATAGATAATTCAAATAATTTTATTAATGAATTTGACTCCATAAAAAATAACCTGCAAATTAAAATTAAATCTTTTTTAGAACAAAATCTTTCAAAACAACTTCATTTTCTAGAACAAAAATATTTACAAGATGAAGCCAAAAAAATATCCGAAAGTACACTCAAAAATATAGAAGAATGGATTAATTCAGAAATTCCATCAAAGTATAAGGAAGGACTCTTCTTGGCAATTAAAGAAGAACGTTGGTCTGACATTACTGAAACTTTTTGGAAAAAACTTAATTTTGGTACTAGTGGAATTAGGGGTAAACTTTCTGGATCAACTATTGACATTAATTGTGAAAAAGATCTTTATCAACTCTTAAACTATGGAACTAAATCTGATATTTTAAGAGGTACTAATACCATTAACGAAGTATCTATTTACAGATATGCCGAGGGTTTGACGCAATATTTTAGAAAAAAAGGAATGACCAAACTTGTGATAGGTTATGATAATAGAATAATGAGTAAAACATTTTCACAAATTATTGCTAAAATTTTTCTTGAAAATGGATTTACAGTATTTTTATTTGATGAGATTAATCCTTTACCTGAATTATCTTTTTCAGTTACAGCACTTGAAGTAGATTTAGGTATAGAAATCACTGCCAGTCATAATGATAAACGTCATAATGGTTTCAAATTAATTCTAAAATCCGGTTCTCCTCCAAATCTTGATGAACGAAACGAAATGGCTGAATATATTCTGGGAAACCTATCTAAATCGAATACAATGAAAATATTTGAAGATAATGAACTTACCAACTTAAAATCACAAAATACTAATTTATTATTTCTAGGCGAAACATCTAATTCTAAATCTGGAAATAATAAACTAATTGAAATTCACCAAAGATACCTTGATCAAATTAAAAATTTCGTTTTTCAACCTCACATACTTGAAAAATACGCATCACAAATTCAAATAATTTATTCATCAACTTATGGAACAGGTTCTAAAATTATACCGAAACTACTAAATGAACTCGGATATGTTAATGTGAAAAATATTTTTACTTTAAGTGTACCTGACCCATTATTTCCTTTATTTCAATTAAAACAAATTCTTGATCCTAGTGATATTTCATCTGCTAATGTTACAATTAATGAATTGATAAAACAATATGGTGATGTTGAATTAGAAAAGTCAGATATTATTCTTTATTCTGATCCAGATGCAGATAGATTAGGCTTGATTGTTAAAGTTTCAAAAGAAGAACAAAAATATTTTGGAAAATGGAAGTTTATCAAAGCGAATGATATTTGGACTTTAATTCTTTGGTATATTTTGAAGAATATTTTTAATTTTAATTCATCATTAATTTACCGAGAAAAATTATTTATTGTTAAAAGCTATATAACATCTGATTCATTAAATGCGGTAGCACAAAAATTTGGAATTCAATGTCTAAATGGTAATGTTGGTTTTAGTGATTTATCAAATATTGTCCATGAAAAATGGAAGGAAGGAAAAATTAATGTCGGTATGTTTGAAGAAAGTAATGGAATTGGCATTGCAGGTAATCCAAAAATTGACTCAAATATTCCATCTCATATTCTTGAAAAGGATGCTGCACTTGCAGCAACTTTAATAGCTGAAATCTCTGCATATGCAAAATCAGAAAAAACAACTATTCTAAAACTTTTAGATCATTTGTATGTTGATCCAGAAATTGGATATCATGCTACATTCAGATTAGATCTACCTGAAAATGGAACATTTGAAGGAATCTCAGCTGAGATAAATAAGAAACATATAATGAAACATGTTGAAACAATTGCAGAAAAGGCTTCTAACCAAGCAAAAACTAATTCTCCTTATTTAATTTCCAATATGCCAGTTTCTTCTGTTGAAAAGTATTCTACTGGTAGATATGATAGCCTATATTGGCCGAATTTTCCAGATGAAGGTATTAGATTTTTTTTGAATTCACGAATTAATCATATTACAATAAGATCATCTGGAACTGAATCTAAAATTAGAATTTTTGTACAATACAAATTACTTGATATTAATGAGGAAAATTTACAAGAAAGAAAAATTTTTGGAGATATGCTAGTTAAAAAACTTGCATATGAAGTAAAAAATATTCTTGAAAAAATTCACTAAATGATTTATTTTGAATATTCTTTTACAAAAAGGCTTAACTCTGAAGGACTCCCTAATGCCCACATTTTAGTTACTGGGAAGGTGATTATCTTTTTTTCAGCTTTAACAAATTGATTGTATAATGGTGTAACATAAAATTCATTTTTATAACTTAAACCTAAGTTTATCGTTTCATTTGCAAATCTTACAAAATCTGAACCGTGCTTATAATAGTGTAATCCAACCGTTGCTGTTTTACTTATTGGAATTTTTTCAGCTGCTTCGATTACAAAACCTTCATTGTTTAGCTTTACGTAGCTTGCGACTGATGAGTTCCACTCATCTGGGAAAACCATAACACATGCATCAATATTTTGGGTTCTAATTTTTTCATTAAATATTTTTTTATCCCAAATTAAATAATGATCTGTATCTGAAATAATTAATTCTTCATCGTTATCAATAAGATGTGTAGCTTCAAGTATTGATTCTACAGGTCCTCTTGTTTGAAAATCCATAGAAACAATTTGACAATCAGGAATAATCTCCTTTAATTTTTTATCAATATTGTATTTTTCAATATGCTCTTTTTGACAACAAAAAATGTAATTTCCTTCTAATCCTAATGTTTCTACAGACCATTCAATCAATGTTTTTCCCAAAACTTTTACTAATGGTTTAGGAACACCATATTCGCCTTTTGCGAGTCTTGTTCCTTTTCCAGCCATTGGCATGACTATATTCAATTATTTCATCTCCAAAAATTCGTTTAATTCGTTAGGATATTTTGTACATATTCCATCAAAATCAAATTTTATTAATCTCTTCCATTCTTGAAACATTTCTTCCCTAGTACAATTTTTAAATACCTCTATAGAAACTGCATAAAGAATTTTTTGTTTATTTTTTAAACTTGTAATAATCTCTTTATCAAACCATTTTGTTGTATATTCATCACACCAAAGAAGTTTTTCAGTTACCTTTTCTGGTTTATCTGTTGCATAGAATGCTGAATTAATTTGATTGGAAAATTTTGTTACATCCTCTCCTTCAGTATTAAACATAAAATAATTTTTAATAGAAAATTTTTCTAAAAATTTTAAAACTTTTGGTACCACTTTAATTTCTTTTATATGTAGGGCAAGCATAGCTGGAACATTAGAACATAACCTACACGCATCTTCAAACAATTCACAAACTTCCATTTCATCGTGTGACATATACACTGAATTATTTTTTTCACGTAGATCTAATTCTACACCAAATCCTGATTTAATATGAACTTTAATTCCTTCAATACAATTTTCACAGGAGTTTGTGGTGGCTCTATGCACAATAATTTCAGTCATCATTCAACAATGTATTTATCATTGATATCTGAAATTGTTTTGGCTACAACATATTGTGTGTCTTCCAAAAATAATGGATCAACAATTTCATTTGGCTCAATAATAAAAATATCCCCTTTAGAAAAAATTTCATCGTTTACTTTCACTTTACCTGAAATAATCAAAGTAATTTCAGTACTAATCTTATGATAATGTTTATCCCAAGTATCACCTTTTTTATGTGAACCTAAACCAACTTCAAAATCCTTAGTTTGGTATGCAGATGGTTCAAAATTTCCTATAAACCAGCCATGTCTCATTTCTTCAATTCTAAATTTTTTCAATAAAGTAAAAATTTTTAATATATATCTAAACTTTTGTTCCTAAATTACATGAAAAAACTAACGAATATAGTGTGATGGTGGGGTTTTAATATATATTATAATTTTGTATAATTCAACAGATAATATGAAGCCACTTAAGATTTATCTTGCAGATCTAACTTATGATACTGTAGCAATATCAACAGAATCTGCGCCATTAAATGTTGGATATATAGCAAGTTATTGTCTCAAACGTTTTGGTTCAGATATTGAAATAAAGATTTTCAAATATGTTGATAAATTAGAAAAAGCGATTAGAGAATCTCCACCACATATCCTTGGAATGAGCAACTATGTTTGGAATTATAATTTAGGTACTGAAATTTTACGTCAAATGAAAAAAATTAATCCAAAAACAATTACAGTTAAAGGTGGACCAAACTTTCCAGCAGATTTTCCATCGCAAGAACAATTCATGAAAGAACATCCAGAATTAGATTTTTATGTTCCTATTGAAGGGGAAATTGGTTTTTCCAATATCGTGGAAGCAGTTTTGAACATGGATCCAGAAATTTATCCAGCTTTTGAAAACCCGGTTGAAAATTGTGTATCTTTAAAAGATGGAAAATTAAAATATGTTATTTCCTCTTCTAGAATTAATAAATTAGATGAAATTCCTTCTCCATATACTACTGGATTATTAGACGAATTCTTTGATGGTAAACTTGCTCCAATGTTACAGACAAATAGAGGATGCCCATTTACATGTACTTTTTGTACAGATGGAAGTGATGAGGTAATGAAAGTTAATAGATTTGATCCAGAACGAGTAAAAGCAGATTTGAATTATATAGCAAAACATGTTCCTGACAACACTCATACATTATACATCAGTGATCTAAATTTTGGAATGCTACCAGATGATCTCAAAACTTGTGACGCAATAGTAGAGATACAAAAAAAATATGATTTTCCTCATAAAATATTATCAACAACTGGGAAGAACAACAAAGAACAGATAATAGAATCTATTAATCGTCTAAATGGAACAATGGCACTTTCAATGTCTGTTCAATCAATGGATACAAATGTTTTAGCAAATATTAGAAGAGAAAACATTAGTACGGAAAAAATGATGGAACTTGCCCCTACAATTAGAAAATACAACATAAGAACAACATCCGAGATAATTATGGGACTTCCGGGTGAAACTTATCAAAGTCATATTGACGGAATTAAAGAATTAATTAAAGCAGGCATGGATTATATTGTAATTCATTCATGCATGTTACTTCTTGGCTCCGAAATGGCTATACCAAAAGAACGAAAAAAATGGAATTACAAAACGAAATTTAGGATTATTCCTAGAGATTTTGTGAAACTACGTAATGGAAAAAACATCTGTGAGATAGAAGAAATAGTTGTTGGTTCAAATGTGATGAGTTTTGAAGAAAATTTAGAATTAAGACGATTGGGATTTGTTTTATGGGTAACAATTCAAGGAATTGTATATGATGCAATTATCAAATTTCTACGAGAACAGAAAGTTGATCTATTCGAACTATTCTATAGAATGACTAAAAATCCAGAATTAGCTCCAAAAAATATTCAGGAAGTTTTTAAGCGATTTGGTACGGCTGCAGTAAATGAACTTTATGATTCTCCAGAACAGATAATTGAAAAAATACAAAATGAAAAAGAATATGAAAAACTATTGGAAGGAGAAGGAGCCATAAATGTAATCCAATTTCATCATGCTTTGGTATTGACAGAATTTATGGATGATTGGACAGAATATGTAATACAAATTAGCTCCAGGCTACTAAACGAAGAAAGAAGTGACGAAAAAACTCTATCCCAATTCGAGGAAATTGCAAACTACTGTAGAGGTGTTTCTCATAATCCACTACAAGAAAATCGTATGTTAACTAATCCTGAATTTACATTTGTATATGATATACAAAATTGGTTAGATGGTACTCACGGCATGAAACTAACAAATTTTAAATTTAATCATCCCAAAAAAATTCTTTTTACCTATACTAAAGACCAAAACAAAGTTATTAATGATAATTTAGATTTTTATGGAAATAATTTAATCGGAAAGACCAAGGCATTAAAATCAATTCCATTCCAACAACTTTGGCGCCGACCTACTAGAATAGAAAATCCTTCTACATCAGAAAATATTCGTGAAATTGAAACTAAAAGATGGAATACATTATAATTCCATCTAACATGTAATAATGTAATCAAAACTTATGAGAGAATTAATGTCTAAATTATTATGTATAAAATAGGTATCGATCTTGGAGGGAGTAAAACTGAAGGAGGTTTACTTGATGAGAATTTGGAAATTTTGGATCGAAGACGAATTCCTACTCCCTCAAATGACTACAACGAGATTGTCTTGTCGATGGTCTCTATGGTAACTGAATTTCGATCTAAGGTTAATGGTGATGTATCAATTGGTATCGGTTTTCCTGGAGCTTTATCTAAAACAGGACTGATCACTCACAGCAATACTCCATGCCTAATAGGCAAGTCATTAAAAAAAGATTTGGAACATTATTTGAAACAAAAAGTTTCCATCGAAAATGACTCTAATTGTTTTGCCTTATCAGAAGCGTTGTTGGGAGCAGGCAGAAATTATGATGTTGTATGTGGAGTGATTATGGGAACGGGTATAGGTGCTGGAATAGTATTGAATGGTAAAATTCATAGTGGAAGGAATAATTTTGCAGGCGAGTGGGGACATCATTCTATCAATAAGAATGGTAATCTATGTTATTGTGGAAGAACAGGTTGTGTTGATAGCTATATCTCAGGGCCTTCTCTAGAACTACGATGGACTGAACTTACTGGAAGAAAAGATCTATTACCAAAAATTATCGAAAATCTCGGAGAGGATGAAGCAAATCGATGGAAATTTGAATTTTTAGAAAATTTTGGAATTGGAATAGCGAACATGATAAATATTTTGGATCCCGATGTAATAATTTTAGGTGGAGGACTATCGAATATTCCCTTTCTTTATGACGAAGGAATAAAGGCTGTCTACAATAATGTATCAAAGGGGATTATCGAAACGCCTATTCTCAAGAATAATCTTGGTGACGCTTCAGGGTTTATTGGAGCAGCTATTCTAGAATTACCAATTAATAGATTCTCCTAAAATATCTACTAATGTCACATGAGAACGAAATTTACTTGTTATCTCTAATATCTGTGAACTATTTCAGAATTAATTTTCATTAACCTTCGCTGATAATGGGAATCCTTTCTTATAATTACTCTGATATTCTTAAGAAACATTTAATTTTTTAACATCAAAGACAGTTTTATGACTCTTGAAAAAATATTTAGTGCAAAACATAGATTTGCTATCATTTTAAGAGATGGACACGAGCCAGATGGAACTATGTTTTATACAGAAAAAGAGGATTCTTTACAGCTTGGGACAATTAAACATCAGACAGGTTACATTGAACCGCCACATATACACAAAAAAAAGGAAAAAATAATTTTAGATGTTGTAGAAACACTTCACATTGTTTATGGGAAAGTGGCAGTGGATTTTTTTGAAGATGATACAAAATATTCTGAAGTAATTCTAAATCCTGGAGATACTGCATTGCTAATTGAAGGTACACATAGAATTAGAGTTTTGGAATCATTCAAAGGGGTAAAGGTGAAACAAGGACCATATCAAAGTATAGAAGATGATAAAGAATTTATCGAAGTGATAGAAACTGATATTAATTAAATATTCACATTTTTAAAATCATGAAAATTCTAGTGTTGGGTGGAAGTGGACTAGTCGGAGAACACTTCATAACTAATTCCAAATCAAATGATTTTATTACAACATACAAAAATAATGAAACAAATTTTTCCAATATATCATCAGTAAAAATTAATTTACCACAAGACTGGTCAAAACTAGAAGAATTAATTTTAAAAGAAAAACCAGATGTGGTTTTAAACTCAATAGCATATTCTAATTCAGATTTTTGCGAAACAAATAGAGAAGAGACTTATACACTTCATGTGAAAATATCAGAAAAGATTACAACATTATGTTCAAAAATTAATTCTAAAATAGTTTTTTTATCAACGGATTATGTTTTTGATGGGAAAAAAGGAAATTATACTGAAAATGATAAAACAAATCCTATAAATTATTATGGACATACAAAAGATTTAGCAGAAAAAATAATTTTAAAAAATGAAAACAATCTTGTTTTAAGAACAGCTATGGTTTATGGGTCAAGTTCAAAAGTAAGATTCTTACGATATGTTATAGAAAATCTCAAAAAAGATCAAGAAATTAACACATATGATGATATTTTTAATAGTGCAACTCTTCTTGGTGATTTAACAAATGGCATTTCTAAAGCAATAGAATTTGATGCTAGTGGGATTTATCATATAGTTGGTTCGAGTTGCGTGAGTAGATTTGATTTTGCAAAAACAGTTGCAAAAATTTTTAATTTTAATGAAAATTTAGTTAAACCTGTTTCTATTCTTTCAGCAAAATTAAAGGCTAAACGTCCTATTAATCCATGCTTAAATAATTCAAAGGCATCAAAAACATTTGGTATTAAATTTTCATCTATAAATGAAGGCATTAAGCAGATTTACGAAAGAAGAAGTGATTTGGATATATTTAATATCTAAAAATAGACAAAGGCTTATTTCATACCTATCAATTTAAAATTAATCTTTGTCTTTAAATAAAAATAAAAAAAAGAAAATATGAAAAAGATGAAAATTATTTTTGTCAACTATAGTGTTGGTGGATATGCAGGTGATTCAGTTTCAATGACTACTATTGTCAAAGGACTAGAGAGTAAAGGTCATGAAGTGATTATTGTAACTACTGATGGGGATGGATACTTTTATGATAAAATAAGAAGTAAAATGTATGCCCCAATAAGAAAAAAATTGTTAGGTGCCAATGGTAATATAATAAAAATTGATGAAATGTCAGTATATCCAATACATTGTGTATCTAATAGATTTGGAATGTATTGCCCATCAGCAACAAAAGAAGCAAAAAAAATTATCAAAAAATTTGATCTAGTATATGTCATTAACTGGTATTACCACCTTGGAATGGTCTTTACAAAAATTTCTCATGAATTAGGAACACCATTTATTGTTGGGCCCATGGCGTCGTTAGAAAAAAATGCACAGAATATTAAAAAAAATAAGAAATTTCTCTTAGATAAATTATATACTAATAAAATGATCAAAAATGCAACGGGTTTTCATTGTGTTGGTGAACATGAACGTAAATATTTAATGAAATTAGGAGTTAATTCAGAAAAAATCCATCTGATAAATAATGGAATTTCAAGACTAACAAATAATATCAAAGATGAAACTATTTTCAAAAAAATAAAAATTGGTTATAAAAATGATGAATACATAATTACTGTTGGGCAAATAAATGAAAAGAAAGGTTTGGATATACTAATTCGTGCATTTTCACAAGTAGTAAAAGATAGAAAAATAAAATTGGTTATAGCTGGAACAGGAGAAGAAAAATATGTTCATAAAATAAAAGAATTAGTTAAAAAACTTGGTTTGGAAAAAGTAATAAAATTTTCAGGATTTGTGACTGAAGAGCAAAAAAACCAGTTATTATCTAATGCAAAATTATTTGTGAGTGCTTCTCGCGGTGACGTCCATCCAATAGCAGCCATAGAGGCACTTTCTTTTGGTTTACCGGTGATAATTACAAAAGAAAGTGATTTTCCTGAGATTGATACTTTTGAAGCAGGAAAAACTACTGAATCAAATGAAAGTTCCATTTGTGATTCTATAAAGGATTTACTCAAAAATCAGGATAAATTATCAACATATTCAGAAAATGCACTAAGATTAGTAGAAGAAAAGTTTCTCTTAGAAAACCAAATTGAAAAATATGAAAATATGTTTAGCAAAGCAATAACTAAAAAATAATCATATTTGAAAAAGTTATAATCTTTTTGCAAAGATATAGCCAAAAAAC
>Ga0257111_1001109_pt1 | contig 10950 bp, 10 predicted proteins | sample LP_taG_6_FD_191567 | JGI IMG/M metagenome (GOLD analysis project Ga0257111, IMG submission 191567) | Marine microbial communities from Northeast Subartic Pacific Ocean, Canada - LP_J_2015_P26_500m | ecosystem: Environmental > Aquatic > Marine > Oceanic | place: Canada: Northeast Subartic Pacific... | reverse complement strand
ACCATCGACTGGCAGGCCGAGCATCCTGATCGGATGGCCGCGGTCGACGAGCGGATCCGGACCACCGACCTCGACGGCTACCTGAAGGCCTACGGGCTGTTCGTGGAGGGTGATCCGGAGATGCCGGCGGCTGCAGTCCGCATCACGGCACCGACCCTGGCTCTGACCGGCGAACGGGACAGCGGATCCACTCCGTCCATGAGTCGGGCCATCGCCTCGGCCGTCGTCGACGGCCGATATCGGGTACTTTCCGGCATCGGTCACCTTCCGCCGATCGAAGCGCCCGAAAGTTGGTCGGCCGCTCTCCTCGAGTTCCTCGACCGCCCTAACCAACCCTGACCACCCTCCGGGGGATGCACCAGTGAACGAGTACCAGCTCTACATCGACGGCGAGTTCTGTGAGGCCTCGGACGACAACCGCTTTGACTCGGTGAACCCAGCCACCGGAGAGGTGTGGGCCACGGCTCCCGGCGCCACCGAAGACGACGTGGACCGTGCCGTCCGTGCCGCGAGGCGTGCCCTGACCGAGGGCGACTGGCCGGCCATGACGGCCACCCAGAGGGGACGCCTGCTGTACCGCCTGGCTGACCTGATGACCGACGCCGCCCATTATCTGGGCGGCATTGAGACCACCGACAGCGGAAAGCTGGCCGCCGAGACGAGGGCCCAGTCGGCCTACGTGGCCGACTACTACCGGTACTTCGCCGGCCTGGCCGACAAGATCCAGGGCGACACCCTTCCCATCGACAAGCCCGACCTCCACGTGTTCACGATGAGGGAACCGGTGGGCGTGGTGGCCGCCGTCGTACCGTGGAACGCCGAGATGTTCCTGACGGCCACCAAGGTCGGACCGGCGCTGGCTGCAGGGAACACGGTCGTCATCAAGGCTTCGGAGATCGCCCCGGCACCGCTGCTGGCGTTTGCCCGGGTGATCGACGAGGTGGGCTTCCCGCCCGGCGTGGTGAACCTCATCACCGGCTTCGGCGAGCCGTGCGGGCGTGCGCTGACCAGCCATCCGATGGTCGACAAGGTGGCGTTCACCGGTGGGGTCGAGACGGCCCGCCAGGTGGTGGCCAACACCGTCCACAACCTGGCGCCGGTGACCCTGGAACTCGGTGGAAAGTCTCCGATCCTCGTGTTCGACGACGCCGACTTCGAGAGCGCCGTCAACGGAGCGGTGGCCGGCAACTTCGGAGCATCCGGACAGAGTTGCGTGGCCGGCTCCCGGGTGTTTGTGCAGTCGGGGATCCACGACGAGTTCGTGGCCGAGGTCGTCCGACGCGCCGAGCAGATACGCATCGGAGATCCACTCGCCGACGACACGCAGATGGGACCGCTGGCCACCGTGGCCCAACGGGACCGGATCGAAGATGTGGTGGCCGAGTCGATCGCCCAGGGAGCGACGCTGCACACCGGTGGCTGCCGCCCCGAAGGGCTGGACGCCGGCTGGTACTACCGCCCCACGGTCCTGGGCTGCCCCGACCAGGACATCCGGAGCACCCGGGTGGAGCTCTTCGGTCCGGTCATGTCGGTTCTCCGGTTCGACACCGAGGACGAAGCGGTGGCCATGGCCAACGACACCGAGTTCGGCCTCGGAGCGGGCGTCTTCACCCCTGATGTGTCACGGGTGCACCGGGTGTCGAAGGCCATCCGGTCGGGCATCATCTGGGTCAACACCTACCGGGCCGTCTCTCCCATCGCCCCGTTCGGCGGCTTCGGCAACAGCGGTTCGGGACGCGAGGCCGGCATGGATGCCATCCACGAGTTCACTACCACCAAGACGGTCTGGATCAACACGTCCACCGAACCGATGGCCAATCCGTTCACCATCCGATGACCACGCCGACCGGGGTTGGGCGGTCATAGCCTCGCCGCGGTGAAACTGCACGAGTTCGACGAGTCGACCGATGATCTGGCCTCGGCCATTTTTCGCTATGCCCTTGACCGGGTGAGGACGGACCCGCCCCTGGACGGCCCCCGATCCCATCAGGAACTCTGGGAGTCGGTCGGGCAGACCATCACCGAGGAGGGCCTCGGGGGGGAGTCGGCGCTCGCTGCCTTCGCCGACCACCTGGCGCCGGCCTGCCTGTCGATCGATCATCCTCGGTTCCTGTCCTTCGTTCCGGGCGCTCCCACGAATGCCTCGGTCCTGTTCGACCTGGTTGTCGGGGCGTCTGCGATGTGCGCCACCTCCTGGTTGGAGGCGGCAGGCACGGTGTACGCCGAGAACCAGGCCCTCCGATGGGTCGCCGACCTGGTGGGCCTCCCGGAGGGCGCCGGAGGCTGCTTCGCCTCCGGGGGCACCATGGGAAACCTGTCGGCGCTCGTAGCGGGTCGTGACCAGGCGATACGTCGTCGCGAGGCGGACGGTTCGGGTCGCCCGGTCAGGTGGTCGGTCGTGGCCTCGGACGGTGCCCACTCCTCGATTGACTCAGCGGCGAGGGTCATGGACGTGGACGTCCTGCTGGCCACCACCGACGACGACCGTCGCCTTCGGGGAGATGCGGTGCGCGCTGCCATAGCGGCACGGCCGGATGGCACCGAGGTGTTTGCCGTGGTTGCCACGGCCGGTACCACCAACCTAGGCGTGGTCGATGCGCTCGACGAGGTGGCCGTGGCCGCAGCGGAGCACGAGGCTTGGTTCCATGTGGACGCGGCCTACGGGGGTGCGGCGCTGGCCGCCGAGTCGGCCCGCCCCCATTTCGCTGGGATCGACCGATGTGATTCCGTGGTGATCGACCCCCACAAGTGGCTCTTTGCCCCCTACGACTGCTGTGCACTGCTCTACCGCCAGCCTGAGGTGGCCCGACTGGCCCATACACAGCACGCCAGCTACCTGGATCCGATTAACTCGGGCTCGGAGTGGAATCCCGCCGACTACGGGCATTTCCTGACCCGGCGTGCCCGGGGCCTGCCGTTCTGGTTCTCGCTGGCAGTTCATGGGACCAAGGCGTACTCCGAAGCCGTTGAGCGGACGTTGGAGGTAACCCGCGCCGGAGCCGACTTGGTGGCAGCCACCCCCCACCTTGACCTGGTGCTGGACCCGGTCCTCTCGGTGCTGGCATTCAGGAGGATCGGGTGGGAACAGACGGACTATGACGCCTGGTCCGCTCGACTCATGGAGGCGGGAACCGCCTTCGTGGTCCCGACACAGGTGGATGGCGAGCCGGCACTGCGGATCTGCATCGTGAATCCGCTGACCACGGTCGACGACATCACCGTGGTCCTGGACAGTCTTGCCTGACGGTTTGGAGCCTCTGTAGAGGGCCAGTTCGCCGGGTGGCCGTCAGGGGGCCGCCGGTACACTCCCGGGACTGTGGACACCACCCTCGAAACTCTGGACGGCGACCGCGTCAAACTGACCGTCGCCGTCGACGAGACCGAGTTCGACGTCGCCGTTGACGCCGCCTTCAAGCGCATCGCCAAGGAGATCCGGCTTCCGGGTTTCCGGCCCGGTAAGGCGCCCAGGAAGCTCCTGGAGGCCCGTATCGGCGTGGCCGCCGGCCGTCAGGAAGCCCTCCAGCAGGCGCTTCCCGACTACTACGGCCGGGCGCTCACCGAGAACGAGGTCGATGCCATTGACCAGCCCGAGATCGAGATCACCGGCGGCACCGAGGATGGCCCGCTGACCTTCGACGCCGTGGTGCCGGTGCGCCCCCGGGCCGCGGTGGCCGGCCATGGTTCGCTGCGCGTCGAGATCCAGGCCATAGAGGCATCTGATGACGACATCACCGAGCAACTCGACGCCATCCGGCGACAGCACGCCACCCTGGCTGACGCCGACCGACCGGCCGACGACGGCGACCAGGTCACCATTGATATCGAGGGGTCGGTCGACGGCGAGGCCGTCGAGGGTTTGACCACCTCGGACTACCTCTACGAGGTGGGCGCCGGTGCGGTGGTGCCCGAGATCGACGAGAACCTTCGGGGCGCATCGGTAGGCGACACCCTCGAGTTCGACGCCGACCATCCTGAGGAGGACGATGCCACGCTGTCGTTCCGCATCGAGGTCAAGGCCGTCCAGACCCGGGTCCTTCCCGACGCCGACGATGCCTTTGCCGCCGAGACCTCGGAGTTCGAGACCATCGACGAGTTGACGACCGACCTTCGGGACCGGATCACCACGATGCGTCGTGGCCAGGCCGGAATGATGGCCCGTGACCGGACGGCGCAGGCGCTTGCCGACCTGATCGATATGGAGATCCCACCCACCCTCGTGGAGAGCGAGATCGACGGTCGGATCAACGACATGGCCATGAGGATGAGCTCCCAGGGCATCGACTTCGCGACCTACATGGAAGCCATGGGGCGCGATCTGGCGACCATGCGCGACGAGTTGCGGGAGGGTGCCGAGATCGCCGCCCGTGTCGACCTCGGCCTGCGGGCGGTGGCTGATGCTGAGAGTCTGAGCGGCGAAGGGGAGGCCCTCGACGAGTACCTCGGGCTGCTCGCCGAGCAGACCGGTGGCGATGTCGACGGTATCCGGGAGGCTCTGACGTCCTCAGGTCGAATGCTCGAGGTCAAGGCCGACATCCGCAAGAAGGCGGCGTTGGACTGGGTGTTCGAGCGGGCCTCGATCGTCGACGAAGAGGGCAACGAGGTGGATCGGGCGCTCCTGGAGCCGCTCGAGCCCGTCGACGAGCCCGAAATGGCCATCCCTGCCACCGATGACGAGGTGGGGGAAACTAGTGATTCGGCTCCGGACGGGGACGAGGAAGAATGAGCGGGATGACCGAAGAGATCCAGACCTCCAGTGACGGCGTTCCTGGTGTAGGCGGCCTCGCGGCGATGCGGGTGCAGAACTACCTGGTTCCCACGGTGGTCGAGCAGACCAACCGGGGTGAGCGGGCATTCGATCTCTATTCGCGCCTACTCAAGGAGAACATCGTCTTCATCGGCACGCCGATCGACGACACGATCGCCAACCTGATCTGCGCCCAGTTGTTGCATCTGGAGTCGGAGAACTCCGACCGGGACATCAGCCTCTACATCAACTCGCCGGGCGGCGACATCAACGCGCTGTTCGCCATCTACGACACGATGCAGTACATCAAGCCGGACATCACCACGATCTGCTTCGGTCAGGCCGCTTCTGCAGCCGCCGTACTCCTGGCCGCAGGAACGCCCGGTAAGCGTCTGGCGTTGCCGCACTCGCGGGTGCTCATCCACCAGCCGTACGCGGGGGCCCAGGGCCAGGTGTCCGACATCGAACTGGCCTCCCGGGAGATCCAGCGGCTGAAGAGCCAACTGGAGCAGATCCTGGCCCAGCACACCGGTCAGGACGCAGAGAAGATCCACGCCGACACCGACCGTGACTTCGTCATGACCGCCGAGGAGGCCGTGGCCTACGGCATCATCGACGAGGTCATCAACCAGCGGAACCTGGCTGACAACAGCGGCCCCATCGCCGTGGTCGAGTAGGCCGGACGGTTCGGGGCATCGGTATGAGGATTGGATCGGGGGGTCATGGCGAAGTTCGGTGAGGGCGAGCTCCTCAAGTGTTCGTTCTGCGGAAAGACGCAGAAGCAAGTCAAGAAGCTGATCGCCGGTCCCGGCGTCTACATCTGCGACGAGTGCATCGATCTCTGCAACGAGATCATCGAGGAGGAGCTCTCCGAGCCCACCGAGACCCCGACCGGTGAGGTTCCCCGGCCCCGGGAGATCTTCTCGTTCCTGGACGACTACATCGTGGGCCAGGAACGGGCCAAGAAGATCCTCTCGGTCGCCGTGTACAACCACTACAAGCGGGTGCGGACGGCTGTCGCCTCGCCGGTCACCGGTGAGACCGTGGAGCTGGCGAAGTCCAACATCCTGCTGATCGGTCCGACCGGTAGCGGCAAGACGTTGATGGCCCAGACCCTGGCTCGCATGCTCAACGTCCCCTTCGCCATTGCCGACGCCACGGCGCTGACCGAGGCGGGCTACGTCGGCGAGGACGTAGAGAACATCCTCCTGAAGCTGATTCAGGCCGCCGACTACGACATCAAGAAGGCCGAGACCGGGATCATCTACATCGATGAGATCGACAAGGTGGCTCGCAAGAGCGAGAACCCGTCGATCACTCGTGATGTTTCCGGCGAAGGCGTCCAGCAAGCGTTGTTGAAGATCCTCGAGGGGACCTCGGCGGCCGTTCCGCCCCAGGGTGGCCGCAAACATCCCCACCAGGAGTTCCTGCAGATCGACACCACGAACATCCTGTTCATCTGTGGTGGGGCGTTCGCTGGGCTCGAGAAGTTGATCGAGTCCCGTCAGGGTGGTGCCGGGGTGGGCTTCGGTGCCGACGTCCGTTCGCCGTCGGACAAGGACGTGGGTGCGCTCTTCTCGGATGTCCGGCCCGAGGACCTCATCAAGTTCGGCCTCATCCCCGAGTTCATTGGCCGTCTGCCGGTGGTGGGCACGGTGTCCCAGTTGGAGATCGAGGCGCTGGTCAAGATTCTCGTCGAGCCCCGGAATGCGTTGATCAAGCAGTACCAGCGCCTGTTCGAGTTCGAGGACATCGAACTTGAGGTGACCGACGAAGCCCTGATGGCCATTGCCGAGCAGGCATTGGAGAGGGGTACTGGCGCTCGCGGTCTGCGGGCCATCCTCGAAGAGGTTCTCCTCGACGTGATGTATGAGTTGCCGGGCGACGAGGAGGCTGGCCGGGTGGTGGTGGACCTTGCCTCGGTGCAGGGTGACGCGGCGCTGACGGTGCTACCGCGTGGGGCCGCTCGGCCCGACCGCGCCGCATCCTGATCCGACCCGGACCAGATTCATGACGGACGCCACCGTCCATGACCTCCGAAGTGCGCTGCGCTTCCTGAATCGCCACGTAAACCTCGAGGCGGCCGCCGGACGCATCCACGGCCTGAGCCTGGATGCCATGCGGGGCCTCACCGACGTGATGGGGCGGCCACAACTGGACGTTCGGTCGGTCCACGTGACGGGCACCAACGGCAAGGGTTCGGTCTCGGCCATGGTGTCGTCGTTGCTGGTCGCCGCCGGTCTCCGGGTGGGTGGCTATTCCAGCCCGCATGTCGACACGGTGCGTGAACGCCTCACCATGGATGGCGAGTGGATCACCGAGGAGGCGTTCGCCGAACTGGTGGTCGATCTGGAGCGGTACGCCGGGGCAGTGCCGGAACAGCCGTCGTACTTCGAGTTGCTCACCGCGGCGGCCCTCCTATGGTTCAGCAACGAGGCGGTGGACGCGGCGGTTGTCGAGGTTGGCCTGCTGGGCCGCTACGACGCCACCAACGTGATCGATTCTGACGTTTCGGTGGTGACCAACATCGGGCGGGACCACACCGATGGGACGGGCGACTGGCGTCGGGACGTGGCATCGGAGAAGGCCGGCATCATCCGGGCCGGACGGCCTCTGGTCCTGGGTGAGACGTCGATTGAGCTGCGCGAGGTGTTCGCCGCCGAGTCTCCCGACCCGGTGCTGGCGCGTGGGGTGGACTTCGATGTGCACTCTGCCGAACGGGCCGTCGGGGGGCAGTTGATCGGCTTCTGGACCCCGGGTGGCGAGCAGAGCGAGATATTCCTTCCGCTGCACGGGGATCACCAGGCTGACAATGCCGTGGTGGCCCTCACAGCCGCCGAGGCCTTCCTCGATGCGCCGCTCGCCGATGACGTGGTGGCCGAGGGGTTCGCTTCGGTTCGGGTTCCGGGCCGACTCGAAGTGGCTTGTGCCGAACCACTGGTAGTGCTCGATGGTGCCCACAACCCGGAGGCGGTCCGAGCGTTGGCCGTCGCGGTCCCCGAGGTCTTCCCGGCGGCTCGACGCATCGTGGTCGTGGGTTGCCTCGGGCCACGAGAGCCGTCCGAGGTGTTCGACGAGCTGGTGGCCCTGGCTCCCGATCTGGTGGTGGCGTGCACTGCCCCGTCCCCACGGGCGGTGCGGGCCGCTGATCTGGCCACGCTGGCCCGGGAGCGCCTGATGGACGTCGAAGTGGTTCCCGATGCGGTCGATGCCGTGCGGCTCGCCGTCTCGGTGGCTGACGAGGCCGACGTGGTGGTGGTGACCGGTTCGTTCTATGTGCTGTCCTCGGCCCGCGAGGCTCTCGCCGGCATGGATGGCCCGTAACCTCCCCGCCATGAACCGAACCCTCGTCATCTGCAAGCCCGACGCCGTGGAACGCGGCCTGGTCGGGGAGATCATCGGCCGCTTCGAACGCCGAGGTCTGACCGTCGCGGCGGCCGAACTACGCCTGCTGGACGCCGACACGCTGGCTCGCCACTACGAAGAGCACATGGGTAAGGGCTTCTATGACGACCTGGTGGCCTTCATGTCCCGATCGCCGGCCATGGTGCTGGTCATCGAAGGACCTGAGGACACCTTCGCCGTGGTCCGCTCGATGATGGGGGCGACCAATCCCCGCGATGCGGCGCCGGGCACCATCCGTGGCGACTTCGGCCTCGTGATGACCGAGAATCTGGTCCATGGGTCGGATGCCAACGAATCGGCTGAGCGCGAGATCGGTATCTTCTTCCCCGGCCTCTAGGTCGTTCATGGTGCTACCGTCGTCCAGCAGGAGCGAATGCCCGCGGTCAGTGGTCGCGTGTACGCGGAGAGTGGCAATCAGTTGACGGACGCGTTACCTTTCCGGGAGTACCGGGGCGTCTCGCTCCGGATCTAATCCGTGCCCGGTCTGTCCGAGGACGGTTTGAACGACCCGACGACCGACGGAGCCCACCGGGCAATGGCCGCTACCCCAACTCGATCGGCCCGGCGGCCGGTCCTCGGCTCCCGAGACATCGCGGTCGACCTTGGCACGGCCAACACGCTGGTCTCGGTACGTGGCGAGGGCATCGTGCTCGACGAGCCGTCGGTGGTGGCCGTCAACGCGCTGGACGGGACCCTTCTGGCCGTCGGCGACGAGGCCAAGCGGATGATCGGCCGGACGCCCGACCACATCCGCGCCGTGCGCCCCCTCAAGGACGGCGTCATTGCCGACTTCGAGGTCTGCGAGAAGATGCTCCGCTACTTCATCCAGCAGGTCCACAGTCGCAAGTGGGCCAAGCCGCGGATGGTGATCTGTGTCCCGTCGGGAGTCACCGGTGTGGAGCGACGAGCTGTCCAGGAGGCAGCCGAGTATGCGGGTGCCCGCCCACCCGCCTACATCATCGAGGAACCCATGGCGGCTGCCATCGGGGTCGGCCTCCCGGTGGCCGAGCCCACCGGTTCGATGATTGTCGACATCGGTGGCGGTACCACCGAGGTCGCCGTGATCTCCCTCGGAGGCGTGGTGGCTGCCCAGTCCACCCGGGTGGGCGGCGACGAGATGGATGACGCCGTCAAGCAGTTCCTTAAGAAGGAGAAGGGCGTCGACGTCGGCGACCGCACCGCGGAGAACATCAAGATCCGCCTCGGGTCAGCCCACCCCCTGACCCAGGAGATCCGGGCCGAGGTCAGCGGTCGTGGGCTCCGGTCCGGACTGCCCGAAGCGGCAGTCTTCACCACCCGTGAGATCCGCGAGGCACTCGAGGAGCCCGTGTCGGCCATCATCGACACCGTGAAGGTCACCCTAGATCGGACGCCACCCGAACTGGCCGCCGACATCATGGACCGGGGCATCACCCTGGCCGGTGGTGGCGCCCTGCTGATCGGACTGGCTGACCGGATTCGTGCCGAGACCGGCATGCCGGTCTGGATGGCTCCCGATCCGCTGCGGGCCGTGGCCATGGGGGCCACCGCGGTACTCGAGGAGTTCTCGCGCTTCGGGGACATGATCTTCGGCGACGACGCCGAGTAGGCGACCGTGGCGGCCCCTCGGCCCACGGGCGTTCCCCGTCCCACCCTGCTGATCCTGATCGCCGCGGCTCTCACGCTGCTCACCCTGCAGTACCGCGGGGTGGAACCGTTGGGTGCATTCCAACGGGGCGTACGCGACGTCATCGAGCCACTCCGCACGGTCACTGATCGGGTGGTGTCGCCGGCACGCTCTGCGTGGAACGGACTGTTGGACTACGACGACCTGCGAGCCGAAAACGAGCGTCTGGCCGACGAGCTGGCCCGTATGCGGGGCCGACGCCTGTCAGCCGAGGCCGACGAGGAGCTTCTTGAACGCCTCCTGGGCGAGGTCGACATCGGCTTTGCCGACCTCGACACCGTGGTGGTCCGGATCATGGGGACGCCGCCGGGAAACTTCGCCACCCACACCATCGAGGTGGACAAGGGGAGTGATGACGGCCTGGCCGAGGGCATGCCAGTGGTGACCGGCGCCGGCCTGGTGGGCCGTCTGGAATCGGTGGACCGGGCCCGCTCGGTGGTCCGGTTGGTCACCCATCCGGAGTTCCGGGTGGGTGTACGGCTGGTGGGCTCCCAGGACGAGGGGCTGGCCCGTGGAGGGGGACGGACGGGCTTCCTGGTGATCGACGCCGGGGTCCGGGCCGACGCGATTGTCGAGGCCGGCGAGGTGGTGGTTACCTCCGGAGGGCGCAGCCGGTTCCCGGCTGATATCCCCGTCGGTCGGGTTCTGGATCCGGGTGGTGGCAGCGACTTCCAGCGGGAGATCGTCGTCGATCCGTCGGCCTCTCTCGAGAACCTGAGTTTCCTGAACGTGCTCCTGGTGGCCGAGGAGCGGAGCTTCGATCCGTCGGTACTGCTGGACCCGGGGGAGCGGTCGGGATGACCGGTCGGTTCCGTGTGTTGGCCCTGCTCCTGACCGCGGCCGTACTCCAGGCGACGTTGTTCGATGAGATCCGGATCGACGGGGTGTCCGTCGAATGTCTCCTGCTGGTGTCGGTGCTGGCCGGCTTCCACGGAGGCCCGGAGCGGGGCGCCACCGTGGCCTTTCTGGCCGGCCTGCTCCACGACTCGGTGAGCTCCACGCCACTCGGGGTGCATGCGCTGGTCTATGCGCCGATGGCTGCCATGGCCGGCCACCTCTCGGTGCGTCTGGTTGACGGGGCCCGGACGTTGGCCGTGGCGGGCCTGGCTGCCGCGGTGATGGTGGGTGTGGCCGC
>Ga0257111_1001108_pt1 | contig 10950 bp, 13 predicted proteins | sample LP_taG_6_FD_191567 | JGI IMG/M metagenome (GOLD analysis project Ga0257111, IMG submission 191567) | Marine microbial communities from Northeast Subartic Pacific Ocean, Canada - LP_J_2015_P26_500m | ecosystem: Environmental > Aquatic > Marine > Oceanic | place: Canada: Northeast Subartic Pacific... | reverse complement strand
CGGTGATGGCCAACATGATCCGATGCTCGACCGAGGCCATGTTGGGCGTATCGACCGATGCTCCGGCGGTGTGCGCCGGCCTGGCCGAACGCCTCGGGCTGATGATGACCACTCTCATGGAGATGGAGATGGAGATGGAGCCGGAGCCGGGGGCCGAGCCGGATCCGTTCGCACTGGTGGGCGTCTTCCGGGTGACCGACGAGGTCTTTGCCTGGCTGGTCGACGAGGTTCCCCCGGATCTACGGGGCGACGCCGAACTGGTACGGGAGACCACCGGCCGGATCGGGACCCTGATGGCTGAGGCTCTCGGGGACCTGGCTGAAGCTGTCGAGGACGACCCCGCAGGCAATTCCGCGGCGAACGAGGCACGGATGGTGGCCTTCCTGGGGATGATGGCGCGCATCGCGGCGGACCTCGAGGCAGACATGGACGAGGTGGACGCGGCAAGCGCACGCCTCCGTGCTTGGACGATCGCCACCTGTGGTGATTCCTCGTCGATGTTGTTCGAGTTGTTGACCGGTATGGGGGGCTGATGTCGGGAGGTAGCGCGGCGGTGACCAGGTCCGTCTCACGAGCTGCGGTGCCGGTCCTGGTCGCGCTGACGGGTCTGGTGGCATCGGCGTGTGGCGGGGCGTCGACGCTGACCGCCCCGACGCCGACGGCCATCAGAGAGACCCCGGCTACCACGTCGGCGCCCGCGACCACCGAGGCCCCCTCGATGACGGTGGCCCCCTCGATGACGGTGGCTCCGAGCGCCACCGTGCCCGCCTCGACGTCGATGGCGCCGTCGACCAGCGTCGCACCGACCACCTCGTTGGCTGGCGGGCCGATCCCCGAGGCGGCTGCTGGCTTCTGCGCCGAGCTGGCTGTTGAGTCCGGCGAGTTGATCCTCGAGGTGGAGCGGGTGCTGCCCGACGACGGCCTCTTGGATCCGCGTAGCCAGCACGCCCTGTTGCTGGCCACCCGGAACCTGCTGGCGTGGACCAACAACCGGGTGCCCGCCGAGCTCCGAGCCGACGTGGGCCTGTTGAACCGGGTCTACGCCGATCTGGGAATCCAACTGGACCGCCTGGACCCCGACACGGTCACCATGCCGCGCCTCCAGGCCTTGGTCTTCACCTACGTGCTCGACTCCCCGGTGGTTGACGCCGGGGAACTGGATCTGTCGGCCCGACGCCTGGGGGCCTTCGTCGATCAGGCCTGTGGCCACGGCTTTGCGATCATGGAGTCGATGGCCGACCTTTTTGCACCCGTTTCTGAATAGGCGAGGGTCCACCCGGTCTCGGCCTGCGAATCCCGGGCAGGCAGGAGACGGACGGTGGATAGCCTGATTTCCATGGACATCGCCATCGTCGGTGCCACCGGTCAGGTCGGGGGCGTCATGCGCACCCTGCTTGCCGAACGCGCCTTTCCTGTCGGAACCCTCCGGTTCTTCGCCTCAGCCCGATCGGCGGGTTCCACCATTACCTGGGGCGATCGCGAGATCGTCGTGGAGGACACGGCGACCGCTGACTGGTCGGGCATCGACGTGGCCCTGGTGAGCGCCGGGAAGACGGCGTCGTTGGAGTTCTCGCCGCAGATGGCCGCGGCAGGCGCCACGGTGATTGACAACTCGTCGGGTTGGCGAATGGACCCCGACGTGCCTCTCGTGGTTCCCGAGGTCAACGCCCACGAGCTCGACGACATCCCCAAGGGGATCGTGGCCAACCCGAACTGCACGACCATGGCCGCCATGCCGGTGTTGGCCCCGCTGCACGCCGAGGCGGGCCTGCGGTCCCTAACCATCGCCACCTACCAGGCGGTCTCCGGTGCCGGTCTGGCCGGTGTCGACGAGCTGGCCTCCCAGGTAGCCGCGGTGATCGACGGCGCGTCGGGCTTGGCCCATGACGGTCGGGCAGTGGCGTTCCCCGAGCCGTCGTCATTCCCCTCGACCATTGCGTTCAACGTGTTGGCCCACGCCGGGTCGTTCGTGGACGACGGGCGAGGTGAGACGGACGAGGAGCAGAAGCTCCGCAACGAGAGCCGAAAGATCCTGGGCATCCCGGACCTCGCGGTGTCCGGGACATGCGTGCGGGTGCCGGTCTTCACCGGGCATTCGTTGACCGTGCACGCCGAGTTCGATCGCCCCATTTCACCGGAGCTGGCCACCGAACTGCTGGCCGGGGCCCCGGGCGTCGTCCTGGCCAACGTGCCCACACCGCTGGATGCCGCCGGGGTGGACCCCACCATCGTGGGTCGCATCCGGGCCGACGAGACCCGCACCAATGGTTTGGCGCTCTTCCTGTCAAGCGACAACCTCCGCAAGGGTGCGGCGTTGAACACCATCCAGATCGCCGAGGAACTCCGGCGCCGACGAGCCTGAGCCCGATCCCGGCTTGTTGCCGGGGGCCAATCCGCGGAGGGCCGATCTACGGAGGGTCCGTCACGTAGCGGGCCATCGCCTCGTCCAGCGACAAGCCCAACTGGTTGGCCAGGCTGGCCAGCCACGCCATCACGTCACCCAACTCGTGGAGCTGCTGCTCGGTCGTGCCCTTGCGGGTGGCCTGAGCCAGCTCGCCGAGTTCCTCGCAGAGCCAGGCCACGGTGGCCGGGATTCCCCGAGCCCGGTCGGCCTCGCCGTACAGGTCTTCCATGAGCGTCTGCACTTCGGCGAGTTCCACGAGGCGGACGGTACCGGTCGCCGTGCAGGTCAGCGGGCATCCACCGGTCGCGCGTGTGTTCGATCCACACTCACCGGGTGTCGACCGATGATTTGCAGGCTGAAGGCCTCCTCCCCAGGGGCCAGGCGACCCAGGTCATGCGGGCCCTCGACGCGCTCGACGAGTTGGAGGCCGCGGCGATCAAGTTGGTGCGGGCCGAGTTGGCGGCCGGTCCGGCGATCGACGGTCTGATCGCGGACCCCCTCACCGAAGGCACCCGCCTGGACATTCTGTGCGTCGTGGACACCATGGCCGTCGACCTGCTGGGAGCACTCGGGCGAGACGACACTGTGCGCCACCTGGTCGACGAGGCGCCTCCGGGCAGCGCCCGTGACGCACTGGCCCGACACCTGACGCGTTCCTGAGACTGCGTTCGGGCTGACCCGGACGACCGGTTATCAGACCTCAGGCGAGGGCTGCGGCGGGACGAGGCGTGCCAGGTCGTCGACCGCCTCGGCGCCCGGGAGGGCCAGCAGCCCGACCGGAGGAAGCAGCAACTTGCGGTCGCGCGAGCCGCCACCGACTACCACCCGGTTCCGGGCCATCACATCGGCGTCGATCCAAATGGGCACGGTGCAGCCGTCGGGCAGCCCGAACGGGGTGACGCCACCGATCTGCATCCCGGTCAGGGTCGCCGTCTCCTCGGCTCCGGCGAACGAGGCCTTGCGGGAACCCAGCCGCCGGCGGACGGTGCCGTTGACGTCGAGGCGGTGTGTGGCCAGCACCAGGCAGAGGGCGAAGGGCCGTTCCTCGCCTTCACGGGCCTTGCCGGCCACGAGGATGGCGTTGGCCGAATCTGCGGGGTCGATGTCGTAGGCGGCGCAGAAGTCGGCCGTGTCGGCCAACGCGGGATCGCACGCCATCACCTCGTGTTCGATATCCAGTGCCGCCAACTGGTCGAGCACCGGATCTGACGCGTCGTGGGCTGGGGTCATGTCTGCCTCGGGGGTTCAGGGTTGACCTCGCGGGCCGGACCGGTCAGTCCGTAGAACACCGAAGCCACCACGATGGCGCCGCCGATGAACGTCGGGGTGGACGGCACCTCGTCGAACCACAGCCACACCCACAGCGATGCGGCGACCGTCTCCACGGGTGTGAAGAGGCTGACCTCGGCGGGCGGGGCGTGGCGGGTGGCCGTCGACATGCATAGCCGGGCGATCGGTCCGAAGAAGCCGCCCATGGCCAGGGTGGCCAGCAGGGCCCGCCGATCGAGCAGTGAGGGGTCGGCGGGGACCACGGTCATCAGGAAGATGCAGGTGGCGGCGACGGCGACCACCAGGGTGCGGGGCAGTTCGGGGTGCCGGCGCCAGATCACGAGGTTGACGGCGAAGCTCATGATGGCGAGCAGGGCCATCATGTCGCCGGCGATTCCCTCAGCGGCCATCGACCCACCGACGATCACCACGATGCCGATCAAGGTCAGGGCGATGGCCCGCCAGGTTCGCATCGAGGTGCGCTCATGGAGGGCGATCCGGGCCAGGACGGCAGCGAAGATGGGCCCCGAGGCGATGATGGCCACCACGTTGGATGCCGCGGTCAGGGTCACCGCAGTCAGGAATGCCGTGGTGCCGACCGCGCTTAGCAGTCCGGTCACCAGGAGCGGGCGTCGCCACCGGACCAGTTCACGTCCCAGGTCACGCCCGATCTTCCGGCCAGCCAGGCTCCAGGCCACCGGTGAGGAGAAGACACCGACCATGAAGGCGATGGTCCAGCCGTCGACCTCGGAGTCGCGTTCGGCCACCCGAACCAACAGGGCATCGGTGGAGATCAGGAACATCCCGGTGAAGGCCAGCAGCAGGCCGAGGGGTCGCCCGGATCGGGGGATCCGGTCCCTGAGGGACCGCACGGTGGATGATCTGACCATCGCTGGACGTTAGTGGTGGTCGCGTCCGCCACCTGCTGCCCGGGAGTCGGCGGGGCTGGCAGTATGCGGGACGATGCGACGACCAAACGTTCTGCTGGTGACCCTGGACCAGTGGCGTGGTGACTGCCTTTCGTCGGCCGGCCACCCATCGGTGTCCACCCCGAACCTGGACCGTCTCGCCGCGGAGGGGGTGCGGTTCGCCTCGCACTTTGCGCAGGCCGCGCCGTGTGGACCCAGCCGGGCCAGCCTGCTTACCGGCACCTACCAGCACGTGCACCGGTCGGTTCTGAATGGCACGCCGCTGGACGCCCGCTTCACCAACGTGGCCCTGGCCATGCGGTCCGCGGGGTACGACCCGGTGCTGTTCGGCCACACCGACACCACGGTCGACCCGCGCACCGTGCTCGCAGGCGATCCGAGGCTCGGGGACTACGAGGGTCCGCTGCCCGGGTTCCGGGTGGGGCTGGACCTACCCGAACACCGGGAGCCCTGGTACCGGTGGCTGGAGGCCCGGGGTCACGACGTGTCGGATCGCGAGCGGTTCCTGCGGCCCCGCGACGACGTGGCCATCCCGTCGGGTCGGGGGGCGTCGTGGCCGCCGCCACCGTTTGCCGCCGAGGAGACCGAGACGGCGTTCCTGGTCGGGGAGGTGATCGACGAACTGGCCCGGCTGGAGGTCGTTGGCGACCCGTGGTTTGTCCACGCGTCGATCTACCGACCCCACCCACCGTTCACGGCGCCGGCGCCGTACCACGATCTCGTCGATCCGGCGACGGTGCCCGATCCCCTCGTGGACGGCGGGGTCGATCCCCACCCGTTCGTGGCCGCCGCGCGCGCCTTCGGTGCCTACCGACCGCCGGGTGACGACCTCGACCTCAGGCAGGTGCGGGCCACCTACTACGGGATGATGGCCGAGGTCGACGCGCAGGTGGGCCGCCTGCTCACGGCTTTGGACGATCTGGGGGCCACTGACGAGACCGTTGTGGTGGTGACCTCGGACCACGGCGAGATGCTCGGGGACCACGGCCTCATGTCAAAGCTGGGATTCCACGACCAGTCGTTCTACATCCCGTTGATCGTTCGTGCGCCCGGAGGGGCCGGAATCGAAATGGCCTGCACCGGTGTGGCGGGCCGGGTGGTGGAGGGCTTCACCGAGAACATCGACGTGATGCCCACGGTGCTCGACTTGGCCGGTGCCGAGGTGCCCCGGCAGTGTCAGGGCCGATCGCTGCGGCCCTTCCTCGACGGGTCGGTTGCCGACGGTGGTCTGCCGGACGGCTGGCGTACCGCCGCGCACTGGGAATTCGACTTCCGGGCGTGGGCTGGTTCCGGGGAGTTGGACGGGCTGGACGGTCATCGGTGCAACCTCGCGGTGCACCGGGATCACCGGGGCAAGTACGTGCACTTCGCCGGGATGGCGCCGGTCTTCTTCGACCTCGAGGGTGATCCGGACGAGTGTGAACCCCTTAGTGACCACCCGTTGATGGCCGGGTATGCGGCGGCCCTCCTGGACTGGCGGATGGCCACCGACGAGCAGGAACTCTCGGACCATCTGGCACTGCCCGGAGGAATGATCGTCCTTGACTCCTGACCGTCGGATCGCCACGGTCGGTTGCCCGGTTCCGGGGTGCGACCGGGGTCACCTATGACCACAGTCACCGTGGATTCGCGTGGTTGATGCCCCAGAATCTGTATAGCGATCTACCGATAGGTAACTTCCAAATGGAGGGGCCATCGGAGCAGGTCAGACACAACAACAGCTTCGACGAGCCCTCGGCTGAATCCGGACGATGGCCGTCGGAACATAGTGAAACAGAGCAAGCCATGCGTTCCAACAAGTTGCGTTCCAGCAACCGTTCATTCCACAACCTCCGGCACCCGCAGCAGGACCTCTTTTTGGCCCTGAACCAGGCTGCCGGCTACGGCCACTTTGCCGGTTTCAACGACCGGGCCGCGCGGACGATTATGTCCCTCGGACAGCAGATGGTGGCTGACCGGCAGCGTTCGGTTCCGCCCGTTCACAGGGTGGCTGACACCGAGGTCAGCCGGGACATCGCCGATTTGGATCTCGCTGCCTGATCGGGCGCCTCTCGGGGCGAACCAACACGCGAATCGGAGTCGGGGTCAACGCCCCGGCTCCGTCGCGTTCCGGGGAGGCAAGTGGCGTGTTTCCGGAGGCCTTGTGCTACTCCGAGCCCTCGGATAGATCTTTTGCCGTCCCTCCGGTGGAGAGCGCATGGGATCGATGATCAATTCGAGGGAGAGGTGGAGTAGATGGGTAACGGTGACTTCAACCTGGCTGATGCCTATGCGGTCGAGACTCCGGACGACAACCGAAACCTGTACGCCCGGTGGGCCGACAGCTACGAATCGGGGTTCATCAAGGAGAATGCCTACCGGTATCACCTCGGGGTGGCGGGGGCCCTTCTCGCCTCGGTGACTCCTGACGACGGGCCGGTGCTCGATGTCGGTTGTGGCACCGGTCTGGTCGGTGAGGCGTTGCGGCTGGACCACCGTTGCCCGTCACCACTCGACGGCCTCGACCTGTCGCCGGAGATGTTGGAGCAGGCTGGCACCAAGTCGACAGCGTCGGGCGAGGCCATCTACTCGAGTCTCCACGTGGGTGACCTGACGGCCGTGCTGCCCTTGGCCGGCGATGCCTATGGGGCCGTTGTCAGTTGCGGCACGTTCACCCATGGCCATGTGGGGCCCGACGCGTTCGACGAGTTGTACCGCATTGCCCGGTCAGGGGCGCTGTTCGCCATCGGGATCAACCCCGACCACTTCACAGCCCACGGCTTCGAGGCCCGGTTTGCCACCGATGTGGCCGCCGGAACCATCATCGAGCCGACCATCCATCGGGTGGCCACCTACGGCGCCGGGCCCAACGTCGACCAGACGTCGCCGGTCGCCGTATTCCGCCTTCGCTGACCTGTGAGAACGTCCGGGTTAGAACGTCCGGACCCGTCAGGTCCGGATCAGGAGTTTGCTCAGAGAGCGCACGCCATGTCGGCGCCACAACACAGCGGGGACTTGATCTTCCCGTGGTCGTTCGGGCACTTGGAGACCTGCACGGTCGAACCGTCGTCCTTGGTCAGGGTGGCGTTCACGAGGGGGGCGTCGCACGCTCCGCAGGTGGCGTTGACGGACATACCGCACGAATCGCAGGTGTAGGTGGCCATGTGATTCCTCCTGATGGGCTGACGCCCTTGATTGGACTGGTGGGGTCTCGGCAGGTTTGTCTTTGCCCAGTATGTGAAGGGTTTCTGGGCCGCGGGGCCGGTGTTTATCCCAGCAAGATGCTGTTTCTATCCCAGTTGGCCTGACCGCTCGGAGTGAGCGAGAAGAGTGATGTTTGGTGGTACGCCCCCTAGGGAGCGCTACAGAACTCACCACCGAGGAACACGGTCCTCTCGGCACCGCCAATAGTAGGGCAGCCAGGGCGCCGAGTCAGGTGTTAGTCGTCAGGCCAGAAGGACTGCTCGTCCTCCAGCGCCCGAACCGCGCTGCGGATGCTGCCGGTCTGGGCTGCCAGCACACCTAAGGCGAGGAACACCACCGGCGGGTACTCGGCGGGCCGCCCGCCCCGGGAATGGTTAACGTGGCTGATGACACGAGACACGAAGACAGTTGCCCTCGTCGGGGGCGGGGTGATCGGCTCGGGCTGGGCGACCCGCTGCCTGTCCCGCGGACTCGACGTGGTCGTGACCGATCCCGCAGATGGCGCCGAAGCGGCGATCCGTGACGCAGTGCAGCGAGTGTGGCCAACGATGGTCGACGCCGGATGTGCAGATGGTGCGAGTCCCGACCGGCTCACCTTCGCTCCCGACATCGCGACGGCCGTCACGGGTGCCGACTTCGTGCAAGAGAACGTGCCCGAACGCGAAGACATCAAGCGTTCGGTGATCGCCGAGATCTCCCGCCATGTACCTGGCGGACCCGACGGTGTGATCATCGCGTCGAGTTCGTCCGGCCTGTTGCCGACGGCCATTCAGGCCGACGCCGAAGATCCGGGTCGTGTTCTCGTCGGCCACCCATTTTCGCCCTTGTACATCTTGCCGCTCGTAGAAGTGGTGGGCGGTGAACAGACGACCGAGGCTGCGATCCTGTCTGCAGCGGCCTTCTACGAATCGATCGGTATGCGGCCGCTGCACGTGCGCAACGAGATCGAGGCGTATCTCTCCGACCGCTTGATGGAAGCGCTGTGGCGCGAGGCCTTGCATCTCGTCGACGATGGCATCGCCACCATCCCCGAGATCGACGCGGCGATCACCGGCGGGCCCGGGCTGCGATGGGCGTTCATGGGAATCGCCATGGGCTGGCATGTCGCCGCGGCCGAAGGAGGCATGCGCCAGAGCATGAAGCACTTCGCTCCGACGCTCGAGCTGCCGTGGACCAAGCTGGAGGCGCCCACGTACACCGATCGGCTTGAAGAACTGATCGTCTCCGGTTGCGAGGCCGAGCAAGGTGATCGGCACTGGCAAGAGCTCGAGCGTCGCCGTGACATCACCCTGCTCAAGATCCAGGAAGTGATCGACGAGCACTGGTACCCAGCGGGCGAGGACGGCTGGCCGCCAATCGATCTCGATTCGAACACGGCGGAGCGGTCATGAGCCAGGAAGACCCGTCCGAGAAAGAGCTGCGAGAAGATCTTGCGGCCGCGTTCCGCTTGCTCGACCGCCACGGAATGTCCGACCTAACCAATGGCTCGGTTGTGGCGCGGCTGCCGGGAGCCGACTGGTATCTGACCCACCCACACGGCAAGCACTTTCACGAGATCTGTGCCTCGGACTTCGTTGCGGTGAACATGGACGGCACGCCGGTGAACCCTGGTGATGTCGTGAACCTCGCGGTCACCCGTCCCGCGAAAGCGATCTTCGCTGCCCGTCCAGAAGTGAACGCAGTGATTCACGCCCATGGGCAGGGAATCATGGGCGTTGCTGCGCTGACTTGTGGCTTGCTCCCGTTGTGCGAAGCGGCGATGCCGTTCTATGAGGACATCGGCTACATCCGCGGCGACTTCTACTTCGACGACGACTACATCGACGAGATCGCTGAGAAGCTCGGACCGCACAAGGCCCTCATCTACCGGCACCACGCGTTTGCCGTGGTCGGCACGACGGTCGCCGAAGCCTTCTACTTCGCCTTCCAGCTCAACGTCGCATGCGAAGTGCAACTGAAGGTCATGGCATGCGGCAACGAGTTTGTGAACGTTCCGTCACCGGAAGAGGCTCGCTCCCATCGCGACGCGTTCTTCGCAGACGGCTGGGTGGCGGACGGCTCGATGGAGTGGCCGGGCCTTCGTCGCCAACTCGACGCCGAAGGGTCGAACTACAAGGCCTAGAAGGGCGAGGAGGGAATCATGTACGACCTTGATATCGAGCAGTATCGGCGGGACGGGATCAGTTGGCCAGTCGGCCGTGTCGACGTCGAGGGATTGGCCGACCACTTCTTCGAGGTTCAAGAGCACGCCCTGGCCAGACGAGGGCGAGAGCTTCATATTTCGCCCCATCTCCTGTCGACCCGTCTCGATGCGCTCGTTCGAGATCCGACGATCCTCGATCAGGTCGAGAAGGTTCTGGGACCCGACTTCGTCTTGTGGGAATCGGACTTTGCCAGGAAGCCACCGGGAGGCACCTCTCATGTCCCCTGGCATGCAGACGGACCGTATTGGAATCTGTCGACCAATGAAGTGGTGTCGGTTTGGGTGGCGTTAACGGAGGCGACGGTCGCCAACGCTGCGATGCGCGTGGTGCCTCGAACTCACCACAACCCCGAGCTTGCGAAGCTCGACTACGACGGAGACCCGATGGCTGGGTACATCGAGGGGATTCGTACCTCGTCGAAGGGCAACGCTTTCAACTACGACACCATCATCGGTGACAAGATCGACCCGGATAGTGACGCCCTGTCGGTTGAGCTCCAACCCGGAGAGTTCTCCATCCATCACGTCGACCTCGTACACGGCGGCGAGCCGAACAGGTCGAACGAGGAGCGCATTGGCTACGCGATGAGATACATCTCGGCTCGCACGTTCTGTCGAACCGGAGTCGACTCGGTCATGGCGATGCGAGGCAGCGTCGCTCACGAGCACTTCGTGTTCGAACCTCGACCCACAACCAGCTTCAGCGAGGAGGCGTGGACCGCCTTCGAAACCGCAGTGACGTACCCGAGCGGCTTCGGAGATCGCAATATCGAAGAGGCGTAGCTCCGCTTCTGAATGGCCGATGGACCGGGAACCTGGTGGTGAGTTCTGTAGTACGCCCCCTGGGACTTGAACCCAGAACCATCAGTATCCGCCGCGGCCGACGTGTAGGAGATCCTGAAGGTAAGGATTCGTGCGCCGACGGTTACGACACGGACGGTCAGGCGTATGACAGGAAGTCT
>Ga0257111_1001104_pt1 | contig 10964 bp, 7 predicted proteins | sample LP_taG_6_FD_191567 | JGI IMG/M metagenome (GOLD analysis project Ga0257111, IMG submission 191567) | Marine microbial communities from Northeast Subartic Pacific Ocean, Canada - LP_J_2015_P26_500m | ecosystem: Environmental > Aquatic > Marine > Oceanic | place: Canada: Northeast Subartic Pacific... | reverse complement strand
GTGTCCAGCGGCGTCGACGGCTTTGAAGCCATCGCCACGACGGCGCAGCAGCTCCACATCGACGGATTCGTACACATTGCCGACCTGGACGGATCGGTCTGGGCCCGCTTCGGCGTGCTCGGCCAGCCGGCCAGCGTGGTCGTGACCGCCGACGGGTCGGTGACCGGCCATATGGGCGACCTCGACGCCGACGGGTTCACCGACCTCGTCGAAAGGGCCCGGCTGGGCACCTGACCACCCGATCCGTAGCCTCCCCACCCCTATGCGACGAACCACTGCCGCCTGCCTGCTCGCCACCCTGCTGGCCTCGTCGTGCGCGACGGCAACGCCCCGAGGCACCGCCCTCAGCGGGACGTTTAACGCCACGGGAGACCCGACGGCCACAGGTGTGGTCCCCGACGGCGCCGTCGACCTCACCGGGTCCGCACAGGTGACGGTCGTGGTCACCGACAACGCCTTCACGGACCGAATCATCCTGGTGTCCCCCGGGACCGAGGTGGCATGGGTGAACGAAGGGCGCAACGACCACAACGTGCGCCCGTCCGCCGAGGACCCGGGACCCGGCTGGTTCGCCGAGGTCGACGTCGGAGCCCTCGCCGATGGCGGGTCAGGATCGGTCACCTTCGACGGCGTCGGGGACTTCCCGTACTTCTGCTCGTTCCACGGCACCGCCCGTCGCGGCCAACGCGGCCGGGTGGTCGTCGTCGCTGGCTGACTTCGGGCGATCTGACTGGACTACGGTGCGCTCCATGCATAAACGCCCCATCATTCGCGTCCTCGTTCCCGCACTCGTCCTCACCCTGGTAGCCACCTCTTGCGGTGGCGGGAGCGACGAGCCCACCGCCACCACGGTACCCGCCAAGCAGTCCGTCCTCGAAACAACCACGACGGCCGCACCGACCACGACGGCCGCACCGACCACGACGGCCGCACCGACCACGACGGCCGCACCGACCACGACGGTGCCTCCGTTGTGCGCCGAGAACGAGACCCGCACAGCCACTGCCCTCGCCGGGATGAACCCCATGGCGGACACGCCAAGCGAACTCGCCGCCACGATGAAGGCCACCGGCGACTACGTCACCTGGCTGGCCGGCGAACTCCCTGCCGAACTCCAACCGAACGCCACCTTCCTCATTGAATTTGGCACCTTGGTGGCCGAGGTCTTCTACGGCCATGACGACTTCTGGGACGCCTTTCCCGAGATAATGGCCAGAGAGGAAGACTTCGAGGCCCTCGATGCCTACGGCTTCAACGACGACGATGAAGACCTCGACCCCGGCCTCGCCGCGGGGCCCATCGTCGACTTCCTCAGTGGGGACTGTGGATCGGGCCACGGCGGAGTCTTCGAAACTGCTGGTCAGGCCTTGGAGATCCTCGACGTGGTATTCGACGACGACGACGGCGGGGACGGCGACGGCGACCCGTACGGAGATGGTGGTGACGACTTCGCACAGCCCGAATACGAGGGCGACCTGCCCGACGCCCCCGAGGGCTTCTGCACCAGCCTCCGGGAAGAGGCCACGTACGCATTCGTCGACCTGCTGCCGCTACTCGGTGCCATGGAAGGCGACGAAGAGCCCGGCGTTGATGCGTTGGTCAGCATCTTCAGCGGCATGGAGCCCATCTATGGGTGGCTGGTGGAGAACGTGCCGGCTGAGATGACCGCCGATGCCGAGACGGTTCGCTCCCAGATCGCCGGCGTGGCCGAAATGCTTTCCGCGATCGATCCGGAGACCGCCACAGAAGAAGAAATCATGGGAGCGATCTTCATGGCCCTTCTGGGTGGTATGGCCGAAGGCGGGGAAGACATAGAACTTGCTGGTCTCCGCCTCGACACGTTCCTCAGCCGCGGTTGTGACGTGCCCATGGGCGAGGGACCGCTCGCCATCCTCGAAGTCGGAGGCGGCGGCGACACCGGCGAACCGCCCCCGACGACCGAGCCGCCTCCGCCGACCACCACCGTTGATCCGCTGATCGACGCCCTGCGGGTGCCTGGCGACTACGCCACCATCCAGGAGGCCGTCGACGCCGCCGAACCCGGCGACCTGGTCCTGATCGGCCCGGGCACCTACCACGAGGCCGTCATCGTCGAGACCGACGACATCGTCATCCGCGGCACCGACCGCAACGCCGTGGTCATCGACGGCGAGCACGAACGCGAGAACGGGTTCATCGTCTTCTCGAACGGCGTGGCCATCGAGAACCTCACCACCCACTCGCACACCTCGAACGGCGTGTTCTTCACCGGGGACTACGGCACCGACATCATCGTTGACGGCTACCGGGCCTCGTACGTGACCGCCTACAACAACGGCCTCTACGGCATCTACGCCTTCAACGCCACCAACGGCCTCATCGAACACAGCTACGGCAGCGGCCACCCCGACTCCGCCTTCTACATCGGCCAGTGCAACCCCTGCAACGCCGTGATCCGCAACGTCCTCGCCGAGAACAACGCCCTCGGCTACTCGGGCACCAACGCCAGCGGCAACCTCGTCATCCAGGACTCCGAGTGGCGCGGCAACCGGATCGGCATGGTGCCCAACACCCTCGACGGCGAGGAACTGGCACCCCAGGGCGACATCGTGATCGTCGGCAACTACGTCCACGACAACGGCAACGAGGACACACCACGCAAGAGCGCCGACTGGGACATCGGCTTCGGTGGCGGAATCGTGATCGCCGGAGGCAACGACAATCTGATCACCCGCAACCTGGTCACCGACAACAGCTATGTGGGTATCGCCGTGGCGGACTTCTTAGACGACAACCTCTGGCTGGCCGAACGCAACACCGTCTCCGACAACGTGGTCAGTGGCAGCGTCTACGACCTCTTCGTGTTGAACCTCTACCTGCTACCGGCCGGCAACTGCTTCAGCGGCAACACGTTCGAGACCTCGATCCCCGCCGACATCGAGACTGCCATGCCGTGCAACGACGAAGCCGGCGCACTCGAGGAGAGCGGCGGACCCAACCAGGGCGAGTTCGCAGTGACCGACCACACGACCATGCCCGCTCCGCCGGATCAGCCGACGATGCCCGGTGCGTTGACCGAGAAGGCCCGGCGCGCCGGCGCACCACCTGCCGTGAACGTCGACGCCGTCGGGGTTCCGATCCCAGGTGAGGTCCCCGACTTAATTGGACCCGCAAATTCGGCCGATCCGGGCATTGAGGTGCGCGTCACCCCCGGCATCGTCGCCGGCCAGGAGTGGACCGGACAGATCGTTGGCTCCGGCTGGCCAGCCGGCGAGACCGTGTACTCGATCGGCTGCCTCGGGTCCTACGAGTCCTTCGACCCGGCGCTCTGCGACTATGCCAGCCCCCTGCCAATGGTCGCGGACGATGCGGGGAACATCTCCAGCTACGTGCTCACCTTGCCGACCGAGCCGAACGGCGCCTGCGCGATGGTCGGTACGAACGGGCCGGACCTCGTACCGCTCACCGGAGACGAGGTCGTAGCGATCGTCTGCTATGAGCCGGCCGGAGGCTAAGCGCCTCCGAAGCCTCTTCGCTGTCGCCGGCCTGATCGGCCTCGTCGGACTGGCCTGGCTGCTCATCGACCGGGGACCGGCGTCGACACTCGCGACGCCCGTCCTCGCCACCGCAGCCCCAGATCTGCTGTTGCGCTCGGGCGGAGGCACGACCACCGTCCACGCCGGCGAACGGGCGTTCAGCCTCTCGGCGCGCAGCATGGGCCTGCCGGACCGCATCCGCTTCGCCGACGGTGACGTCCCCTTCGAGCACCCCTTCAGTTCGGAGGACGGCCTCGGCGCTACCCACAACGCCGACGGCTGCCTCGGCTGCCACGTAAACAACGGTCGCTCCCCGGGTCCCGACGGGTTCGTGGCGGACGCAGGACCCGTCCTGCTTCTCGGCCTCGCCGACGGCTCACCGAGCCCCGAGTTCGGCCAACAACTCCAGGACCGCGGCTCGGGCGCCGACGGCCTCCTGACCGTCGACTGGCTGGAAGAACCCGGCTCCTACCCCGACGGGACGGCCTTTTCGCTGCGACGGCCGGTGGTCTCCGTCGACGGCGCCAACGTCACAGGTCTTGCGACCTCGTTGCGTGCCGCCCCACCGGTGTTCGGCGGCGGGCTGCTCGAGGCCATCTCCGCCGACGACCTGCGGGCCATGGCCGACCCCGACGACTCCGACGGGGACGGCGTCAGCGGCCGACTGCAGGAAGCCATCGGTGACGACGGGTCACCCGCTGCAGGCCGGTTCGGCTGGAAGGCCCAGCACGCCTCGATCCTTGCCACGACCAGGCACGCCTTCGACGTCGACCTGCACCTCGACCACAACCTGGCGGCCGAACGCTTCGGCGACGACTTCCTCGACGACACCGCCTTCTACACACGTACCGTCGCCGTTCCGGCGATCCGGGACCGGGACGACCCCGAAGTACGCGCCGGCGCCGCCTGGTTCGTCCAGGTCGGCTGCGCCACCTGCCACCGCACCGAGCCCTACACGACCACGACTGTCGACGTGCAGGCCCTGTCCGACGAGGTGATCACCCCGTTCACCGACCTGCTCCTCCACGACCTGGGCCCCGGCCTCGCCGACGACCTCCCCCAGGGCGTCGCCACCGGCAGCGAATGGCGCACCGCCCCCCTCTGGGGCATCGGCCTCACCTCCGTGGTCGGCCACGAGCACTACCTCCACGACGGCCGTGCCCGAAGCATCGAAGAAGCAATCCTCTGGCACGGGGGTGAGGCTGAATCGGCGAAGCAGTCGTTCATGGGGTTGACTGCTCCTGATCGCGCCTTGATCCTGCGATTCCTTTCTGCTCTCTGACTGCTGCACCAGAGTGGGCACCGCCGGGCACGGTTCGGTCGCCGGGATGCGGCTCCCTCATCAGCACACGCCTGTCAACCGAAAGACCCGCGGTTGCGTCCTCCCGGAGCGAACGGCGGCGCCGTCGACCCGCCCGGGCACCCACCGAGGCCGGGAGGCCAACCGAACCCCGTAGCCTGAAAGTCCGACCGACCCGGAGAGATGCAGGAATGTCCGGACAGACGCTCAGCCAGAAGGTGTGGGAACGCCACGTCGTGCATGCTGCCGACGGTGAGCCCGACCTCCTGTTCATCGACCTGCACCTGGTCCACGAGGTGACCTCTCCGCAGGCCTTCGACGGCCTCCGCATGGCCGGTCGCCCACTGCGCCGCCCGGACCTGACGGTCGCCACCGAGGACCACAACGTCCCCACGACCGACATCGACCAGCCCATCGCCGACCCGGTCAGCCGGAAGCAGATCGAGGCGCTGCGCAACAACTGCGACGAGTTCGGGGTCCGCCTCTATCCGATGGGCGACCCGGGCCAGGGCATCGTGCACGTGATCGGCCCCGAGATGGGCCTCACCCTGCCCGGCATGACCGTGGTGTGCGGCGACAGCCACACCAGCACACACGGGGCGTTCGGCGCCCTGGCGTTCGGCATCGGCACCAGCGAGGTCGAGCACGTGTTGGCGACCCAGACGCTTCTCCAGCAGCGGCCGGGCACGCTCGCCGTCACGGTGGACGGCACGCTGCCCGAGGGCTCGACGGCCAAGGACGTGATCCTGGCGATCATCGGCCGCCTCGGCACCGGCGGCGGCATCGGATCGGTCATCGAGTACAGGGGCGAGGTGATCCGCAGCCTCTCGATGGAGGGGCGGATGACGGTGTGCAACATGTCGATCGAGGCGGGCGCCAAGGCCGGCCTGATCGCCCCCGACGACACCACCTTCGCCTACCTCGAGGGCCGTGCCCACGCTCCGGACGGGGACGACTGGGACGCCGCCGTCGCCGACTGGCGTTCGCTGGTGACCGACGTCGACGCCGTGTTCGACCACGAGGTCGTCCTCGACGGCGCCGACATCGTCCCGCACGTGAGTTGGGGCACGAACCCCGGTCAGGTCACCCGCCTCGACGGGTCGGTCCCCGACCCGGACGCCTTCGACGACCCGGCAGCACGCGAGTCCGCCGCCCGGGCGCTCGAGTACATGGGCCTGAGCGCCGGCACGCCGATCCGGGACATCCCCGTCGACACGGTGTTCATCGGCTCGTGCACCAACAGCCGCATCGAGGACCTGCGGGCCGTGGCGAAGATCGTCGAGGGCCGCCGGGTCGCCGAAGGCGTCCGCACGCTGGTCGTGCCCGGATCGGGCGCAGTGAAGGCGCAGGCCATTGCCGAGGGCATCCCCGAGATCCTGATCGCCGCCGGCTTCGACTGGCGCGAGCCCGGTTGTTCGATGTGCCTGGCCATGAACCCCGACAAGTTGACCGACGGCGAGCGCTGCGCCAGCACCAGCAACCGCAACTTCGAGGGCCGCCAGGGCCGGGGCGGGCGCACCCACCTGGTCTCGCCGACCGTCGCCGCCGCCACCGCCATCGCCGGCACCTTCGCCACGCCGGCCGACCTGAGTTAGGCAGGGAGACCGACATGGAAGCCGTCGAGATCGTGTCGGGCACCGCCATGCCCCTGCGCCGTTCGGACGTCGACACCGACCAGATCATCCCCAGCGACTGGCTCAAGCGCATCGAACGCACCGGTTTCGAGAAGGGCCTCTTCTCCGAATGGCGCGACGACCGCAACTTCGTCCTCAACGACGAGCGATTCGAGGGAGCCTGCGTGCTGGTGGCCGGCCCCAACTTCGGAACGGGCTCGTCGCGCGAGCACGCCGTGTGGGCGATCCACCAATACGGCTTCCGGGCGGTCGTCTCACCTCGATTCGCAGACATCTTCCGCAACAACTGCACCAAGAACGGCCTGGTCCCGGTGCAGGTTCCGGCCGAGGTGGGCGAGGCACTGCTCGACGCCGTCGAGGCCGACCCCGATCTCGTGATCGTCGTCGACGTGGCGAACCTCACACTCGAGGCACCCGACGCCGGCATCGCCTGCTCGTTCCCGCTCGAGGCCTCCACCCGCGAGCGCTTCCTCCGAGGACTCGACGACATCGGCATCACAGTTCGCCACGAAGAGGACATCGACGCCTTCGAGGCCTCGCGTCCCGCCTGGTTGCCCACCACCACCTGATAAATTCCTGACGCAGCGGGAACCTGCGACCCGACCGGGGACGTCTGACACACTGAAACAACCCCGAGAACCGGAGCCAACCATGCGCCGCCTGACCGCCATCCTCCTGACCTTCGCCTTCGCCGCCTCGGCCTGCGGCAGCGGGTCGGGTGACCCCGGCACCTCCGGGGCGACGACCCTGCCCGACAAGAACTCGGTCACGACCACCACCACGAGCGGGCCGGCCACCACGACCACCGTCGGTCCCACGACGACCTTGCCGGGCACGACGACCGTCGGTCCCACGACGACCGTCGGTCCCACGACGACCTTGCCGGGCACGACCACCGTCGGCCCCACGACCACGCTCCCGATCGTGGAGTTGGGCGACCTCATGTTCGTGAGCGCCCTCGTGCCGTTCACGGCCTGCGACGACCTGCTCACCTACCTGTGGGCCGAAGCCTCGGCACGGGTAGGCCCCTACGGACTCCAGGGAGGCGGCTGGTACGGCGGCCCCATGTTGAGGATGGCGGTCGACGACGTCGTGGCCATGGCCATGCCCGAATCGGTGCCGATGGGAGGAGGGTCTGACGCTCCGACCGCGTCAAACGCGGTTGCGACACAGGCGGATGGCGGCTCTTCGAGCCTGGAGGCCGGCGTCGACTTCTCCGGCACCAACGTCCAGGAACTCGGGATCGACGAGCCCGACCTCATCAAGACCGACGGCAACCGGATCCTCATCGTCGAGGACGAGTGGCTGCACCACGTCGACGTCTCGGGCGGGACCGCCGTCCTCACCGACTCGATCGAACTGACCGGCCACTGGGGCTCCGAGATGCTGCTCGACGGTGACCGCCTCCTCGTGCTGGCCCAGACGGAGGGCTGGGTGGGAGAGGACGGCAGTGCCGGTTCCGGAAACGCCGCCGTCAGCCGCCTCGTGGCCCCCGGCAACTACAAGTCGCTCACCACCCTGGTCGAGGTCGACCTCTCCGACCCTGCCGACCTGAGCATCGCCAACACCCTCACGGTCGAGGGCCGCTACGTGAGCGCCCGCGTCGTCAACGGTGCCGCCCGGGTGGTTCTCACCAGCGGCCCCGAGCAACTGCCGTTCGTCTATCCGCAGAACTCTGCCGGCGAGGAACGCGCCACCGAGTTCAACCGGCAGATCATCGCCGAGTCCGTGGTCGCCGACTGGCTGCCGTCGTACGTCCACGAAACCGCAGACGGCACCCTCACCGATGGCCTTCTCGTCGACTGTGACCGGGTGTCGCACCCCACCGAGTTCGCCGGCTTCTCGACGCTGTCGGTGGTCACCGTCGACCTGTCCGCCCCCATGGTTGCCCCCGACACGACCTCGGTGCTGGCCGACGGCGAGACCATCTACGCGGGCGGCGGGCACCTCTACGTGGCCACCACCAGTTACGTCGACCCGGTGGACGACGAGTCCTCCTGGGAGGAGATGGACAGGAACTACGCCACCTCGATCCACCAGTTCCGGGTGAGTGACCCGGCTGCCACGGTGTACGTGGGTTCGGGGTCCGTGCCGGGACACGTCCTGAACCAGTTCTCGATGTCCGAGCACGCCGGGCACCTGCGGGTCGCCACCACCCTGGGTGGTCCGTGGGGGTTCCGGGACGAGAGTGAGTCCGTCGTGACCGTCCTGGCGGCTGACACCGGCGAAGACCTCGTCCAGGTCGGCCAGGTGGGCGAGATGGGGAAGGGTGAACGCATCTACGCAGTGCGCTTCGTCGGCGACGTCGGCTACGTCGTGACCTTCCGCCAGACCGACCCCTTCTACACGATCGACCTCTCCGACCCGGCGAACCCGGTCGTGCGCGGCGAACTCAAGATCACCGGCTACAGCGGCTACCTCCACCCGATCGACGGGGACCTGGTGCTCGGCATCGGCCAGGAGGCCACCGAGACCGGCCGCACCATGGGCACCAAGGTCACGCTGTTCGACGTCTCCGACCTCGACAACCCGACGGCCCTCGACACCTGGGCACCCGGCGGTGGTGGCAGCAGCAGCGCCGAGTGGGACCACCGGGCATTCCTATGGTGGGCACCCTTGGACCTGGCCGTTCTCCCCTTCCAGGACTGGAACTCCGGTGAGGCGGCCGCCGTGGCCCTTCGGATCGCTGATGGCACGATCACCGAGGTCGGCCGCATCGACCACCTGCCCGAATCCGACGAAGAGGAGCCGCTCGTCGAGCCGCCCTGCCCGACGATCGATCCGGGCGAACTCGGACTGGACGAGATCCAGATCGGCCTGCCACTCGACCGGGCGGTGTACATGCTCTGCGACGAAGACACCAGGCCCGAGATGAAGGGGTTCTGGTGCCAGACGTTGGAGCAGGAGGCCTTCTTCGACATCGCCGAGGGGCTGGGAGTCAGTCCAGTCGTTCTCCAGGCCCTCACGGACCTCGTTCCTGAAGGCCAACAACTGACCACCTGTCTGCCTGAGGACTACGAGTACAGTTGGACCCCGCCGATCCAACGCACGCTCGTCATCGGCGAGGACCTGTGGTCATACAGTTACGGTCGCCTCCAGGCCAACGCCCTCGACGGCCTGGACCGCACCGACGTCGTCAACCTCTAGACGGCAGGAATCCATCACAGGCTCGACGACGGGATGCTGCGAAACTCGCGCCATGCGGCACGCGTTTCCCTTCCTTCTCGGGCTCGGCCTCGCCCTCGCCGCCTGTGGCGGAGACGGCGACGAGCCGGCAACCCGTAACGCCACCCTCCCCACGACGTCGACGACGACACTCGCGCCGACGACCACGACGACGACACTCGCGCCGACGACCACGACGTCGACGTCGACGTCGACGACGACACTCGCGCCGACGACCACGACGACGACGACACTCGCGCCGACGACCACGACCACCGCCGTCGAGAGGATCACGGAGCCCGACGACAGCGCACTCGACGACTACGGATCAGGTCGGGCCGGGGGGATCGCCTACGGCGGTGACGCGGCGTACGGGTACGACGCGGCGTACGGGTACGACAGCGCCTACGGGTACGACAGCGCCTACGGCGGCGACTGCGCCTACGGGTACGAGCGCATCGGCGACTACGACTGCCTGTTCGGCCGCTACTACATCTCCACCGAGTCGGGCAGCCTCGTGCTGGGCGTGAGCGTGTTCTTCACGCTCACGCTGTTGGGAGGCATGGGGACGATGGCCTGGCAGGCGCTCCGTCGCGAAGAGGAGCCCGCCGAGGCCTGATCAGCCGATGTGGCCGGGACGGTCCACGGCGTTGGGGTCCTCGCCGGTGGCCCGCACCCGGGCGATCTTGTTGAGTGCAGCCACGAACGCCCGGGCCGACGCCTCGACCACGTCGGTCGAAAGGCCGCGACCCGAGACCTTGACGCCATCGCTGCTCTCGAACGAGAGCACCACGTCGGCGAGCGCATCGACACCTCCGGTCACCGACAGCACCGTGTAGTCGGTGAGCCGACCCTCGACACCGGTGGCCTGCTTGATGGCGGTGCACGAAGCATCGACCATGCCGTCGCCGGTGGCGGTCGCCTCGACCCGCCGGCCGGCCACCTGCAGCACCAAGTCGGCCGTCGGGGTGTTCACGGTCCCGCCCCTCACGTCGAGGCTGACGAACTCGTACTCGTGGTCGACGGCGCCGCCGAGTTCCTCGGCCACCAGGGCCTCGAGGTCGGCATCGGTGAACTGCACCTTGCGGTCGGCCAACTCCTTGAAGCGCTTGAAGGTGGCGTTGAGGACATCGCCATGGATCTCGATGCCCATCTTGGCCAGCGTGTCCTTGAGGGCCGCCCGGCCCGAGTGCTTGCCGAGCACGATCTGGCTCTCGCCGGCGCCGACGGCCTGCGGATCCATGATCTCGTAGGTGGTCCGTTCCCGGAGCACGCCGTGCTGGTGGATGCCCGCTTCGTGGGCGAAGGCGTTGCGCCCGACCACAGCCTTGTTGAACTGCACCGGGTAGC
>Ga0257111_1001103_pt1 | contig 10968 bp, 8 predicted proteins | sample LP_taG_6_FD_191567 | JGI IMG/M metagenome (GOLD analysis project Ga0257111, IMG submission 191567) | Marine microbial communities from Northeast Subartic Pacific Ocean, Canada - LP_J_2015_P26_500m | ecosystem: Environmental > Aquatic > Marine > Oceanic | place: Canada: Northeast Subartic Pacific... | reverse complement strand
GCAATTTTTGCATTGGTTGGGAGTAGTGCTTTGGCCATTGTTAGTCAGGGATTATTTAAGGGACATCCTTTGCCAATAATGGGATATGATATGATGAATTTGGGTGTAGTGGCAGTATTGTCACCCATAGTGACCTATGGACTGATTGGCATATTGGAAGTATCTTTTAGTATTACCACAAACCTGACGCTGATTGAATTGCTTGATTTTCAGCACCCGCTACTAAAAAGGCTTCAGCATGAAGCTAACGGCACGTTTAACCATAGCATTGTTGTTGGGAATTTGGCAGAAGCTTGTTCCGATGCCATTGGTGCCAATTCTCTCCTATGTCGCGTCGGTGCTTATTACCATGATTTGGGTAAAATGGCACGTCCAGAATATTTTATCGAAAACCAGTATAGTGGCAAAAACAAACATGATTCTCTTACACCGGTTATGAGTGCAAAAATAATTAAAAACCATGTAACAGAAGGATTAAATCTGGCAAAAGAATACAGCCTGCCAAATATTGTGAGTGATTTTATTCCCATGCACCACGGCACCACGAGGGTTGAATATTTTTATCGAAAAGCCTTAGAAGATGCTGGTGATGGGAAAGTGAATGAAAAACAATTTCAGTATCCCGGCCCAAAACCCAATTCAAAAGAAACGGGTATCCTTATGATTTGTGAAGCTGTTGAAGCGGCCGTTCGGTCAATCGAAAAACCGGATATCATGAAGATTGAGGAAATGATTGATAAAATCGTCGATATGAGAATCAATGCCGGTCAATTGTCTGAATGCCCCCTCACCATGGATGAACTCACCCGTATCAAGGGGAAAGTAGATGGTACCACAGGTCTTTTGCCGGTGTTAAGAGGAATCTACCATATTCGTATTGAATATCCAGATGACAACAATGGTGACAAATCTCAAGAGGTTGCCAAAGCTTGATATCAATAAAAGTTGAAATAGACCCCATACTTAAGGGTCTGAACAAATCAGCTGTTATTTTAATTATAAAAAATGTTTTGGAGTCAGAAGGAATTCAAGACGCAAGCATTTCATTCATATTTGGTTCCGATGAATTATTAAGTGGACTAAAAAAAGAATTTTTCAACAAAAATCAATGGACCGATGTCATTGCATTTCGAATGAACGATTATGAGGAGAAAGTGGTGGAGGGTGAAATTTATATCAGTATTCCCAGAGCCAAAGAAAATGCAAATAAATTTAACGAGCCTTTTGCAAAAGAAATTGGAAGATTGATTATTCATGGTGGCTTACATCTATTGAATTATGATGATCAAACTGCCGCTGATAAAACAATTATGACAGGAAAAGAAGATGAATATTTGCAGCATTGCAAATGGGAAAATTTAATAGATGAGTAACGTAGCTCAGGAAAAATTTGAAGAACTGATCAAAATTGTTAAGCGCTTAAAAGCGCCAGATGGATGTCCTTGGGACCGTGAGCAGACCAACGCATCCTTACTGCCCTATTTTTTGGAAGAAGCCTATGAAGTGATAGAAAGTGTAGATAATGAAAATTGGCTTGAACTGAAAGAAGAATTAGGCGATATATTGCTTCATGTCATATTCCAAGCGGTGCTTGCAGAAGAAAATGGACATTTTAACATCAATGATTCACTGGACAATGTAAATGAAAAACTGGTTCGTAGGCACCCACATGTTTTTGGAGATGCCAAGGCAGATAAAGCATTTCATGCCAAACAGAATTGGGAAGCAGAAAAACATAAAGAAAAAAATCGGAAATCACGGTTAGATGGTGTGCCCAAAACGTTACCCGCGTTGATCCGAGCCCAGAGACTTCAGCAAAAAGCCAGTTATGCCGGGTTTGATTGGGATAAGGTGGAACAGGTTTGGGATAAAATTCATGAAGAAATTTTGGAATTAAAAGAAGCGCAATCCAATAACGCGAAAGAACATATTGCTGAAGAAATTGGAGACGTATTGTTTTCTGTTGTAAATCTGGCCCGATTCTTGGATATCCCGGCTGAAGATGCTCTGCGGAAAACGAATAAGAAATTCACCGACCGTTTTTCTCAAGTGGAAGTAGAATTGAAAAAAAGAGGCAAAACGGTAGAAGATTCATCCTTGGAGGAAATGGATGCCATTTGGAATGAAGCCAAACAAAACGAGTAATTATTTTGCAAACCTCTATAATTAATTTTTGCGAATCATTCATTTCCCTTGAATTGTCACCACCAATTTTCGGCTTCCCCCACGGTTTCTGTGCTCACATAAATATATCCCCTGCCATGTCCCCAAATTAAGTTTTCCATCTGTGATTGGGATGTTCACCGAAGAACCCAAAATCGATGATTTTAAATGAGCTGGCATATCATCAGGCCCTTCAAAAGTGTGCTGGTAATATGGCGCATTTTCCGGTACCATTTGGTTAAAGTGCGATTCAAAGTCGTCTCGGACTGTCGGATCGGCATCTTCATTTATGGTCAGTGAAGCGGATGTATGTTTGATAAAAACCTGCATGGTTCCAACTTCAATTTCTTGGACTTCAGGCAAATGTTTCAGCATTTCATCTGCGATCAGGTGAAACCCTCTTTGTTTTGGATTTAATGATATTTCTTTTTGTATCCACATAATTTTTTGTCATTACGTTTGCTAAGAACCACCAATTGGGAATATATTTTAGTGTTTCTTCGCGCACTTCTCGGCTATAAATTTTTCTCCATCCAGATTTTCATTTCTCGGATATCATCATTGGGTTTTGAATCAATGATATCAAATCCCCGGTCAATGGCAAATGCAATCATCGCTTCATGTTTATTTCGGGTTTTTAATTTGATGGATGTATATCCATTTGATTTGGCCCAATCCTCCTGAACATCAGCCAAATTGGACGCAATTCCTCGGCCTCGATAATTTGGTATGACTCCCCCCATCCAGGAATAAAATGATCCATCCTTAAAACGATCATATCCCACCTTAAACCCAACGGGATGACCATCCAATTCAGCAGTTAAGACCAATTCAGATTCATCCAATCGTTTGTCATATTCCTCTATGTTGTAAGGAAAATCAAACTCAGGTATTTTGGTAGAAACCATAATGGCACTTTCCAAATCTCCAGTAACCATTTGCAGATCCATGCTAAGTTTTTCGTTCCTTTTTACGGGCCGCAGGGAAAAGAACGTTATTCAAGATAAGGCGATATCCGGGAGAATTTTTGTGAAGAGAAAGATCTGTTTGAGGATCGCCCACAAAATGCTGATAATCCTCTGGATCATGACCGCCTAAAAAAGTAAAGGTTCCCTGCCCTAGATTGCCATGAAGATATTTCACTTGTGGAGTTGTGGTGTCTTCTCCCATAATTAACACATGTTTTTTAATATTATCGCGATTGAACCCAGTGGTTTGTCCCATAAATCCTTTGACAATAGTCACATGATTTTGGGTCAACATCGTTGGTACAGGGTCATATTTTGCAGAAAATTCAAACAGGGTAAAATAATCGGCTTCAGCACCGCGGACGATTGGATTATCACTAGGCGGATAATCAATGTCAGAATATTCATATACCATTGGGTCAGGGTTAATGATGAAATTGGTGAAAGCCAGGGTTTGGTTAAAATCCATTTTATCGACCGCATTTTTCTCGATGGGGGTATCATCATAAACGGAATGGGCTGCATCCACGTTTATCGCTGCCAGCGCAATATCAAATGAATCCGTGGCAGAGCACATGGCAAAAAGGAACCCCCCATTGGCCACATAATTTTTAATCATTTGTGCCAAGGCCTTTTTCTCGGCGTGGACAGAATGGTAACCTAGCTTTTGTGCCATGGATTCAAATTGTTGTTTCTGATCAATATACCACTCCGCCGTGTGATAATTTCGATAGAATTTTCCATATTGTCCGGTGAAATCCTCATGGTGCAAGTGAAGCCAATCATATTGACCTAATGTGCCATTAAAGACTTCTTCGTCCCAAAGTGTTTCATAGGGGATTTCTGCATAGGTAAGGGCCAAAGTAACTGCATCATCCCAGGGTTGTTTTCCCGGTGGAGTATAAATGGCAATTTTGGGTGCCTTTTCTAGCAAGACTACATCCATATTGTTGACTTCTACCTCATTATAAACAGCCAATGTTTGTTCTGCGCCAATAACCTCATAAGATACACCACGGACACGACATTCCTGCTCAACGTCTGGATAACTATCAATCAAAAATGTACCCCCTCGATAATTCAAAATCCATTCAACATTAATATTTTCATTCAAGATCCAATATGCAGTTCCATAGGCTTTCAAATGATCTTTTTGTGCTTGATCCATGGGAATGAGTATTTTTTGACTAAAGCCAAATTGAATAAGTAGTAAAATAGTTGGGATGAAAAGTTTCAATTAACTCTCCTGTGGTTTGGATAATTTTCGAATGTGGAGGCGTACCGGTTCAACCAAAAGGGATGATTTGCATTCAGATAAAATTCGATGGTAATGCTTCAATGCTTTTTTGGGATTTCCTAAAAACAGTTCTTCAATTTCTCCCGCTAAAGCCAGGCCTCGATCTTTGAGGGAAGTATTTTCTATAGATAAAGCAGCAGAAAGGGCAGACTCTGGTTGATCAAATTCTAATAATAAAAGTGCCTTTCTTAATGTGGAAAGAGGTGTAATTAATGCGTCGGGGTGACGCTGATTGATATAATTGAATGTTTCAATAGCTTCCTGTATTTTAAACTGTCTGACCAATGCCTCTCCCTGGAGAAATGATTCAAACGCCAGTCGATCGTCTCGGGTCCCGTCTGAATAATAATGGGTAATTAAATCATGTATTTCCATTAAGTCATTAAAAAATTGATGGTTTGGGTCCATAGAATAAATAGTAGAATCCAGAAAGGCCAACGGCTGCTTAATATTCCGATTAAATAATAGACTATTCAAGTACCTAATGGTATATGTATCAATATTATTTAAGGTTGAACTCTGGTTAAAATATTCAATGGCCTTAGCATATTGGCCGGTAGACAATAATAAATCACCGATTCGGGTTCGGATTTTTTTAGTGAGATCTACATTAGGACGAGATGCAAGTGCGGTTTCGTACGAAATCTTTGCACCATCCATATCCTGCAGAAAATTTGATTGGATTTCCCCTAAACGAAAATGCACAGTGGCGGTTGGTTGCGATGGTGGGAGTAAAACAAGAATGGATTGATAATGTTCTATCGTATTGGCCAATGGACCATCCAAGATATTGAGTGTTTTTACTCGAATGGGTTGAAAAAAATCATTGTTTGGGTACCATTTCACAAATTGTAATTCCGTTTGGTTCTGAATAATTTGATTTTCGTACGCTTGTCCTAAACCCAATAAAGTTTTGCCCAATATGGAAGGGTTATTTTGAGTCATATTTTGTAGAAAGTAATGATAAGCGCGAATGGACAATTCATATTGTTTTTCTTTCATAAGGTTTTCAGAAAAAACCAGCCATCGTTTTGAATCACCCGGATTATTTACACCCATTTTTTCATGTTGATCCAGCGCCTTTTGAAACTGTCCAGTTTTATAATAAAATCCCGCCGATATTGTTTTTAATTCTGGAATGATTGCTGACGCAGACAACAGAGTGGAGTCAATCAATGCATGGGTTGTTGAATCATCACTCATGAGTAAAATACGGTCAGTCGCATATCTCAAATATTGTTTTTGATACCGAATTAAGGTCAAATATTCTCTTAAAGATCGGTCGTATGTTTGTCGGGATTGATAATAATTTGCTAGGTCAATGGCTAAGAAATGAGGTTCGTTAAATTGGTCTCTTCCATCACGGACAAGAGATTCCATGGCTTCCGTTTGACCAAATCGAATATAGGTGTGGAACAAGAGCCGATAAGTGGTCTGATTGGTTAATTTAGTTTTTCTAAAATGGCGCCAGATTTCCAACGCTTTCTCCTGCCCTTGATTGCGAAAATAAAACTCCCCAAGTGTTAATTCGGATTGGAGATCTTCGGGATGATTTTTCAGCCAATTTTTAATCAATAGAATTCCTGTAGCTGGATCCCCGGTTTTAGAAAAAATATTTCTTAATTGAAAATAGGCCGGCTGGTTGTTAGGGTCGCCGATTAATATTTGATTATAGATTTGGATTGCCTCATCCAAATTGCCCGATTGTTCCATAGCCATGGCTTGGACAAATGCTGCTTGTCCTTCCGGAAGTACCTCAATTTGGGCACTCAATTGGATGATTATCAACAAAGGGAAAAGATGCTTCAAGGGTTGATTCCTTCTATTTGAATTGAGGTATTTGTATCAGGAATAATGACTGCTTCCGCCTCACTAAGTGCATTGAAATAGCGTCGGATCATTTTTTGATAATCACGGGAATACCCCGATTTTAAAGCATGGTTCATGGCATTCATAATGAGCGATTGTCTCTGTCCCAAATCTTGGGGTAATCCAGAAGGCCCTGCGAATACAACCTGTGTGGCTGTTTCTGATTTTCTTTCTTCTTCAAACCCCCGTTGTGTCATTGATTTTTGGCTGTCAATCATGCGAGATAAAATCCGTTGCTGACGGTCTGATGTTTGCCGGTTAAACTGTTTTCGCTCTAAATCCTTGATGACTTGATCCATTTCATTGGCAATGCCTGATAAATCTCCTAATCCTTGTTCTCCAGCTTGTTCCATTTCATCCATCATTTGTTGGAGCGACTTCCGGACACCTTGCTGTTGAGTTAACATTTGCTGCATCAGCCCTTCCTGCATGGAAGATGCCATTTGACCGAGTGCTAATTGCATCCCCTGGTTATTAATCCCCTGTTGTTGTCCCGCCATTTCTTCCATACGTTTCAAGAATGCTTCATAACCGCTGGCAGAGCCACCTTCCTGCATTTGTTTGATCGTTTGAATAATCGTTTTTGCACCTTCATTTAACGCGGCCATTGCCTGTCCTTGATTCCCTAATGACCCGCTACCATTTCGCTCAGCCAGTTTTCCCTTAGATGTTTCCATTTGAGCATAGGCCATCCCTATTTTCCTACCCATATCCGGAGAAACCATAAATGTTTCTCGTGATAAGGTCATCGTATTGTTCATCGTTTGGGACAGTTGGTCTTGAAGCATTTGCTGGTTTCCTGCTAAATCGCCCAATCGGGGGGAATTTCTGGGAATATCTCCTGTCTCATTTTTCAAAGATTCCTGAGCTTTCGAAAGGGTGAGGACATCACGTAAAATAGATCTGAATTTACGGGCCATGTCCCGGGTTGTTTCTCTTTGAAAATCATTTAAAATATTTTCCATGGACAATTCCATAGATTCTAATGATTGAAGGCCGGCGTAACTATGATCCATTGCCGAATAGGAGTTTTGTTTTTTTAGACTTTGAACAGTTTCATTTAAATTATTTTTAGAAGATTGAGCTTGTTCTGAATCAGATAAATCTTCCAAACTTTTGGCCGTCTTTCGGCTAAAGTCCTTTACGTCTTTTGCAGCAGCATTCATGGCATCCAGAATATCATCCAATTCGTTCTGGCTCATTTTTTCCTCCAGACTTAATCGATCAAAAATCGAAGGGTCCGTTTGGGGTGTTGTCCGTCTGATTTGTTCATCAATATTATCTTGATTTTCGACCAATTGCTGGATTCGTTTTCGCAATTCATCCACTTGTTGCTCCGCTTTTACCCGTTTAAATATATCTAAAAATCGATCCAACTCCAGTTCGATTTGCTCCAAATTATTTGATAGGTTTTCTAAAGCACTAAGCAAATCTTTTGAATTCATATTTTCAATTTCCTTATGCATCCAATCCATGTTCTGAAGCATTTCCGGCGGAAAAATATCTTCAATTAATTTTTGAAGATCCTTGAATTTTTCCATCAAGTTTTCTGAAAATAATTGATGTTTTTCACCGGAATTATTCAATGCTTCCAATTGTTCTGATAACGCTTCGTAATCAGTTAATTTGTCTTGAACCGATTCCAGAGTTTCTTTCAGTGCTTGCTGGTCTTTCCAATTGGGCTTATCTGTTTTTAATAGAGTTAATTCTGCTTTTTTCAACTGTTTCTGAAGTTTTTGTATTTCTGCTAACTCTATTTCCACAGCATCAGAAATTTCACTTCCTCTTTCATTAAATGAATGAAATAAGTCATTGAGTGATGGTAACCGGGCGATAAAAGTTCCGGATATAGATTTTTTAGGACCAGAAATATCATCATTATCGTATAATTCAAAATGGAAATGAACTTCATCTTCCGGCATAAGGCCAAGGGGCACCAAGTTCCAAACGGTATTGATATCCTGACGGGACTGGTTTGGATCCTCTATATGTATGCTGAACATGGATATAAATGGTTCCATTTGAATATAACTTGGCCGTTGGATTTCATAGGCAAGCTGAAGGTTAGAAAAACCAAAGTCATCTTCAATCATCATCATAATAGGAATAGATTGGTCACCGCCTAATTCCACAATAGGCGGTGGTTGGATGATAGTCATTTCCGGTGTTAAATCAGGAATCATTTGTAGCTTAAAAGGAATGGGATTTCGGTTTGTAATGCCGCGAAGGTCTGTTAAATGAATAGAAAATTCGCCATCCTCTTTGATGATAAAATTATATTGGGCGTTATTACGTTGCACCTTCATCATTTGGGTTTCACCATTTAAAATTAAATTTGCTTGAGCTAATTGTTGATTCGATTGAAGATGAATTGAAATGCTTGATCCATTTAGTGCTTGAATTTCAGCTTGATTTGCCCTTTGAATTTGCGGGGTTAATCCCGTGTATTCTGGCGGACGAATCGTAACAGAAAAATCCTCAATGGTGGGACGGTCTGTGACAGAAATAGAATAATCTTTCGATGAAATTTCTTCCCATGACTGCCAAAATTGTGTTGATGTATAGAATGCACGGTAACGGTAGTTCTGGTATACTTCTTTTAATTCTGCAGTAAAAATATTTTTATCTTTTGTAGGATAGATTGTTTTTAAAATCAGTGAATCTCTTCCTGGAACGTAAGCCACGGGTTTGAATTCTATTTGAAGGGAATCGGGAGTGTCGCCGATTGCTGAGAATGACACGACTGTATTTTCCCCGCCTAGGACATTCATGTGTCTTGACAAACTTTTTAATTTAAAAGGCTTGGGAGCAATGAATTCTATTTTTGGGTGGGTCCAACGGTATAAAGATGAGATGGAATGCTTCCATGTAAAAGTCAAAGATAGGATAGAGATTGTTAGTCCAATAAATGTGATGCGCTTCCAATGATGAATGCGTTCCAATGGAAATAATTCCGGTAGATTAAGTTTTTTCAGTTTTTGAATTGTTTGATTGATAAATGCATGACTGAGTTCGGTTGATTCGGATTCTTGTACATCCCGTTCTATCTGAAGGGCATTAATAAGTGTATCTTCTTTTGGTAGTGCATGTTTGCCTGTTATTCGTGCCAAATAAGACCAACGATAGCGCCCAAAGGCATTGGCTTTAATTTGTACGGCAGAAATAATGAACCAGGCAATTCCAATGATTATAGCACTCATGATAACCATCCAAACAGCAAATCGTGTAAAACTAGATAAATAAAAAATATTTTCTACCATGAGTCCTGCTATAAACAAACTGAGGAATAAAGTGTATATTTTCCATCCTGTAATTTTGATGTCGTACACGATAGCAGTTCGGCGAATCTCAGTTAAATATTGGGAAATCAAATTCATTGTGTCAGAGAGAACCATACAATGTTAACACCCATTTTGAGGGCAGTCTGGCGAATTGTTTGAGGGTCATGATGCACTTCAGCATCCTCCCACCCGTCTCCCAAATCTGATTCGTAAGAATAAAATGCCATGAGTCGATCGCCATCAAATAATCCCAAACCCTGGGGTGGTTTTCCATCATGTTCATGGACTTTAGGCAATCCTTTTGGAAAATCATAAAAAGCATGAAAAATTTTATGATCAAATGGGAGTGCCACCCATTCTTTATCCGGGAAAGCCCGCTTCATCTCTCGACGAAATGAGGCATCCATGCCATAATTGTCATCTGCATGGAGAAATCCCCCTTTGAGTAGATAATCCCTGAGATATCCTACCCCGTCCTCGGTGAATCGAATATTTCCGTGGCCGGTCAAATAAAGATATGAATGGCTGAATAATTCTGGATCCGTTAGTTTAATTCGATATTCGTTTGGTTCTACAAGAATAGTTGTATGCTGCGATATGTACTCCAGTAAATTGGGAAGACTGCTTGGATCTGCATACCAATCGCCGCCGCCGCCATAATGAATCCTTGCGATGGAAAATGCCTGAGCCGGTAACCACATAGTGAATGTTACCAATAGAATAATATGTTTAATGAATTTCAAATGATCCATGCCATGAATAATATTATTATGAAGGGGGATAGTTCCCCATTGAAATAAAGTTTAAGAAATTACTGCTTTTCGACTTAGGATAAACAGATTCTTTCTTAAAGAATCCTTTTCAAAGGATTCTTTAATGGATACCTTGCGATGAGTGGTGAAATTCACCTATTTTGAATGGTTGTGATACGAAAATCAATCCCCATCATCTTAATCTTTTTCTCCTTTCTTTCGGCCGGTGAAGTATCGGCCGTTCAGGATACATCCAAGTCTCTAATTTTTAAGGTTTTTAATATAGATGAGGAATTGAGTGGCGATTATGAAAAAGGGTATATCTGGGACCGTATTTTTAGAAGGAGGGAATTTCACCGTCCCATCAATTTGATTCCAATGGAACTAAGGTATGGTTTCGGCTTCAATGCCGGAGGTGGATTTTTGGGATTAGGCAGTCTTAAAAGCAATTGGATGTCTTATGAATCAGACGTTACGGAATTTAGTGGTGGGAACTTTACATCTCGACTGGGTCATCAATTGGATTTGGATATACTAAAAACAAACTTAGCCTATTATTGGTTTGGCAATAGTTGGCTTGATATGCATACAGGAATTAATCTCCGTTATTCTTCTCTATTTTTACCTGCATCGATTCC
>Ga0257111_1001100_pt1 | contig 10979 bp, 10 predicted proteins | sample LP_taG_6_FD_191567 | JGI IMG/M metagenome (GOLD analysis project Ga0257111, IMG submission 191567) | Marine microbial communities from Northeast Subartic Pacific Ocean, Canada - LP_J_2015_P26_500m | ecosystem: Environmental > Aquatic > Marine > Oceanic | place: Canada: Northeast Subartic Pacific... | reverse complement strand
CCCCATCAGGCAAATGCCCGGATCATCGATTCGGCGACGCGGCGACTGGGGATCGAAGCGGGGCGGGTCTTCGTCAACATCGCCGACCTGGGCAACACGGCAGCGGCATCGATCCCCATGGCCCTCACCGATGCGCTGGACGCGGGCCGCATCTCACCCGGCGACACCGTCGTGCTGACGGCCTTCGGCGGCGGCGTCACCTGGGGGTCGATCGCCCTGACGTGGGGCGACCGCACCGAACCGGTGGGCGTGCACGAGGGCGAATTGCCCCCAACCGACATGACGTCAATGGACCTACTCAGGCAGAACCTGGACTTCTACGCCCCGCTCCACGCCGACGACCCGCCCATCGGCTGACCCGTCCCCCACCCTTCCCTGTGCGGGCGCCGGCTCCGACCGGACGGGTGTTCGGCAACGAGTCCTCAGGGGATCTCGACGACCATGGCCCCTACATGGGACTTGGCGGTGAACGCCTCCTGGCCGGCATGGAAGTCGGCGAGCGGCCACGTGGCGGCCACCACCGGGCGCACCTCTCCCCGCTGGATGTAGGAGACGAGCGCTTCGAACACCGGCGGGTCGTACACGGTGCAGCCGAACAACTCGAGGTCGTTGAGGTACAGCGTCCGAAGGTCCAGGTCCACGATGGGCCCAGCGATGGCCCCGGCCGTTGTGTACCGCCCGCCCCTGCGCACCACCTCGAGCAGCGGAGCGAAGTCGGGCCCACCTACCACGTCGGCCAGCACGTCGACCCGGCCGCTTGCCAGAGCGGTCCCCTCGTAGGCCAGACCGGCCGCCGCTTCAACCACCGCGGCAGCTAGGTCATCAGTGGCCCGGTCCACGCAGGCATCGGCCCCCATGGCGTAGACCGCGTCGAACTTGGCGGCGCTGGTGACGGCCACCACCCGGGCACCCCGCAGCCTGGCCAGCTGCACCAGCGCCGAGCCCACACCACCGGACGCTCCGGTCACTACCACCGTGTCGGACGGACCCACCGCCGGGCGGGTGAGCATGTGTTCCGCCGTCGCCCACGAACAAGGGAACGACGCCAACTCGGCGTCGGTCAGGTCCAACGGGGGTCCGTCGGCCGGATCGATCGGATAGACGTTTCGGACCGGAATGACGCAGTACTGGGCGTAGCCACCATCCCGTTCAGACCCCAGGTAACCGGCCTTCGAACGGTCGGACGGGTCGTCGGCGTCACGGATCCAGCCGTCGGCCAGCACCCGTCGTCCGATCAGGTCGGCGTAGATCGTCGCCCCGACAGCCACCACCTCACCGCACGGATCGGCCCCCTGAATGCGGGGGAAAGTAAGGCCGCTGCCTCCCCACGTGGCATCGTCGGCCACGTCTCCCACCGAATCGTCGGCGGCGAACCCCTCGGTGGCCGTCGCCCCGGTGACCGCCTTGGAGTACCAACCCACCCGGGTGTTCACGTCGGTGTTGTTCATGGCGCACGCCCGCACCCGCACAAGTACCTCGTCGTCGGCCGGGACCGGGACGGGTACGTCGTGGCGCAGAACGAGCATCTCCGGCCCACCGTTGCCCACCAGTTGGAGGGCAGTCATGACCTCGGGAATCGCGCTCATCGCGGCGGCACCACCTCGTAGCCGGGTTCCTCCGGCTCGTCATCGACGATCTCGGCCGGGAAACCGGACGTCCGCACGTCCAGGCCGGTGGCCTCCTCGAGGCGCCGGATGATGTTGGGCGAGAACTCCCGGTCGCCGTAACGGGCCCGACCATCCTCGAAGACCTCGACCAGTAACGGTGAGAGTTCCAACGGCACGTCGAGCCTGCGGGACAGGGCGTCGAACAGGCCGACGTCCTTGGCCACCAGGTCCATGGTGAAGTTGATGTCCCGGCTTCCGTTCAGGATGACCTGACCCTCGGTCTCGTGCACGAACGAGTTGCCCGACGAGATGCGGATGGCCTCGTACGAGGTGTTGAGGTCCATGCCGGCGGCCGACGCGGTCACCAGCGCCTCACTGACTGACAGGAGGTTGGCTGACGCCAGGTAGTTGGTCACCACCTTCAGGATCGACGCCGAGCCCAGCGGACCGGTGTGCAGAATCCGCCGCCCCATGGTGGTCAGTACGGGCAAGATCCGCTCGAAGGTCTCCCGTTCACACCCCGCGAAGATGGCTATGTTCCCGGTGGCCGCCCGGTGGCAGCCTCCCGAGACCGGGCAGTCCACCGGTTCGGCCCCCGCCTCAACCACCAGGGCGCCGATACGTCGCACCTCGGACTCGTCGGTCGTGCTCATCTCCAGCCAGATCCGCGACCCGTCGACATCAGCCTCCGCTCCGGCCACGGCGCGTAGCCCGGCGAGGACCCCGTCATCGGCTTCCATTACCGCCGAGCAGGCCGCGGGCGACGGGAGGCACGTGATCACCACATCGCACGCCTCAGCCATCTCCCTCGGCGAGTCGGCCCACGAGGCACCGCCATCGAGAAACGGGCGGGCCGCCTCGGGATCGAGATCACGAACGGTGAGGTCGTAGCCGTTCCGGAGGAGGCTGCCGGCCAACTTGCCGCCGGCGTTGCCCAATCCGATGAATCCGATGCGCATGACCGCGCACTCTAGACACGGCACACCAACGGGGCAGCCGACCCTCACCGTGTCCTACCCTCAGGTCATGTTCGCCCGGATCCGCCCCGACACCTGGGGTCACCTAGCGACCGCTGCATCGCTCATCGTCGGCGTACTCGTCCTGGGCACTGCCGGCTACACCGTCCTCGGCCTTGGCCTGGTCGACGCCGCCTACCAGACCGTCATCACCGTCTCCACGGTCGGATTCCGGGAGGTCGCCGACGGCGATCCAGACACCGCATGGAAGGTCTACACCTCGGTACTCATCCTGTTAGGCGCCGGCTCGATGCTCTACGGCGCCACGTCGGTCATCGAGAGCATCGTCGAGGGCCGAATCACCGGCCAGTTCCGGAGGTATCGAATGCAACGCACCATCGACGACCTGAGCGGCCACCTGGTGGTCTGTGGCACCGGCCGGGTGGGCCAGGCCATCGAACAATTCGTGCGGTCTGTCGGCCAGGAGGTCGTGGTGATCGACCATGATGAATCGCGCCTGCCCGATGACGTACTGCACGTGGTGGGAGACGCCACCAGCGACGAGGTGTTGCGAGCCGCCGGCATCGAACGGGCAGCCACCCTCATCACCGCGCTGGGCACCAGCGTGGACAACCTGTACGTGACGCTGTCGTCACGCAAGATGAACCCGGGGCTGTTCATCGTGTCGCGTGCCGACGATTCCGAGGCCATGACCAAGATGCTCCAGGTAGGTGCCGATCGGGCGCTGAACCCATATGAGATCGCTGGAAGTCGGATGGCCAGCCTGGCCACCCAGCCCAACGTGGCCGACTTCGTCGACGTGGTGGTCCATGACGGCGACTTCGAGGCCAAGATGCGCGAGATCCGCCTCCCCGATGGCTGCGACTTCGTAGGTCGAACCATCGACGACCTGACCATCCGCCAGGACACGGGCGCCGTGGTGCTCAGCGTGCGGGACGCAGCGTCCCGGTTCCACACCGACGACGTGACCGGTCGGCCGTTCGCCGAGGGCGACGTGATCGTGGCCATTGGCACCGACGAGGCCCTCGAACGACTGGCCCAGCGGGTCTCGTACTGACCGGACCCACCCGGACCAGCACCATCGTGTCGTTCCGACTGGCCTAGGTTCCACCCATGGTCGAACCTGATCACCACCGATTCGACACCCGCGCCCTACACGCCGGGCAACGTCCCGACCCGGTCACCGGCTCACGGGCCGTGCCCATTCACCAGACCACCTCGTACGTGTTCGACTCGGTTGACCACGCGGCGGGCCTGTTCAACCTGGAGGTCAGTGGCCACCTCTACTCGCGGATCTCCAACCCGACCGTCGCCGTGCTCGAGGAGCGGATCGCCTCGCTGGAAGGCGGCGTGGGTGCCGTGTGCACCTCCAGTGGGCAGGCCGCCCTACACCTGGCCATGGCCACCATCTTGAATGCTGGCGATCACGTGGTAGCCAGCCGCAATATCTACGGTGGCAGCCACAACATGTTGAACCTGACGATGCCCCGGTTCGGGATCACCACGACCTTCGTCGATCCCCGTGACCCCCAAGCCTTCGATGCGGCCATCCGTCCAGAGACCCGCCTGGTGTTCGCCGAGACCCTCGGCAACCCAGGCATCGAGGTACTCGACGTAAGAGCGGTGGCCGAGGTGGCCCATGCCCACGGCCTGCCGTTGGCCGTCGACTCGACGTTCGCCACGCCGTACCTGATGCGCCCCATCGACCACGGCGCCGACATCGTCATCCATTCGGTGACCAAGTTCCTGGGCGGACACGGCGTGGCCATCGGCGGCGTGGTGGTGGACGGTGGACGCTTCGACTGGGCGGCCAGCGGGAAGTTCCCCACGCTGTCGGAGCCCTACGACGGCTACCACGGCATCACCTTCACCGAGGAGTTCGGCACCACCGCGCTGTCCATGCGAGCCCGAGCCGAGGGGCTGCGCGATTTCGGCGGCTGCATGAGCCCGGCCAACGCCTTCTACCTGCTGCAGGGTGTCGAGACCCTCCCGGTGCGCATGGCCCGCCACGTCGACAACACCCACCGGGTGATCGAGATGCTGGACACCCATGACGCCGTGTCGTGGATCAGCCATCCGGCGCACCCCAGCCACCCCGACCACGAACTGGCCGCCCGGCTCTACCCGAAGGGAGCTGGTGCCATCCTGAGCTTCGGCGTGCACGGCGGACGAGAGGCCGGACGCCGCTTCATCGAAGCCGTCGAACTGGCCTCGCACCTGGCCAACGTGGGCGACGCCAAGACGCTGGTCATCCATCCCGGGTCGACCACCCATCAGCAGATGAGCGCCGAGGATCTCGCGGCCGCCGGGATCGGCGAGGAGCTCATCCGCCTCTCTGTCGGCCTCGAGGACCCCGAAGACATCTGCGCCGACCTGTCGCGGGCCCTGCGCGCCTCCCAGAAGGCGTAATCGACCGATGAGAATCGAGGTGGCCGGCCGATCGGTGCACGCGGCGACCGGCGCAATGGCCATCGACCGACCTGAGGTGGTCGATGCCCCGCTCGTCGCCCTGATCCACGGGGCCGGCATGGACCGGACCGTCTGGTCGCACCAGACCCGTTGGCTGGCCCACCACGGCACCCGGGCAGTGGCCGTCGACCTGCCGGGACACGGCTACTCCGACGGACCGACGCTGGGGTCGATCGCAGAACTGGCAGCCTGGGCGGGCGACCTATCCGAGGCTCTCGGCGGGCCACTGCACGTGATCGGCCACTCCATGGGTGCGTTCATCGGCCTCGAAGCGGCCGCCACCCTCGGTGACCGGATCGCCTCGCTGGTCGTGATGGGTCTCGGAGCAGCCATGCCCGTGCATCCCGACCTGCAAACCGCCGCCGACGACGACGACCCCTTGGCCGCCGACCTGATGGCCGGCTGGATGCACGGACCCGACCAGAAGTTCGGCACCAACCCCACCCCGGGAATGTCCATGACGGGAACCAGCCGGGCCGTCATCGAGACCTCGCCCGACGGGGTGCTGGCCAACGACTTGACGTTGTGTGCGGCATATGACGGCGCGGTGGATGCGGCAGCCGCGATCACCTGCCCGACCACGGTGGTACTGGGCACGCTCGACCGGATGACCCCACGCCGGGGCGCCCAACCGCTGGTCGACGCGCTCGGGCACGCAACACTGGTCGAACTGGCCACCTCGGGGCACGCGCCGATGATGGAGGATCCGGACGCCGTCCGGTCAGCCCTCCTGACTCACCTGTTTCCGAGCTAGTTCTGGAGGAGCTCCCGGAACGGCGTTCCCTTGTCCGGGCCCGGCTCCTTGGGAAGGCCGAGCACCCGCTCGCCGATGATGTTTCGCTGCACCTGATCGGTGCCGCCATAGATGGCTGGCGCCGGGCTGAACACCGTGACCTCCTGGACCACCCCACCGGTGGTGCAGCTGGCCGGGGCCAGCATCCCATCGGCTCCGATGATCAGGTTGCCCACGTCGCGGCTACGTCGAACCAGTTCGCTCATGGCCAGCTTGGCCATGTTCCCCTCGGCACCGGTACGGCTGCCGCCGGCCTTGGCCCTCTGCATGTTGAGCCGGTTCACCTCGCCGAGGATGTGGAGCTGCACGATCTCCTGGCGCACGATCGGGTCGTCAGCGTTGCCCACCGCACGGGCCAGATCGATCATGGCCGGCGTGCCCATGCCACGACCGCCCTCGCCGTCCGGACCTCGGTTGGCCCGCTCGGTGTAATCACCGGCACGTGCCTGCAGTCGGCCAGCCGTCGGACCAGGAGCCACCGACACCGGGTGCTTCCCCCCGCCACCGAGGCTGGCCCGTTCGAAGGCCAGCGTGGTGTTGGCCACCGCCCAGCCGACGCCCGGACCGCCGATGACGGCGTCGTGGGGAACCCGGGCTTCGTCGAGGAACACCTCGTTAAACAAGGCCTGTCCGGTCATCTCCCGGAGCGGGCGGACCTCGATGCCCGGCTGGTCCATGTCGATGGCGAAGTAGGTGATGCCCTGGTGCTTAGGAGCCTCGGGATCGGTCCGGGCGATGAGCATCCCCTTCTGGGCCATGTGGCCGCCCGACGTCCAGACCTTCTGGCCGGTGATGATCCACTCGTCGCCATCACGGACCGCCTTGCACTGCAGGCCGGCAAGGTCCGATCCGGCGCCCGGCTCGGAGAACAGCTGACACCAGGCCTCGGTCCCCTCAAGGATGGGCGGTACCAAGCGGTCGATCTGTTCGGGGGTGCCGTGCACGCCGATGGTCGGTGCGGCCAGCATCAGGCCCAGCCCCATTGGCGGACCGACCACATTGGCCTCTGCCAGCCCGGTCGACACCGCCGAGGCGAGGTCCCGGCCGTAACCACGGCCGCCAGCCTCGGGGGGCAAGGCCGGCGACGCCCACCGGGCGCCAGCCAGACGGGCCCACCACTCCTCGACGGTCAGGTCAGGATCCCAGTTCTCTGAGAGCCAAGCATCGAGTTCGGCGCGGACCTCGTCAGGGGTCCCGGTCGCCGCAACGGGAGTGATGGTGTCGGTCATGGGTCGATTCTGACACGGGTCCGCCAGCCGCTTCTCACCCGGCCGGACCAGCGCCGCGTGGCAACCGTCGCCCCCAATGGAGGGCGGTAGGGTCTCCTGTCACCCCGAACAGTCCGACGGCCGGAGAGGAACTCACCGATGCGCTGGTCGTCTCTTTTCATTCCCACCCTTCGCGACGCCCCGGCCGAGGCGGAGGCGGTGAGTCATCGCCTGCTGGCCCGTGGCGGCTTCATGCGCCAGCTCCAGTCCGGCCACTACTCAATGCTGCCGCTGGGTTGGCGGGTCCACCAGAAGGTGGCCGAGGTCATTCGCCAGGAGATGGACGGCATCGGTGCCCAGGAGTTTCTGCTGCCGGCCATGCACCCCGCCTCTGTCTGGCAGGCCTCGGGCCGTTGGGAGTCGATGGGCGACGAGATGTTCCGCCTGACGGACCGCAAGGGCGCCGATCTGGCCCTCGGCATGACGCACGAGGAAGTGTTCGCCACCATCTCCCAGGAGCTCAACTCCTACCGGGAACTGCCGCAACTCTGGTACCAGATCCAGTGGAAGTTCCGGGATGAACCCCGACCCAAGTCCGGGCTACTGCGGGTGCGCGAGTTCGCCATGAAGGACTCGTACTCGTTCGACCTCGATGACGACGGCCTCGACCGATCCTTCGACCTGCATCACGACGCCTACCAGCGGATATTCCGGCGCCTCGACCTAGATGCCCGTCCGGTGGAGGCCTCGTCGGGCGCCATGGGCGGCAGCGCCTCGATCGAGTTCATGGTCGAGTCCGATGCCGGCGAGGACGACGTGGCGGTCTGTGACGGATGCGGATACGCCGCCAACGTGGAGCGGGCCACTGCGGCGCTCGAACCGGTGGAGAACCGCTCGTCCGGCGACGCTCCCCAGAGCTTTCCGACGCCTGGCGTGCGGACCATCGCAGCACTCGCCGAACTCGACCATCCGGCGGTCCATCAGGTCAAGACGCTCGTCTACAACGTCGACGGCGTGCTCACGCTGGTCCTGCTACGAGGCGACCATCCGTTCCTGCTGCAGAAGTTCACCGATGCCACCGGAGCCATCGAGGTGGTGCCTGCCGACGGCGACGAGATCAAGGCGGCCCTCGGTGCGTCGCCGGGCAGCCTCGGCGCGGTCGGCGTGACCGAACTGCCCATCTATGCCGACGAGGCGCTTCGTGGACGGTCCGGCATGACCACCGGGGCCAACGTCGACGACCAGCACCTCGAAGGTGTCGACGTCGAACGCGACATCGCCGTCGACCACTGGCTAGACGTCCGCTGCATCCTCGACGGCGAGGCGTGCGCCACCTGTGGCGATGCCCTGCGGGTCGTCCGCTGCATCGAGGCCGGCCACATCTTCAAGCTGGGTCGCAAGTACGCGGACGCCATGGGGGTCACCGTTCTGGACGCCGAAGGCGTCAACCGGGTGCCGACCATGGGGTCCTACGGCATCGGCGTGGGCCGGGCCATGGCCACCGTCGCCGAGACCCACCATGACGAACACGGTCTGATATGGCCCATGTCGATCGCCCCGTACGAGGTGGTCCTGACCGTGGTGAAGGTCGACCACGAGGAATCGATGGCCGTCGCCGAACGCCTCTACGAAGAACTTCGGGCCGCCGGCATCGACGTTCTGCTCGACGACCGCGACGGTCGCCCGGGCGTGAAGTTCGCCGATGCCGAACTGGTCGGGATCCCACTGCGGATCACCATCGGCCCCCGCGGCCTGGACAACGGACAGCTGGAATACACCAGCCGGGCCGACGGCGAGAAGGTCGACGTGCCCATCGACGACGTGGTGGCCCGAGTGGTCGACGCTGTCGTCACCGGGCGTTCGGCGGGCCGCTAGCGTTGCGGCCACCTGCCCACTGAAACCAGCCACCTGAGACTCCCGGGAATCCCATGGCCAAGACCATTGATCGCACGCTGCCCATAAAGCGATACAAAAAAGTCGTCGCGACCGTCGACCTTCCCGGCGTCCCCGAGGGCACCGCCGGCAAGGTCCGGGTGTCCAATGGCGTGACCTGGTACCGCTACTGGATCGACTTCGACAACGGCGTTCGGCTCGGACAGGTCGGCCACCAGCAGGTCTGCCTGGCCAGCGACTGGGATGCCTACCGGATCGACCGGGCCGAAGCAGGACGACGTGCCGCCGAGGCTCCAGAGGAATCCGCCGATGACAGCGAGGCCGACGGTGGCGACGGAGCGGCCGGCAACCAGTTCGGTGTACCCGAGCACCTGCTCGAACGCAGCAAGTCGGCCCGCGAGCGCCTTGGAGCCTGACCGGTCACCGACCCTCGAGCCAACCCGTTCCCGGCTCGTCCACCGTCTCACGGCGGTATCCTGAACCCTCCCCCCCAGCAGCCCCGGAGGCTCCTTCGATGTTCAAGCCCGGCGACAAGGTCGTCTATCCGCACCACGGCGCGGCGGTCATCGTCAAGAAGGAAAAGAAGAAGGCCTTCGGCGAGAACACCGAGTACCTGGTGCTCGAGATGGCCCACGGCGAACTGACGCTGTCGGTCCCGGTCGACAAGGCCGAGGACGTCGGCATGCGCTGGCCGATCGCCAAGGACGACGTGGAGGACCTGTTCGAGGTGCTCCAGAAGCGAGACATCCGCGAGCCGGCCAACTGGTCACGGCGGTTCAAGAACCACCAGGAGAAGCTCAAGAGCGGCGACGTCTACCAGGTCGCCGAGGTGGTCCGAAACCTCGCCCTGCGCGATCAGGCCAAGGGCCTGTCGGCCGGCGAGAAGACCCTCTACACCAAGGCCCTCAGTGTGCTGGTCTCCGAACTGGCCTTCGCATTGAACACGCCGGAGGAGAAGGCCATAGCCAAGGTCGAAGAAGCCCTCTCCTGAGCTGCCGCCCGGCCCACCAAGGGCCGGCACCCCGACCGTTCTCCTGTCCTACACTCGCGACAGGTACTCGGGGAGAGAGACGGAGGCACACCTGATGGGTGACGGGTCCGACCGGCGGATCGTCGTCGGCATCGAAGGTTCGGGATACGCCCGCGAGGCGTTGATCTGGGCCATTGAGGAAGCCCACCATCGAGGCGCCATGGTCGAAGTGGTGACCTGCTTCTCCCCCACCTACGTGCCCGCCGCCCCCGATCTGGGCTACGTCCCGCTGGATTCGTTCGACCTAGCGACCGAGGTCGAGAAGATGCAGGGCGAGGTCATCGAATCCGCCCTCGAGGCCTCGAAGTACGGAGATGAGATCGAGATCAAGCGCACCCTGAAGAAAGGACGGCCGGCCGACACCCTCATGGCCTCGGCCGAGGGTGCGTCCATGCTGGTAGTCGGCAACCGGGGACGAGGTGGATTCGCCGGACTCCGCCTGGGCTCAGTCAGCCAGGCCATCGCCCACCACAGCCCATGCCCGCTGGTCATCGTCCGATCGGGCCTCGACACCGACTGATTTGGTTGCCCGCTCAGTCGGGCGACTCAACCGGCCACTCAACCAGGTAGAGCGGCAAGCATTCCCGGCGCCCGGGCCTCCACGAACGCCAGCACCAGATCGACGTGTGGGATACCCGACTGACGTCGCTTCTGCAACTCCTCCGATACCGGCGGGATGCACGTAACAGGGTTCTACGCGAGAGTGGGCGGATCACACCTACGACCCTCGAAAGGGGACCTGCATGACCGGCACCGAGGAGGAAGTCGACGGTAAACCCATCGACAAGATCGCGAAGATCGCCGGACCGGTCGGAGGCCTCTGGGTCGCCTGGAACGACCACGGCATCTCGGGAGCGGGTTTCGCGAACACCACCACCTTCACCCGGTTCCGGGAGGAGCACCATGACCGCACCGGCCGTGGAGCTGCACGCGCCGAGACCATGCCGGACGACCTGTTCGACACCATCGAACACTCCTTCAGCACCGGCGACCGCAGCGACC
>Ga0257111_1001099_pt1 | contig 10982 bp, 9 predicted proteins | sample LP_taG_6_FD_191567 | JGI IMG/M metagenome (GOLD analysis project Ga0257111, IMG submission 191567) | Marine microbial communities from Northeast Subartic Pacific Ocean, Canada - LP_J_2015_P26_500m | ecosystem: Environmental > Aquatic > Marine > Oceanic | place: Canada: Northeast Subartic Pacific... | reverse complement strand
ATTTTATTGTTGAAGGAGTTATTCCATGGTCAAGTACAGATCCATGGGCAATTGTATAACCACCATCCTGACGACGTCTAATTCCTATATATTTGTCGAAAATATTACCATATATATTAGTTACTATGGGCGCTGTTCTAGCAACTGTTCCTCGTACTTTTAATTGCGGCACATTAATTCCTAATGAGCGACAAAAAAGTGAGGTCCACGCCCCTGCGGCACAGAGAACCTGATTTGTTTTTATGGAGCCATGCTCTGTAATGACTGATGAAACATTGCCTGCTTGTGTTTCAATGCCACGAACTGTGCATCCAGTTAATATTTTTGCTCCGAACCTAGACGCTGCTTTTGCTATTGCAGGAGTAGCCTTGTGAGGTTCTGCGCGACCATCATTTGGAGTATACATAGCAGCTATCCATTGCTTTGATGATTCTCCAGCTATGTTAGCTAGTTTCTCGCCATCAATGATTGTTGTGGGAATATCATATTCATGAGCAACATCCAACCATTCAGAATAATGTTCCAGGTCTTTTTGAGTTCTCCCGGAGTAAAGGCATCCTCCTTCAACATAGCCAACATCTTCGCCTATATCATCAGATAAGTTTCTCCATATATTGAGAGATTCTAGCATCATGGGAATTTCTCTCGTGTCTCTTCCTTGAACCCTGACCCACCCCCAATTTCTACCTGACTGTTCTCCGGCTATAAAGCCTTTTTCACATAAAACAACTCGAATATTCTGTTTGGCTAAAAATAATGCTGTTGAGACCCCAATAATTCCACCGCCAATGATTACAATATCAGCTTCTTTGGGTTGCTTGGAGAACATTTTTGGAACCCCGGCCCATGTCATCGAAACAATATTGTTTTTATTCATGCTTATTTTTTTGAGAAAACAGAATTTATATTAAAGGTGTGTCAAGGCGAGATAAGAAGGTTGTTGTATTTTATTAAAACAGCTGTCATCCAGGGTTTATTATTTCTGTATTGTTCAATTCTTACAGGAAGATATCCTAATTTTTCTACACACCAAAGGATACTTTCTTTCGATGAATTAACCCCTGAATGTTTAATTCCAATCGCTTCAAACTCACCATATGGTGTTTTAATTAGCTTTGTGCCAATGCTAGTAATAAGCAGTTGTTTTAGTTCATTATCTTCGATGAGTTTAAAATTAACTAATTTTTTGTTGTTGAGTAAATAATACATTAAAGTATATTTTAATGATTCTCTATCATATGTTACTTGATCAAATTCCAATCGAATAGTTTCATTATCAATATTTCCTTTGACTATGTTTTCATCCAAATCAAACCTAAGATTAATTTTTCTGGGTTTTCTTGATAAGGCATCAATTGAAGAAAATGTGTTGGGATATATTGAATTCTGAGTTTCATTAAATACAGAAAGCTCACGAATTGATCCTCGCAGTAGTAACTTGGCGAAACCAGAAGCTTGAATCATTGATCGACTCTTATATGTCGATTTTGATGATTCCAATGATGTTATTAATTTTCCTTTAATACCCCTTATATTGACTGAATATTCAGCATTGTGGGGGGTTAAACTTTGACTAGCGTATAATTGATTGAGATAAAATAAATTAGTAAAAGTAAAAAAGAAGATTGAGATTTTTATTAGTTTCATATCATTCATCATTATAAGCTCTTCAATCAAATATTTTTTGTGCTTCTAATGAAAGTGAATTGATAGAATCTTCAGCAAAATCTCTGGCAGCTTGAAGTTCATCCATAGTAGTTGATTTATCTGGATGAATTGGTTCCCCAATAGCAAGAACAACACGTGAAAATGGTTTCGGTATCATAAAATCATCCCACCGATTTAAATACCATGCTTTTTCGGCAGCACAAGATAATGGAAGAATTGGGGCTGAACCAATTTTAGAAATCAACACTACACCAGACTTAAACTCACATTTTGGACCTAGAGGTCCATCCGCAGCAGAAACTATAGAGAATCCTTGCTTCATTATCGTGTGGATACCTCTCATGGCAAGAGCTCCAGTTCTTACAGACGAACCTCGTATTACTTTAGCTCCCCATGACTTTGCAATTCTTGCAGGGACTTCTCCATCCACAGATGGCGAAATTATAAATCCAGTTTTAAATCCTCGGGTTATCCACCCACGGATCATACACATACAAAGTATTGTATGCTGATGCCAATATGTTGGTGCATAAATATTGTTATCATTAATTACTCGTGCAACAATTTCTTCACCAATTATCTTTTCGATACGGTAGGTCTTCCAGAGGATATTGATTAACAGTAAGAGGAGGGGCAGCCCAAATAGATAATAGATCCTTCTTACGAAAGATAATTTTCGTTTTCCATGATAGCTAGAAGGCGAATCACCTTGATTAAAATTTGATTTCTTAAATTTATTATCCACAATAAAATGATTTTGCAGTACTAGTAATGCTTTGGTCAATGTAATATTAAATTAAGATGTATAATTTTCTTGAGCTTAATCCTTAAATAATAATGACACAAAATACTAAATCTTTTCGTTTAGCCCCTGGTCCAAAGGAAATAATGGATATTGATGTTAATAAAACAACCCTCTTAAATCTCCAAAATATACAGAAAAAATATGGAAATATTGTCACGATTAAGAATAAAAATGGACGATCTGCATTATTTATAAATGACCCAAGTGAGATTCATCAAATTCTTGTGCGTAACTATAATAGATATGCAAAAGGCCCTGGATTTGAACGCATTGAAATGTTACTTGGAAGCGGTCTAATTGTTAGTAATGGTGATACATGGAGACGTGCAAGAACCATGATTCAACCATCTTTTTCTAGACAGAATATACATAAATTAATTTTGCAAATGATCAAATGCACAAAAAGTCGAGCAATAAAATGGAAGAGGGCGGCTACATCAAAATCAACATTAAATATTACACAAGAAATGGGCACCTTTGCCTTGGAATTGATTTTACTGTCTATCTTCGGTGATGACTATGAAGATATGATTGTTAAGGACGGATCAAATCCTTTTGCATTTTTGAGCGAAGATTCAGTACGTGATCTTACCGTTGTCATGAAAATGAGAAAATTAAGGGCTTTCATACTTGAAATAATTACACGTCGTCGTCAGTCAAAAATAAATAATCAATATGATTTTCTATCAATGTACGTTGAAGCTAAGGATAAAAATGGCCGTACTTTTTCAGATAAAGAATTAATTGACGAAATCGTCACATTAATAATCGCTGGATATGAAACGTCAGCCGGGACTTTAAATTGGGCTTGGTATCTCATATCTCAACATCCATTAGTTGAATCATTACTTTTATCAGAATCAGAAAAAATAATCCCTAAAATTGATTCCATAAACTTTGAATCTATCAATCAAATGAAATACACGCAATGGGTCATAGAGGAAACTCTTCGTTTATATCCTCCTGTATGGTTGTTCTCACGAAAATCTCTGAAGGAAGATGCATTAACTGAATACGATATACCGGCAGATACTGATATTTACTTTTCACCATACATCTTACATAGAACTGAAAAATTTTGGATCAATCCAAATAATTTTGATCCTTCAAGATTTGCAAACGACGACAAGGAATTCAAAAAATCATATTATCCATTTTCATTAGGACCTAGAAGATGTTTGGGCGAATACTTTTCATTTTTAGAAATGAAAATACATCTTGGTATTCTGATCAAACAATTTACAATGAATTCGGAAGAACAATTTCCAGATCTTAATTTAGGAATTAATCTTCGTTCAAAAAATGAAATTTATCTTCAACCGAAACTCAGATAGGCTTCGATGATAAAACAGTACAAAACTCTAATTGATCTTTTTGAGGATCAAAAACAATCACAGGGTATCATTCGATTCATCAGTGGAGAAAAAGATGAACATACTCTAACTTTTGAACAATTTTGGCAAGAAACATTACAATTTCTTGGCACATTACAGTCAAAAGGGATAAAGCCCAATGATGAACTTATAATTTTAACGACATCAAATAAACGTTTTCTTCTTTCATTTTGGGCGTCAATATTAGGCGGGATAATTCCTGTTCCTGTAGCTCCTGGTATTAGTGATGAGCATAAATCAAAGTTATTTCATGTGGCAGAACATCTGAATCATCCCAGCCTTGTAACTGATAATGACACTCTTGAACGATTGGCAAAATTTGTTAAAAATCGAAATATATCTGATTCCAAATCTTTACTAACAAGTCATTGCATCACAGCAGATAATTCTCAGCTAAAAGGAAGGGTTTTACAAAGAAATCCAAATGATATTGCATTTATACAATACTCATCTGGATCAACAACTGCGCCGAAAGGTATTGTCCTTTCACATAAAAATTTAACATCAAATATATATTCAATCGCAAAAAAACTTAATTTTACAAAACATGATAACGTATTAAGTTGGATGCCATTAACTCATGACATGGGATTAATAGGCAATCATATATCATTATTAGGCGCTGGATTAAGCCATTCCATTATGGATACTAATCTCTTTATAAGAAGGCCTTTATTGTGGCTAAAAAAAGCAAGTGAACATAAAGCAACAATTCTTAGTTCACCAAATTTTGGATATAAACATTATTTGAAACAATTTGAAAAATCTCAAGATATATTGCTTGATTTATCTTGTGTTCGTTTAGTAATTAATGGGGCTGAACCAATATCATCAAACATTTGTAATCAGTTCATAAATGCCCTGAGACCCTATGGTTTAAATCACGACACTATGTTTCCGGTGTATGGACTTGCTGAAGCTACGCTAGGAGTTACATTTCCTGCGTTAAACAAAAAATATTCAACAATAAGCCTTAAAAGATATTCTGTTAGTGCTGGCGAAGCAGTTATTCCATCACAACCTAATGAAGATACTATTACTTTTGTTAAAGTTGGCGAGGCATTAGGAAATTGTGAATTTCGATTAACTGATTTAAATGATAACCCAGTTCCTGAAAATGTTATAGGGCACATCCAAATCAGAGGCGATAATGTTACCAGCAAAATCTACAACGACCCAAAAACATCAAAGGAAATGTTTACCAGTGATCAATGGTTAAAAACAGGTGATTATGGATTTAAAATTGGAAACGAACTAGTTATAACAGGCAGATCAAAGGAAATTATTATTATTAATGGACAAAATTATTATCCCCATGATATTGAAGAAATTATTACTCAAGATAAAAAACTTGAATTAGGCATGGTAGCTGCTTGCAGAACATCGAATCCAGTAGATCAGACTGATCAATTAATCATATTTTTTCTTCATAGAAAAGATCTTAGTTCTGCTGTAAATATTATCAATCATATAAGATCAGTAATAGGAAAGGTTTTGGGAATTGAGATTAAATATGTGATACCTAATAAAACGATCCCCAAAACTACCAGCGGAAAGATTCAGAGGCTAAAACTTTCTCAAGAATATTCGGAAGGAAGATTTGATCAAATTATTGATGATTTAAAAAGTGCTGCTAAAAATTTCAATAAAAAATCAGATTTATTTGAGAATAATACAGTTCTTGACGATTTAATCTCTATTACATCTAAATATTCGGAAGAAATTGAAATTAACGCAGATGATAATTTATTTGAAGTAGGAATTAGCTCATTGACCTTAACAGAAATTATGTTAGAAATAGAAGAAGAATATCCAAAAAAGATTTCAATAGATGACCTTTTTGAAAATCCTACCCTTAGACAATTATCAAGCTATTTAAATTCACAAAGAAAAACGATATAGATTAATGGCAAAATTAAGAATTTAATCAGACTTTTTTTAAAAAAAAATAAAAAAATAAAAATCTACGATAGTTTTTTTAATAAAATACTTATGATATGTTTCATAAGTCCCATATATGGTTTTTTTTGATATATTTAGTAGAGAAAAACATTATTACTGATACACTCAAATGTCGTAATAAAAGTGTTAAGTATTAACACATAGTGAAGTACGGAAATTGCACAGCCTTCTGTGCGAATTAAATAAAACGAAAAAAGGGGATAAGTTATGGATGTTGGAAAAACTGTCAAACAAGTCACCGCTCTCGTTGCTATTATTGCCGCTTTGGCTCCGGGTATGATTCCATCAGAGGGAGCAATTCTCGCAGTTCTTGGTGTCGTAGTTGGATACTATATTTCTGAAGGCGATCATATGAGAGTACTCGTCACAACCATCGCACTTGGTATGATGGCAGGTGGCGCAAGTGGTATACCAGCTATAGGTGGTTTTGTTACCTCTATACTGTCTGTGTTTGCTGGCGTTTATGCAGCAGCGTCGTGTACCATCGTTGTTATGAACTTAGTCAATCGATTGAAGCCATAACAAAAAGAAGTTGAAAATATAAAAAGCCCGCTTATGCGGGCTTTTTTTTTGAATTCTTTAGTCTATGATTAAAAAATTATGATTTACTTAAATTACTGTATTTTATTAATTACCAGTATTTTACTATCAAGTAATATTTCAGCCGAAGAAATTTATGATTTTGGCGGGATGTATACATATCACTACAGGGATGGGAGATATGCTGACTGGGGGCATTATTCTTTGTTGGCTGCTCATATGGCAATTAAAGAAATCAATCAATCTGGAATGATTGGTGATAGTAAAGTCAGAATGAAAAAAGAGAATATTATCGATCATCATTGTTGGCCAGAAAACGCAGGATTAATGGCTGAAACCTTAATGAAAAAATCAAATATTTTAGTTATAACAGGTGTTGATTGTAGCGGCCCCGCAGTCAAGATATCTGAAAAGGCAAAAATACATCGAATACCAGTAATTTCAAATGGAGCTAATGCATCAAACCTTTCTTCTATAAAAGATCATCCGTGGTTTATACGCGTAGTTACGCCAAGTGAATTATACGAAAGATATTTAATTGATGTAGCAAAACAACTAAAGGTCTTGGATATTGCATATTTTTTTACAACTGATGCTTGGGGACGAGGCGCTAGTAAAGTTATACATGATGCAACAAAAAAAAATAAAATCACTATAAAAAAAGAATATTCATACCCACGTGACACGAATCAATTGATTATTGATAAATTTATTCAGGAGGTAATAGATTTTAATATTCAGAATATCCTTATTACAGCACCAACTCCTGACACAGTTAAATTATTTACATCTATATATAAATACGAACTTAACAAACCGGGGTATTTAATCTTTGCTGCTGAAATGATATCTGCAGATGAAAGCAGACAAGTGATCGATGCAAGTTTAGGGTATTTTTCGCCCATGGCTTTCTTAAATCCTTCAGAGAAACTTAATGAATTTAAAATGCAATTAGAGCAACAATTAGATAAAAAAATTGATAGTAATTCAAAGGCATTTTTTTATGCTGCACTTAGTTATGATCATATTATGGCAATTGGTCACGCCATTAAAAAGATTAGAGATAATAATCATGTAGTCAATAGAGATAATCTTATGCGGTATTTAAGAAGTACTGATTTTAATGGATTATCAGGAAAAGTATATATAAAAAAAGGTACGAATGATCGAGGCAATATGCCTATTCAAATAATGAATAGTCACGGGTTTGATCAGATAAATAATAGTGTCAAATTTGTGCCTGTCGGCTATATTGACCCCCAAACTGATACATTATTACTCGAGAGAGAGAAAATGATTCTCCCAGGAAATATTAAGCCTAGGATAGGTATACAATAAGTAGACTTACAATGCTGTATTAAAAATCATTACCAATACTCATTCTATAACTTCATGATTGTTGCCCGGAAAACTAATATGGAAAAAACGCTACGTAAAGACCTTTATGTCAAAGATAGTTGGTTTGAAAAAGAATGCCTAAATATTTTTCATAAAGAGTGGTTTTGTGTTGCAAGAACAGAAGATTTAGCAAAACCTGGGGAATATAGAGTAATCAATCTTACAGGCGAAAGTATTATTCTCATTCATGGAAAAGATGGTGTAGTTAGAGCGTTTTTTAATGTCTGTAAACATAGAGGGTGTCAACTATTAGATGATAATGATAAAGAAGGCGCTAGTGGTAATTTAATAAATAATATTAGATGCCCATACCATTCTTGGACATATAATTTTGATGGAAGCCTACTTAAAGCACCACATCTTAAAATTAATATCAAAGATCGGCAATACCATTTAAATGAAATAAAAACAGAAATTTGGGGCGGGTTTATTTTTCTAAAGATTGGAAAAAATAATATACAACTAAAAAATCATTTAGGAAATACGCCAAATCAATTTATTCGCTATCCGATAAAAGATTTAATATCGAAGGTTAATATTAAATATACTATTGAGGCTAACTGGAAAGTCATTATCGAGAATTATAACGAGTGTTATCATTGCGCGGGTATTCATCCAGAGCTTTGTAAAGTAGTTCCAGCATTTAAAAAAAATGGCGGCTCCAATTTAATTTGGGAGGAGGGTGTACCTCAAAGAAAAGGAACCAATACATATACGTTTTCTGGAACAACAAATAGACCACCATTTCCTGGTCTAAATGCAGCTGAGAAAGAAAGACATTTCGGCCAATCAATTTATCCCAATTTATTAATAAGCCTATCTATGGATCATATTGCTGCATTCATTATTTTTCCTGTTGGCTCAGGAAAAACTATTATTGATTTTAAAATATTGTTTCATCCAGAAGCAATTGCAAGTAATAATTTTGACCCGAATGATGCAGCAGAATTTTGGGATACTGCAAATATTCAAGACTGGGATATCTGTGAACGAGTACAAAAGGGTATGCAATCTATTTCTTTTAAACAGGGATACTATAGCCCTATGGAAGACGAAAACCTTGATATCAGAAAATATATCTCCGAGAAATTGAGGGTTGATGTTGATTGATTCTAAAAGCTCAAGCAACGTTTGTTGGAAGGTATTATCAGTAGTGTTATTCATAAGTTTCCCAGTATTTAGTATTTATCCAGATCATTCCATCCATTCATGGAAAATGATAAGTGAGAAAAAAATTAGTGGAAAGAATATTTGTGAATGGTATTGCAGTGGCGTTCCTGAAGGAAGTGGATTAGGTCATAAAAAAACAACTAATGGCTATGATATTTGTCTAAAACCTTAACTAAATGATATAAGCTACTGTAAATTATAGTTATAAACGAATATATAATAAATTAAATTTAAACAAGTACAAAAAATTAAAAAATCGAAAATTGTTGAAAAATCCAGTTACTCAGACTACCCATCAAAACACTAGACACTATCGTTTAAGTAGAGTGAAAAAAATGCTTTGTGCCAATGATTGTGCAGCTATTTTGCTCTTTGATCCAATTAATATACGTTATGCTACCGATACATCAAATATGCAGGTATGGACATTGCATAATCCAGAACGATATGCATTGGTATTTGCAAATGGCCCAGTTATATTGTGGGAATTTCAGAATTGCAAACATCTTCATGATGATCAGGTTTTGATTGATGAAGTTCGTTCTGCTGTGAGCTGGAGTTATTTTTCTGCAGGAGATAGAAGCAGTGAATTAATAAAAACTTGGGCTGAAGAATTAATTAATACACTTAAAGATTATGGTGAAAATAATTTAAATCTAGCAATAGATCATGTTGATTTTTTAGGAGTGAAACTATTACAAGAAAGTGGCATCAATATTGTTGAAGGCCATAGTCTAATGGAGAATGCACGTAAAATTAAATCCGTTGATGAATTAGAATTAATGCGATGGTCGATTGAAGTTTGTCAAAAAGGTATTCAAAGAATGTATGACGAAACACGCCCAGGGATAACTGAGAATGAACTTTGGGCGTGGCTGCATTTTGAAAATATTGCTCATGGTGGCGAGTGGATAGAAACCCGATTGCTTTCATCTGGGCAACGCACTAATCCATGGATGCAGGAATCTAGTAATAAAATACTAAAGTCAGGTGAAATGGTTTGTTTTGATACTGATTTAATTGGTCCTTACGGATATTGTGCGGATATCTCACGTACATGGACAGTTGACCATGAAATGCCAACAATGCGTCAACGTAAGCTCTATAATCTTGCTTATGATCAAATTCACACAAATATGGAACTCCTAAAACCAGGCCTTAGTTATAAAGAATTTAGTGATCAAGCTTGGCATATTCCACAAGAGTATTACGAAAATCGTTATTGTTGTATGGCGCATGGTGTCGGTATGGCTGATGAATACCCGTCAATATCTCATAGTGGTGAAGACTTTAACCGAAGCGGTTATGACGGTACTTTTCAGGAGAATATGGTAATGTGCATCGAAAGCTACATAGGAGAAAAAGGAGGCAGTGAGGGCGTTAAATTGGAACAACAGGTTTTAATTACAACAAATGGCTATGAAGTATTATCTACTTATCCTTGGGAGGAAACTTGGCTACTTTAACAACACACATCCTAACCGGTGTACTGACGAATAAGACATGAAAAAATTTGCAACTTTATATTTACTGATCACTTTTGCACTCTCGACAGGGTGTGAATCTAGACCAGAAACAGCCGACTTGATTTTGACCAACGGCAAGCTGCTACTCATGGATAACGAGTTCTCAACAGCTGATGCATTAGCCATCAGTGGCGATCGCATTGTTCTTGTCGGATCGAATGAAGATGTACTGCAGTTGCGTGGTACCCAAACACGGGTAATTGATCTTGATGGTCGAACTGCATCACCCGGAATGATCGAGTCACACATTCATTTTACGCAACTTGGTCGCCGAATCCGTCAATTGTTTTTAAATGACACGCGCTCCAAAGAAGAAGCGATAGAATTGGTTCGCCAAAAAGTAATCACACTGGAGGAGGGTGAATGGGTTACAGGTGCTGGATGGCATACGGCTGCTTGGGACGGAAACGATTACCCGAATGGAAAACTACTCAATCAAGTGACGCCAGATAATCCAGTATATCTAACAGGCATGTCATGGCACGCCGCATGGGTAAACAAAATTGTAATGGAAATGGC
>Ga0257111_1001098_pt1 | contig 10985 bp, 9 predicted proteins | sample LP_taG_6_FD_191567 | JGI IMG/M metagenome (GOLD analysis project Ga0257111, IMG submission 191567) | Marine microbial communities from Northeast Subartic Pacific Ocean, Canada - LP_J_2015_P26_500m | ecosystem: Environmental > Aquatic > Marine > Oceanic | place: Canada: Northeast Subartic Pacific... | reverse complement strand
AAGACATGCTAATAAAATTCCTGGCATGATTGCTGCAGCAAATAAGTCTGTAACTGGAATTTGTAATACTGGACCCATCACAACCAACATGATGCTAGGTGGTATTAAAATTCCTAGTGTTCCACCGGCACATATTAATCCAGCTGATAATCTTGTGTCGTAACCAGTTCTTATCATTGTTTTACCTGCCATAATTCCTAAGATTGTTACGGACGCTCCAACAATACCGGTAGCTGCTGCAAAAATTGTAGATACAAACATAACAGCATAAAATAATGCACCTCTAGTTTTCGAAAGCATTAACTGAATAGCATTAAATAACCTTTCCATTAAGCCTGCTTGTTCCATCAAAATACCCATAAATATAAAAAGTGGTACAGCTGCCAAAGTGTTTTCGGTCATAATCATATTAAATTGGAGAGTCATCAGATAAAAAACTAATTTACCAAAACCCCAATAACCAAAAACAATACCTAAAAATATTAATGTAAATGATATTGGAAAGCCAATGAAGATTGCAAATAACATGCAACCAATCATTATTGCTCCAATTATTTCTGGACTAAAAAATTCCATTATGGCCATCTTCCTTTTGCAAACGCATAGTAAGATTTAAAAACTTCTGATATTCCTTGAACTAAAAGTAAGAAAGCACCAATAGGCATACAACTTTTTAGAGGCCACATAATTGGCATCCAAGTTGTGTCCATGGCTCTTTGGATTCTGACTTTTCCATCTAGACACTGCATTAAATCTGATCTTCCACAAATAGATGTGTAAGCGTAATCAAAACTAACCCAGAAAAATACTAAAAAACCTGGAAAGAAAAATAAAAGATATAAAAATAAATCTACTTTAGCTTGGTTTTTAACTTTCCAATTTCTATATAAAAAATCAGCCCTAATATGAATTCCTTTAGATAATGTGTATGCGGCGCCAAGCATAAATAATGCCCCTGCCAACATCCTGCTTATGTCATAAGACCATAAAGTTGGTCTATTAAAAAAATGTCTTCCTATAACCTCATGTATCATTGCGTAAATAAGGAACAAAGTAAGCCAAGCAAATATTTTTCCTGAAATAAGCATTTTTGAGTCAATAAATTCTATTGTTTTTGCCATCCAAGGAACCATATCCTTTGGCATTTTGATGCTTGTTCTACGTTCAGCTATTAGCTCGTCAGTAACATCCAACTTGGCTTTAACCTTTGTTTTTGGAGTTTTTTTAACCATAGAACTTTTTATTTATTTTTAAAATTTAGTAAAACGAGGGTTTAAAATTAAACCCTCGTTTTAAATTATGACTTATTGTTGTTTGGCAAATGCAGTTCCTATTGAAGCATTAGATGTTTCCATCTGAGCAACAAAAGGTACTACGATTTTAGCATGAGCAGTCATATGGTCATATACTTCTTTAAAGAAAGCATTTTCTGCAGCATTCTTTGCTATAGTAGCTTGAGCAGCATTCATGTACTCAACAAAGTAATCTGCTGGAGTATCATGAAGTATAACACCATGTTTAGTTGTTAATTCAATTAATGCTTTACCATTTTCAACAGCTCTGTTTGTAGCATTTCTAGTAATCATAGCTTCAGAAGCAATTTCCATCGCGTATTTTTGATGTTCAGTTAAAGAATTATAAACATCTTTATTGATGTAAATATCGCCATTAACAACGTTTTGGTGTAAACCTTGTAGATAATAGTTTTTTAGCACTTTTTGGAAACCAAATACCATATCTGGTTTTGGACAACACCATTCTGCAGCATCAATAGTTCCTTTTTCAAGAGCTGGTAATATATCACCTCCTGATAAAGATACTGATGCAACACCAATGTCTTTGTATGTTTGACCAGGAATTCCCGGAGGAGTTCTAAATCTGTATTTTCTAAAATCATCCATGCTATGAATCGGCTCTTTAAACCAACCTAAAGCTTCTGGACCAGATGCGGCAAAAATGAAACCTTTGACATTCATGCCCATTTCATCCCATAGTCGATCATATAAAGCTTTTCCACCGTTATCAAAATACCAAGCATTCCAAGAAGCAGTACTTAAACCAATACCTCCACCAGCAACTGGCGATCCAAATAACATCGCAGCTGGATGATAGTTAGACCAATAGTGAGTCCAAGCAGCACCACCGTCAACAAGACCTTTGTCAACTGCTTCTAATGTTTCTTTCATACCTACAACTTCACCTTTTGATAGAAGTTCAAATTTTAACTCTCCACGAGTTAATTTTGTTACTCTGTCCGTCCACATCTTTGTGATTTCTCCATCATAAGAAGTTTTTGGAAAAGTAAGTTGGATTTTTAAGACTTTAGCAGATGCAACACCAATAACTGATACAGCAAATACTAAAGCTAAAATCATCGAAGTGATTTTTTTCATTATATTTCCCTCTCTTTTTTTATTAAGACTTAATAGTTAAGTAGTAAATAAACATGATTGAAGGAAGAAAGTAAAACGCTAAATTTTAAAATTAAGATTATTCAACCTGAAGTTTAAATTAATTTTTTCCCTTAGGATCAAATGGATAATCCCAAGCATCACCACCAATTTTTTTAGAAATACCAGAATAATCTGTATCGCTTTGACCTTCATCGCAGAATTCAGAGAAAATTTCTAAAGCATGTTTTCCAAGAGGAGTTGCAGCATTAACTGATTTAGCTGCATCATTTGCTAATTTTAAATCTTTTGTCATCATTGCTGCTGAGAAACCCGGTCTATACTTATTATTTGAAGGAACACCTTCCGTAAGGTTTGGTAATGGCGTATATGTAGTAAGCGCCCAATTATTACCTGAAGCATTCTTCATAATTTCATGAACTTTTTTTAAATTCATCTTCAATCTTTTAGCCAACATTAAAGCTTCGGATGCCGCAATCATTGAAATACCAAGTGACATGTTGTTGCAAATTTTAACACCTACTCCACTTCCTTGTGGACCAGCATGTAAAATTTTTTGACCCATAATATCCATCAAAGGTTTTGCTTTATTTACAGCATCATCATCCCCACCAACTAAGAAATTTAATTTTCCAATTCTTGCACCCATAACTCCTCCAGTTACTGGTGCATCAATCATTTTTATCCCTCTAGTTTTAGCCTCTTTTCCCAAAAGTAATGATGTTTCAATATCTATAGTTGAGCACTCTATTATTGTCGCATCTTTAGGAATTTTATCAATAATACCATTTTCACCTAAATATAAAGACTTAACATGCTTACCTTCAGGCAGCATGGAAATTACAAAATTAGAACCTTCTAAAACTTCATCCAATGTGTCAACAACATTTAGTTTAGCTTCTTTTGCTTTTTGAATCATTTCTGGTGAAACATCATAAGCTTTAACTTTTTTTCCAGCTTTAACTAATTGATCGGCCATAGGATTGCCCATATTACCAACACCAATGAATGCAATTTGATCTGACATATTTAACTATCTATATTTGTTTTTCCTCTATTTATCAAAACAGTTTTACTCTGTGTAAAATGATTTATCATACTATCAAAAGCATATTCTTTTCCAAGACCACTCATTTTTAATCCTCCGTAAGATACATTGGCTCTTGGAGCTACACATTGATTTACTTGAACAAATCCTGCTTCTATCTCTTCAACAAACTCTAATGCTCTTGATAAATTTTGTGTCCATAACACCGCTGATAAACCAAATGGTGTGTCATTTGCACTCTTCATAACTTCATCAAACGTTTTGAATGGAATTGCACAAGCCACAGGTCCAAAAATTTCCTCTTGACAAACAGGTGAATTTATAGGCACACCGGACATTAAAGTAGGTTCGTAAAAAAAACCATTTTTATATTCACTTCCTGTTGGTTGATTACCTCCATGCATGATTTTTGTTGAAGATGTTTTCTTAGCTATATCCATGTAATGTAATGTTCGCTTTAATTGTTCCTTGGAAATAATTGCACCAATATCTGAACTTTCTTCAAGTGCATTTCCCATTTTAAATTTACTTAATTTATCAACGGTTCCAGCTACAACTTTGTCATAAATTTTTTCTTGAATATAAATTTTAGATCCTGCTGTACATGCTTGTCCTTGACGAGTATATCTCATTCCATCAATAACTCCTTGAATAGCAATATCTAAATCAGCGTCACTCATTATTATATTTGGATTTTTTCCACCTAGTTCTAGTGTTACTGGACATAACTTTGGTGCAGCTTTCTGTGCAATAATTTTTCCAACCGCAAAAGATCCTGTAAAAGTAACTTTTCTAACTTTTTTATGTGTAATTAATGGCTCGCCACATTCTTCTCCATATCCAGAAATTACATTTAACACTCCAGGAGGAAGTTCTTGTTGAAAAATTTCTGCTAACAGCAAAGCACAGAAAGGCGCTTGTTCAGCAGTTTTTAATACTACACTATTACCAGCTACAATAGCTGGAGCAATTTTTGCAACAGTCAAAAACAATGGAGCATTCCAAGGAACAATTGCGCAAACAACACCTATTGGGTCACGTGTAGTATAATGAATACTATTAGGAATATTAGTTGGATAATTTTCACCTTTTATTTCACCAGAAAGGCCCGCAAACATATGTGTTAGTTCAATTGATGCTGCTGTTTCTGGAATTGATTGAGTTCTTAGTGCATTACCGGTGTCCAAAGCTAATAAAGTTTCAATCTCATTTCTTCTTTCTTCTAGTTTTCTCGCTCCAGCAGTTACCATTTTACCTCTTTCTCTTGCTGGAATTCTTTTCCATTTTTGGAATGCTTTTTCAGCAGATTCAACTGCTACATCAACATCATTTTTATCACACTGTGGAGTTGTACCTATATTTTCACCTGTACTTGGGTTTATGACTTCAATTTTATTGCTAGTTTTTGCAGATGTTAATTTACCATCTATAAGTATCTTGTTTGATAATCTTTTAGCATTTTTTATCGCAAGTTCTAAATTTTTTTCAAAATTACTCATTATCTATTTCGCCTCTTCTAGTTTTTGCAGCCAACCAACCTCCATCTATTTTTATTTCAGATCCATTAATAAAATCAGATTCATCGCTCGATAAAAAAACGGCCGCACCAACAATATCTGTTGGGAGTCCCCATCTTCCAACAATGGTTTCCTTTCCCCACGCTTCACTGTGTGTTGGGTCTTCAGCATATTTTTTATTGAATGGAGTTGAAATTAATCCAGGACAAATTGTATTAACGTTTATGTTTTTTCCAGTTAAATCTACTGCTAAAGCTCTAGTTAAACCAAGAACGCCACTCTTGGCAGCAACATAACCAACACGATCAGGTCTACCCATAAAACTTGCAATTGATCCAAAATTTACAATTTTACCTTTTCCTTGTTTAATCATGTGTGGTATTACGGCTTTACAACTAAGATAAGGTCCAGTTAAATTAACCGCAATCATTTCATCCCAGTCTTTTTTTGTGTGATCTAATAGTTTTTTAATATGCCTAATACCTGCATTGTTTATTAAAATATCTATTTTCCCAAAATGTTTAATGGCTTCGTCCACCATATTATTGATGCTGTTTTCGTCAGACACATCTGTTTTTACTATAATTACTTCACTTCCATTATTTTTAATTTTTTTTATTACCTCTTCTGAATTTTCAATATCTATTTCTGCAATAACAATCTTTGCACCTTCTCTTGAAAGACCCAGGCAAATTTCTTCTCCTATCCCTTTTCCTCCACCTGTTACTATTGCAACTCTATCTTTTAATTTCATTTATTTAATAATTTTCAATGTAATAGGTTGTTAATTCTTATGAGAAACTAATGCTTTTTTTTCACTAATCCAAGCTTTAATTCCTCCTTTTAAGACAAAAACATTTTTAAATCCTAGATCTTCTGCAAATGCATTTCCTAATATTGCTGCAGTTTCACCGTCATTACTTATAAAAATGATTTCTATATTTTGTGACTCGGCTGCTGCTAAGACTCTAATTTTATCTATTAAATATACATTGAATTTTCCATCTTTATTAAAAGCTGTCTCTTGGAATGATCCTTTTATAACTCCAGTTTTTTGCCATTGATCTTCGGTTCTTATATCTAAAGCAACAGCATTTTGATTAATTAATTCAATTAATTCATTAGAAGAAATTAATTTATAATTAGGATCTAGAACGTCAATTATTTTAAATTCAAATATTAAGTCTGTGTTTGGTGGTATAATATTTCCTGCACCCTTTTTTCCATAAGCTAACTCTGATGGAATTTTTATTTTCCTTATTGTGTCTTTGTTGGTACCAATTATTCCCTGTTCAAATCCAGGAATTACCTCTTTCATTCCAATTTGAACAACTAAAGGTTTATCTTTACCTACATTTGTATCAAATACTTCACCATTAACAAACGTACCAGTATATTCAATCTGTACCCATGAATGATTAACTATTTTTTTTCCCACACCAGGATCGTCACTAATTATTTTTATTTCAGCTGCATATAAATTAGAAATTAAAATTAAACAAATTATTATAAAATAAATTTTTTTCATATTTAACTTATCTTAAATTGTTTATATTTATTTTTTTTAACTTTATCACATATGCTTCTGTATTTAGGCATACCACCAGGATATGGTATAAAAATTTTAGGTTTTCCTGGTATATTATCTCCTTTATACCAAGAGCTTTTTGCTTTCATAAATAATGATGCTTTGGCTAGTTTTATAATTTCTTTACTCCAAATATTTGCTAAATTAGTAGTTGCTTCTATTCTTTGTTTTTTATTTTTCTCTAAATAATCAATACAATTTGTGATCCACTCGACATGTTGTTCGATTTGTACGGGTACATTTGTTAAAACTGAAGGACTGCCAGGACCTTGAACTACAAATAAATTTGGAAAGTCAGGTATCATAATGCCCAAATAAGTTTTGGGTCCATTTTTCCATAACGATTTTAGTGTTTTATTTTTTTTTCCAATTAAATTTAAATTTAATATTGAGCCTGTAAAAGCATCAAACCCTGTAGCAAAAATGATTTTATCAAATGAATATTTTTTTTCATGCGTTTTTATTCCTTTTTGAGTAATTTCTATTATAGGATTAGATATTAAATCAACTAACTCTACATTTTTTTTATTAAATGTTTCGTAATAGTTGGTATTTAAGGTTGGTCTTTTTGATGTAAAAGGATGATCAAAATTAGTTAATATTTTTGCAAATTTTTTATTTTTAACTACTGATAAAATTTTATTTTTTATAAATTTTGAAGCTGTTTTATTAGCTTTTATAGTTTTGGTGATATCTTTAAAGGTTGCCCTGAAAGATAAGCTGCCTTTTTTCCACGCCCTTTCATAAATTAAATTTCTTTTTTTTTCATTAAAATCAAAAACTGATTTTTTTGAAAAATTAAAAGCATGACCTCCGGGAGTTTCTTTTAGTAGTTTTCTAATTTTTTGATAATTGTTCTTAATATGTTTTTTAAAATCTTTTGTTAATTTAGAATTTCTAGCAGGAATACTGTAGTTTGGTGTCCTTTGAAATATAACAATTTTTTTTGCTATCTTGGCAATTTCAGGAGCTATCTGAATTCCGCTAGAACCTGTACCTATTTGAGCGACAATTTTATTTTTAAAATTAATGAATTTTTTAGGCCATCTTCCACTGTGATACCATTCACCATTAAAATTTTTTATACCTTTTATATTAGGGATATTTGCTGAAGATAACGAACCTACTGCGCTTATTAAATATTTACAAAAAAAAATTTTGTTTTTATTAGTTTTAACTTTCCATAAATTTTTTTTATCAAGATATCTACCATTCACAACTTTATGGTTAAATAATATGTCTTTTTTTAAATCTAATTTTTTTGATACATAATTAAGATATTTTAAAATTATTGTTTGCTTAGGATATCTCTCTTTCCATTTCCAATTTTCATAAATCTCTTTTGAGAAAGTATAACCATAAGTGTAGCTTTCAGAATCGCACCTTGCACCTGGATACCCATTCCAATACCAAGTTCCACCTATATCATTGCCTTCCTCGATAACTAATGATTTAAGATTTAACTTATCTCTAAAGTTATGAAGTTGATAAAGTCCAGAAAAACCCGCACCTATTATTATAGAATCGAAATAATTCACAATTGATTATAGCGTATGATCTTTGTAAATTTTATTTGTAGCTCTATCTTTACCGCTTACCAAATGTAATTGCCTTTGAAGTGAATAACCTATTTTTTTTTCTATTTCTTTTGCGCCTTGATGATCAAAAAAACATGATGCGGGCATATATCTGTAAGTTAATCCTGCTCTTCTTTTGCCAGAGTAATTTGCTTGAGAACCATGAAATAGATAAAGATCGTGAATAGAGAACATTCCAGAATTTAACTTAACAGATTTTGCTTGATCTCTTATTTCGTCTATATTTATTAATGTTTGATTTAAAGTTATATTTTTTTTATCTAAAGTTTTGTGCTCAACAAGTTTTTTATCTAAATGAGATCCTGGAATATATTGCAAAGGACCATTTTCACTTTTAACTTCATCTATTGCAACCCATACAGTTAATGACTCTAAAGGTTTTATAGGCCAATACTCACCATCTTGGTGCCAGGGAGTTTCATTTCCAGTTTTTTCTGCTTTACAAAATAATGAGGATCCCCATAAAATAATATCTTCTCCAATTAATTGTTTGACTTCATTTATTATTTCAGGATAAAGAGCGAATTTTAGAAATTCACTATCTCTTTCATAAAGACCACTTACAAATTCATTATTTTCATCTTTATGATCTCTTAAATATTTATCTAATGCTGAGTTTAATTCTTTTATTTTGTTATTTGACAAACGAGTTGAACTAACAACCAAACCTTCATTTTTATAAGTTTCTATTTGTTGATCATTAAGCATAAACAAATTTAGCAGATATGAATATTATAATCCATATGTTAATAGATTATTAAAAAAATTTAATTTATAAAACTTTTATGGAAAATTTTGATTATATAATCATTGGTGCAGGATCTGCTGGATGCGTGATTGCGAATAGATTAACTGAAAATCCTAACAATAAAGTTTTACTCCTCGAAGCAGGAGGAAAAGATACTAATCCTTGGATACATATTCCTGTTGGTTATTTTAAAACTATGCACAACCCAAAAGTAGATTGGTGTTTTGAAACTGAACCAGATGAAACTATGAATAACAGGTCAATTAGATACCCTAGAGGTAAAACATTAGGCGGCAGTTCATCTATTAATGGATTACTGTGGGTCAGAGGGCAAAAAGAAGATTACGACATTTGGCGTCAACTAGGAAATACAGGTTGGGGATGGGACGATGTTCTTCCTTTTTTTCTTAAATCTGAAAATAATGAATTAGGCAAAAGTGAATTTCATAATGATCGTGGTCCAATTTCAGTTTCAAACAAAAAAATAAATTTAAAATTACTTGATGAATTTCAAAATGCTGCTGAGGAAGTCGGTATACCTAAAACTATTGATTTTAATACTGGAGATAATTTTGGTGTAGGATTTTTTCAGTTCACTACCAGTCATAGTAAAATTGGTTTAAAACTTAGATGTAGTGCAGCCAAAGGTTACTTGAATCCAGCAAAAAAAAGACCAAATTTAAAGATAGTTGTTAATGCGCATGTTCAAAAAATTAATTTTGAAGGAAAAAAAGTTTCAGGAGTAAGCTATTATACTGAAGAAAAATTGAATACGGTAAATATAAATAAAGAAGTTATATTATCTGCAGGATCTATCGGTTCACCACATATTCTTCAAGTGTCAGGAGTTGGTGATAGTGAAAAATTAAAAAAATTAGGAATAAATATTGTTCATGAATTAAAAGGTGTAGGAAAAAATTTACAAGATCATTTAATGTTTAGACCAGTTTACAAATTAAAACATATAAAATCTTTAAATAGAAAAGTTGAGAGTCTATTTGGAAGATTTTTTATGGGACTGGAATATTTATTAAATCAAAGTGGCCCTGTCACAATGGGAGCGAGTCAAGTATGCGGATTCACAAAAAGTGATTCTTCTCGAGCAACTCCAAATTTACAATTCCATGTTGCTCCTATTAGCACTGATATTTTAGGAGTAACACCAATGCACAATTTTGAAGGTATAACTCCAACTGTAGCAAATGTAAGACCAACCAGTAGAGGTGAAATTAATATAGTTAGTAACGACAGTAGAGATTATCCAAAATTAAAAATGAATTATTTATCAACTGATGATGATAGATATGTTGCTGCTCTAGGACTAAAACTAGTAAGAAAAATTATGCTTGAAACAGAAACGTTTAAAAAATATGAACCTGAAGAATATAGACCTGGTGTTCATATTGAAGATAACGAAGAATTAGTTAAAGCAGCAAGTGATTATGCTCAAACTATTTTTCATCCTGTTGGTACATGTAAAATGGGTAATGATAATGAATCAGTTGTTAATGATAAACTTTCTGTCCATGGAATTTCGAATTTAAGAGTTGTAGATGCATCAATAATGCCAAATATTACTTCTGGCAATACCAATGCACCTACAATAATGATTGCCGAAAAAGCTTCAGATATGATAATTGAAGATAGCAAAACATGAGTGAACAAATTGTAATATTTTTTCAAATTGTATTCATAGATTTGGTTTTAGCTGGCGATAACGCAATTATCATCGGTATGGTTGCTTCACAGTTTCCTGTAGATCAAAGAAAGAAAATAATTTTCTGGGGTATAGGAGCTGCAGTTATACTAAGAATAATTTTTACACTTTTAACTGCTTACTTGCTTCAAATAACCGGTCTAAGATTAGTAGGTGGAATTCTCCTTCTTTATATTTGTTATAAATTATACGAAGATGTTATTAAAAAAAATTCTAATGATAGTGAGAATATAAAAGTTGATAATTCATCATTTATAAAAGCTGTAACCACAGTAATTTTAGCAGACGTAACAATGAGTCTTGATAATGTTTTAGGTGTAGCAGGAGCAGCTAGAGATCATTATATTTTATTGATTTT
>Ga0257111_1001096_pt1 | contig 10990 bp, 8 predicted proteins | sample LP_taG_6_FD_191567 | JGI IMG/M metagenome (GOLD analysis project Ga0257111, IMG submission 191567) | Marine microbial communities from Northeast Subartic Pacific Ocean, Canada - LP_J_2015_P26_500m | ecosystem: Environmental > Aquatic > Marine > Oceanic | place: Canada: Northeast Subartic Pacific... | reverse complement strand
AGTGTTAAACGTTCTCAGCGCATGAACAGATTAACGAGTCACGACATCGACCGGCCTTTTACATCGCTTACATCTCAAGTAAGAAGTAAAACCGAAAAAGAACGTCAGCCGGAATCCATTACATTGCTAGGAGCTGGAATCACCATTACAGGTGAAATTTACGCTGAAGAGCACCTTATTATTAATGGTCACGTTGAAGGCACCGTCAACTTGCCTGAACACGGAATTGCAGTGGGAATTGATGGTCAGGTGCATGGCAAAATATTTGCTCAAACCATTAAGGTTCTTGGCCGAATTAGTGGACATATCACAGCTGAAGTCCTCGCTGAACTTCGAGACAGTGCTTACATGGAGGGGCGCCTGATCGCACCACGTGTGGCGGTCGATGACGGAGCTTATCTACAGGGCGCCGTTGATACAACATGCGCCTACATTGCATCCCAAGTGGCGCGTTTCCGAGCTGGTGTTAAAGCTGGTTCTAATAATGAGAAAACATGAGAAGGACACGTAATCACCGTCCCGTTAAAACAATCTCGCCTTTTTAGTAAATCAGTCTATAAAAAAGTAACTTTTGAAGTTCGAACAAGCCGATGCGTAAAGTCGTGCGGTTCTGCCACCAGGTGTCAGGGTTAAAGTAGTCCACTGAGGTGGGATACATCGTCAACCTAATATTGCGGTCGCCAAAAACACGCTGGAAAATGTACAGAGCACGAGCGGAATGAAACCTTGTTGTTACAAGGATAAGACTTCCGATGTTTGCACCGTCCACCCAATCCGCAACTAAATTAGCTTCATCAAAAGTAGATTCAACACCTTCTTCTAGTACAACAATGGCATCATCTGGCACACCCAATTCGCGCAACAGTAACAACTTAAATTCCTTTGGACTCGCAGGCCTCACACTTCGCTGCCGGAGAATCTCACTGGACTGAGGCTCATAGCCAAGAGTCACAATAATTCGTGAGGCATATCCATCCTTGTAAAGATCTGCCGCAACTATTTCGCGTTCCCCAAAATAACTACCGTCCAAAATCACAATCGCATCTGCAGTTTGAATAGGATCTGCTACGACCATGAGAGATCCTAACCACGAAAGTACGGGCGAACGAGCAATGTAGAGAGACCCAAGCAACACACAGGTCGCGACGAGTGCAAAGGCAACAAATGCTCTCCATCGCGCTTTCAACATCGCAACCATTTTGACATTAGTTCCTATTTTCTAAACCACCCAAATTAGCTATCTTGACTCTCCTGGATATGGGAACAGCGTCGAAGGAACATGTGCGGCACTGAGATGCGTGGCCATCTCGTGAACAATATTGGGATGTTTACTGGCAACGTTACGCGTTTCACTGGGGTCAATGACTAAATTGTAAAGCTCCATTCGATCGTCACTCTTCCCTTCTCTACTGAAGCGTACCCCTTTCCAATTACCCATTCTGATAGCTTGTTTCCAGATCTGCTCGTGATATGCAGATGGGTGAAACTCCCAATATAGATACTTGTGTTGTTCTTGAATGTCTCCTCGTAACGTTGGCATGAACGAAATACCGTCGAGGTCTTCAGGTATCATCACACCCGCTAAATCCAAAAGTGTTGGTGTGACATCCCAGAATGCTGATATATGCTCACTCACCGTTCCAGCACTTACAGCTCCTGTCCATCGGGCTATCATCGGGACCCGAATACCACCTTCATACAAATCGAGCTTGAACCCACGCAATCCGCCGTTGCTGTTAAAGAAATGAGGGTCGGCCCCTCCCTCTTGATGTGGTCCATTATCACTACTAAAAATAATTAGTGTTTGCTCCGACAATTCCAATTCATCTACAAGATCGACGATGCGACCAACATCCCGATCGAGTCTTGAAACCATTCCTGCAAAAGCGGCCCGTGGAGTTGGTTGACTGATATACCGCCCTTGTCTTTCCGAAGCATGCTCTTTAAAACTACCGCGATAAGGTTCCATTGAGTCATCAGGTACGTCGAGACCTGCATGTGGAATCGTGAGCGGCACATACAGGAAAAAAGGCCCATCTCGCGTCCGCTCAATAAAGCGAAGCGTATCGTCAATCAGCAAATCGTGACTATACAGGCCACGAGCTTCGTCTTGGTTTGCTGCTAGATGCACAATTTCTTCATTACGCCATAGGTGGTCTGGGTAGTAGGAATGCGCCTCGCGTTGACAGTTATATCCAAAAAAATAGTCAAAGCCCTGACGTGTCGGCACACCTTCGGTGTCCGGAGCTCCAAGACCCCATTTACCAATCACTGCAGTCTCGTATCCAACGTCACGCAAACGTTCTGCAAGTGTGATTCGACTATCAGGAATTGGTTGTTGTCCTTCAGGTTCAATTTCTAGATTCCCACGAATGGTAGTGTGTCCCGTGTGTAAGCCAGCCATCAATGACGCCCGAGATGGTGCACACACAGGGGCTCCCGCATAATGCTGGGTAAACACCATTCCTTCTGTTGCCAATTGATCAAGACGCGGCGTGCTGATTACCTCCTGACCATAAACACCAAGATCGCCATAACCGAGATCGTCTACCAATATGTAAATTATGTTCGGTCGTACAGGTTTAAGGTGGGTTTCTTCCGCTGGTGGCTGTCCAGATGTACACATGACGGACAGGAGCACGCTCACTAATGGGACTGCCCGTTTCGGGGAACGTAGCAGCAGGAACACTTTGACCATGTTATTTAAGCTGAGGACTCAAAAAATGAAATCAAGCGATCATCCACTCTATTACTTGACGTAACGATCGTACCAATCTAGATATCGCTCGTACCGATCGCGTTGGAAGGTCGGGCGTCGAATTCCGTGACTCTGCCCTGGATAAATCACTAGTTCCGTGTCACGGCCAAGGCGTCGCAATGCCTGATAGAGTTGCTCTGAATTCAGAGCTGGTACATTCCAATCTTCCTCGCCGACCATAACAAGTGTCGGAGTGGTTATCTTTTCGACCTGAAAAAATGGCGACAGCTTCATCCAAAGCTCAGGGTTTTGCCACGGAAGTCCCAATTCGGCCTCCCACTGTCGTTGGTAATGATCCGTTCCATAATTGGATAAGTAATTAACTTCACTCGCTCCAGTAATGGCAGCCTGAAAACGACCAGTCTTAGTGATTACATAATTCGTAAGAATCCCACCGTAACTCCAACCTCCAACACCAAGGCGATCAGGATCGGCAATATCGTTTTCAATCACGTAATCAACCGCTGCCATGACATCGTCAAAATCTTTATTCCCCCAATCGGCCCAAATCGCGCGAGAGAATGCGAAGCCATATCCAGAGGAACCCCTTGGATTTGCTGCCACAACCGCGTAACCTCTCGCCGAAAATAACTGCCACTCAAAACGAAATGCAGTCGAGTACTGACTGACCGGTCCACCATGTATGCGAAGCAATGTCGGTAGGCTGGTTCCGTTAAGCTGGTCAGGTGGCCGCGTAAGAAATCCGCCAATAGGGGTACCGTCAGCGCTACTCACCGTAAATCTTTCCACGGGTGCGAGCATGATACCTGCGAGGTGTGCGTCATTCACATGCGAAATTCGAGTCAGACCTAAATCGTTGACACGTGAAATTTCAGCCGGATAGGTTGGCTGACTTTCAAGAACAACCAAGCGGTCACTAGACCCAAGATGAAATCTTGAAATATTGCGTTCACCGGCAACAACCCGTTCAACGTCACCACCACTCACAGGGACCTTCGCAAGATGACGATTCCCTTCATCCTCAAGCAGAAACAGCACGTGCTGGCCATCATTCGTTATCTGTGGTGACCCACCATTACGATCCAAATCTGATCCGAGAAACTGAGGCGACCCGCCAGTCGTGGAAATCACCGCGATATACCGCGGTGCGTACCAAATATCGGCCGGTTCTCCTCCAGCCACATAGGCAACAAAGTTGCCATCCGGACTAAATGTTGGAGAATTGTCACTTCCCTGTGAATTGGTCAACTGATGAAGCGGTGCATCCACGCCAGCTTCCATAAGAAAAATGTCAGTATTTGCATTCGAATCTGGAACTTCCGTCCGATTACTGACAAACACTAATCGTGCGCCATCTGGAGACCAGGCAGGAGAAACATCATCATACGGTCCATCGGTTATCTGAATACTTTCCTTCGTCCTTACGTCAAATAAATGGAGGTGTCGATATTGGTTGGTAAGATACCCTTGCCCATCGCGTTTTATTTGGAGACGAGTCACGACGATCGGTTGGGGTGTGTCGTCTTCATTTGATACATCCGGTTTAGGATCTCGAACCACCACAACTAATTTTGTTGCATCTGGCGACCAGCTAAACGCTGAGACATTACCTTCATAGTTCGTCAGACGAGTCGCCTCACCACCTCGACGATCCAAAATCCAAACTTCTGTCCCTTCGTCGTCTCGTGAAGACAAGAATCCGAGATATCGACCATCTGGACTCCATCGTGGGGCTGTCTCCGAACGGTCGCTCGTCGTCAAACGAATGGCATCCTCTGCCGGATCGCTGAGAGACGACATAAAGATGTCTGTATCACTTCGATCTGCGTCAATATCAAGCTGAGACACCGTATAGGCAACCCAGTCACCGTCAGGACTGACCCTCGGCGCCCCAACAGTGCGTAACTCAAACAAGTCGTCGATTTCTAACAACCGAGTCTGTGGTGTAGCACTTGTGGCAAAACTGCTGAACAGCACGAGTGCGCAGCTTGTCAGAATGATTCTCATTGGGAATTCCCTGATATGAAAGTTGTGGTTTTATACCAACCGAGCCGCAGTTTCGAGGAAGATGTCGATATCAGACTCCGTATTGAACAAGGCTGCCCCAACACGAATCTGCCGGCCCCCTTCCCGAAAGGTCAATTGAATATTGGCTTCGTCAAACAATTGTGTAGCCACTTCAGAATCAATTGGGTTCTCAAACGCAACAATTGCTGTCTGATTACCCTCCGGGGTGACAGGCCGAATCCCTAACTCAACCAAACCCTGTCGAACCCGTTGAGCCAATGCAACACCGTGTGCATGAATGCGGTCTATGCCAATTCGTTCTAAATACTCTAGACCTGCACCGAGTTCATAGAATGCCGCAAACGCCGGCGTCGCATACTCTAATTTCCTTGCTCCTGTATGAAATTCGTACTGATAATTTGGGAGCTCTCTTTTGACCTGGAGAAATCCACGGCGATCAGGAGGAACCCGATCGAGAATCGATTCCCGCACAAAGCACGGAGCTATTCCATACCCGCCAAGCAACCATTTATACGTACCGCTGGCAAAACAGTCGATTGGTGTCTGCTGCACATCGATTGGTACCATCCCAGTAGCCTGTATCGCATCAGCATACAGGTACGCCCCTTTTGAATGCGCCAGATCCGCTAAGCCGTCCACGTCATGCAGAAACCCATTTTGATGCGCGACCCAAGCCACCGAAATTAGTCGCGTGCGATCATCCACGAGAGGCTCAAATGCCGTCACAGGGACAGCACCAGCTACGGCCTTGGCGATCCGCAACTCAATGCCAAGCTCTTGCTCCAGATGACGGTAAAGAATGTATGACGTGGAAAAATGCAACTCATCCAGGACAACATTGTCGCCCGCCTTGAGGTCGAGCGCGTGGGCGATGGTGTTTTCACCATCACTGGTTGCCGACAAAAACCCAATCTCCTGAGGACTGGCGTTGACAAGTTTGGCAAATCGATTTCTGACGGATTCCTTTTGTTCGAGCATCGCCCCAAGTGGAACCGGCTGGCGCGCCTTCGCGTGGTTGAATTGACTGACCGCTTCAGTCGCCGTACGTGGGCTCGGCGTAATGTAAGGCGCATTCAGATATGTGCCAGTTTCCACTACTGGGAAATCATCTCGTACCCCAAGTGGGTCACTGCCGTCTTGAGCCTGAACACCTTGTCCTAACGCGGTTACCGTCAAACCTGCTGATGCAGTTTCAAGAAATTCACGGCGATTTATCATTGTGCCTCGCTAAACAGTCTCGAACGAAGAAACCCAGAATCTTTAGCCAAAAACTCCGAGGCCCACAAGGAGTCCTAGACATAAGTTCAATAGGGCTCCTGAGACCACCAATCCCACAAAACACACTGCCCCGGCACGAAAGGTGCTCTTATAATCGAGTGCCTGTCGAACGGCTACAATCATCGTGATTAGCATCCAGACAGAAATTGCAAACACTAGAACTTTGCCAAGCGTCTCATTCACGCCAAAACCAGGAAAGATTCCTATAAGAAGAAGTAGACGTGGGGATTGCGCAAATCCCATCGTCCGTAAGAGCTCCCCATGGTCAGCGCGTGTTTGAGGCTCTGGGAATAAGCGAGCACCAATGAAGTAGTTTATAAAAGCCCAAATGAACCAAGAACTTAAGGCCAGGATCACCATGATCAGAATATCACCCACACTTGGGGCTCCTAGAGCGCCCGTGTAACCAATACCCATAGCGAGAGCCGACAGACATACAACAGCCATCGCCTGTCCGGTGGCACTCGTATCAGCCTCTACTTCCTCGTAAATCTCGACATTAAGCTTCGCTGCTCCGGTCATTCTGCCAATAAAATTTGTCACGTCATGCCTCCTTGATTCGTCTCTGACTCACCCAAAGCATCATAGCTCAGACCATGAAGCATCCAAAATCGGCAACCTGCTATAACCTTGATGCATTGTTCTCATTCGCTCAAGCGCCTACAATAATCCGAACTCATAGAGCGTTTCACAAAAGGCCAGGAACAACTGCCATGAACAATACTGTTTCGCTGAAAACAATTTTGCAAGAGATTGCCGAAACATTAAAGATCACCCGACCTTTAACAATCTTGGATGTTGAAACCACTGGACTTTCACCAAAGACGGACAGAATTGTCCAAATAAGCTTTTCAAGCGTAACACCCTCTAAAGAGGTGTCCACCCATACTCGCTTGATTAACCCTGAGATGCCAATTCCCGAAGCCACGACGGCGATTCACGGTATTTCAGATGCGGATGTCGAACACGAGCCCACCTTTAAAACAATTGCAAAGTCTCTTGCCGAATCATTACGCGGACATGACTTTATTGGTTACAACTTCCGATTCGACCAAGGAATGTTGAATGCTGAGTTTGAACGAACCGATGTTCCGTCGCCTGTTGTTAACACGGCAGTCATTGACCCACTGCGACTATGGCAACATCTCGAAACGCGCACACTATCAGATGCGGTCGAACGCTTTTATGGAACAAAGCCCGAAAACGCCCATCGTGCAGACGTGGACGTTGACTCCACAGCAAGAGCATTTGTCGGACAGCTCCGCACAAACAAACTTCCGCTCTCCATTCAGGATCTTCATAACATCACACAGCCTCGTGGCTGGCTGGATCCTGAGGGCAAGATCATCTGGCGCGGCGGCGCAGCAAGACTTAATTTCGGTAAATATAGTGGCCGGACATTACAAGAAATTCAAAATCAAGATTCAGGATATTTTAACTTCATCTTAAAAAAAGATTTTTCAGCCAACGTTAAAGCGATCATCGCTGAGGCAGCCGAAGGTGTTTATCCCACAGCACCATCGCACCTCGACAACGACTAAGGCGTGGCCTCTCCACACCCATTCCGAAAATAGTCGCTTCAGAAGCGGTACGTGTAGTTAATCTTTGTTGCCGCACCCCGGGAGAGCATCACGAAACGATTACGAACGTTCATTGGGTCAGCTTGCCAGTTCGGGTCGTATTGCCAGTTATGAGTGTAGACCAGGAAAAAATCACTACCTGGTGTCACAATCCAGCGTAGACGCCCAAACAAGCCAACCACGTCACTCACAGAGTCATACTGGACGTTACTCGTCACGGACGTCCAAGGACTCACGTGCCATTCGCCTGACATGCGCACAAGGTCAGTTGAAAACTCTCCTTCCGGGAGGTTTACCTTGTCGTGACGATAATCTGACGAGAGCGTAATTCCTTGATAGGGACGAACACTCAGATTGAGATTCGTCGAGGTTCGACGGCCAGACCAAAACTCTCCAGTGCTAAACCCGACGTTTCCAGAAACGACTCGCTGAGTAGCACTGCGAGCATCTATCCGAACACTGCTGTAGCGATAATTTCCTGTCGGCAAGACTACGCCATCACTGATTTCAAAACTCTTGTCGAGACGCTCAAAACTGTTATTCGCGCGAATGCCTAAGCGGTCACCACTTTCAAACTCCAGTTGAAATAAGGTGAGATCCACCTTCCGCGTCTGTAAAACATTATCGAGTGTGAGAAGATGTTCGTAGCGAATCTCATTCTCTATCTGACGGACCTGTCCCCAGCTCGCCGGTCGTGGATTCCAACTAAATGATGGCTGGAGCCGTCTAAACCCATTGCGTGGTGTAAAACCAACAGCAGGGCTATAGTCGTCTCCGAACTCGCGATAAGAAACGTGCGCACGCCAAATATCATTGGGGTAATTCAATCGAATTCCTCGAGCTGATCGGTCCCCAGTATTCGCGGTATCCTCTCGCTTGGAAGCATTGTGTACAACATAAAACGCCTCGAACTGCAGATTTTTGTCACCAAGAAAACTAGACGTCATCAGGTTCAGATCTGCAGCAATTGTATGGCGATCAAGTGGAGCAAGATCCTTGTTTAGGGTGCCAGTCGCCCGTCTTGTATACAGCATTCCGACGGTTGACTGACGCCAGAAATTCCGCTTTACCCGGCCAACAGTAAAGTCCTCAGCCCCTAGCATGTCACTGCGAGCAGTCCTCACCTGAATAAACCCAAGGTCGTATGTGCCCGCCTGTCCGGTTAGTCGACTACCGAATACAATAGGCACTTCTTTTCCACCAGCCAAACCAATATTGCGACTAAAGAAGACGGAACTCCCTAAACTCGACGACGAAATATCAAAGACACTCGCGTTTTCGAGAAAGAAATCTCGTTGCTCTGGATAGTACAGTGGAAATCTCGTAAGGTTGACTCTTCGGCGATCCACTTCTGTTTCAGCAAAGTCAGTATTAATGCTAATCGCTGCTTTTAGACTAGGGGTGAGATTGTAATTCAGATCGAATCCCAAATCAGATGGCGTGGTGGCTTCACCACTCACATCCCGCCAAGCCGCGGTGCCGTAAGGCTTCACCTCAAGACCAAGTCCCTGCGAAATGTCATACAGTCCGGTAAGAAGCCCCGCGTGAACTGCTTGAAACATGCCTTGATTCCGACGATGGCCAGACCATAGTAATTCTTCCTGCTTCCGACGAATGGTGCGCTGAAAATTAATACCCCAAGTATCAAGCGACTCATCGAAGTTCAGTGTTCGAAACGGAATCTCAATTTCAACCGACCAGCCCATCTCACTTTGGACGGTTTTCACGTTCCAGATGCCGTCCCATTCCTTCGACAAGCCCCGCCTTCCACTGCTTGCACGCATTAAACCGTCACCCAATAATCCAGCCGGGTTCGTTTCAAAAAAATAGCCCGTGCGACCATCCAGAAAGGTGTCGAACATCCACATGAAGCGATCATCACCACCAAGACCTCGGTCTCGTTGTTTCTGATGACCAAGAATACGGTCTGGTTCACTGTCGTACAACATGGCGCCGACATAAAGGTAGTCTCGGCTATAGACGACAAACACATCGGTTCGTTCTGTCGGTGCGCCACCTTCAGAGGGTTCCTGTTGTACGAACTCACCTGCCGGTTCTGCGCGATCCCATGCAGCTTCTGCTAACACTCCATCAACTGTTATATTTTCGCCTGGCTCGAGTCGTAACGCTTGAAAGGAACGCTTTGTATTAGCATCACCCTGTTGGTGCGCAGCAACTGACGAAACGACGAGTAATCCAAGCAGCCAAAAGACAAGAATGAAAGACGATGGACGCAGGGGTGGAATAGGAAGACTAGTCATGTGTGCTGGTCACAAATCCGAATGTGGCCGGGACGAGAAGTCTACCAGCCCTCTTCCGCATGGACGCACAGCGACGTCCAAGAAGTTCAACCCGACCGAGAAAATATTTTAAACAATGAAAAATAAATAAGCTGAGACACATGGAAACGTTAAAACAAACAGAAAATTTATTATATCTTGGTTTTAAAGTGAATACTCTTAAGGCGAGTAAGCTGATAGAACCCGTAACGAGACATCGTTGATCCTTTTCCAGAATCTCCATAGCCAGTCCAAGGCAGCGCTGGATCCAAATAGTCGCATCGGTTCTGAAAAATAGTTCCGCTTTCTAGTAACTGACCGAATCGCTCAGCACGATTGCGATCAGTCGTCCAGACCGAAGCCGTCAATCCGAAGCGAGTTTCCCTCATGCACCGAAGTGCTTCTTCATCATTCTCAACTCCCCGTACGGGCACGATCGGTCCAAAGCTCTCGTCTTGCATCACTGAAGCCTCATTCGGTACATTAGAGATCAGGGTGCCTGGAAACACATTTCCACCATGTCCTGGCACTCGACGGCCTCCTGTCAATAGGCGTGCGCCACGGTCAATTGCGTCACTCACTTGACTCTCAACCTCCTCCAAAGCCATCCTACTCACCAAGGGACCCAAGGTTGTGGCTTCATCTAGCGGATCACCCGTCCTATACGCTTCAATGACCTGTTGGGCACGGTCAAGGTACTCTTCAAGATGGCGCCGATGGACATATACCCGTTCCACGGCGCAACAGGATTGCCCAGCGTTATAACATGCACCGTCGACAGTATTAGCCACTGCAAACTTCACGTCGGCATCTTCGGCAACGTAGGCAGGGTCCTTGCCTCCAAGCTCAAGTCCCACATCAATGAACCGCTTTGCAGCCTGCTGATAGACCGCTGATCCTCCTGTTACGGACCCAGTGAATGAGACATGAGCCACGCGGGGATCTGCGATAACAGCGGCTGTTGTTTCGTGACTCAAAACAAGATTTGTGACGAGACCTGCGACCTCCAAGTCTCCAAACGCTTCAGCAAAGGCTTGGCCTGAAAGTGGGGTTTTGGCTGAATGTTTCAATAAGACCGTATTGCCTGCAAGAAGAGCTGGAACCAC
>Ga0257111_1001094_pt1 | contig 11010 bp, 7 predicted proteins | sample LP_taG_6_FD_191567 | JGI IMG/M metagenome (GOLD analysis project Ga0257111, IMG submission 191567) | Marine microbial communities from Northeast Subartic Pacific Ocean, Canada - LP_J_2015_P26_500m | ecosystem: Environmental > Aquatic > Marine > Oceanic | place: Canada: Northeast Subartic Pacific... | reverse complement strand
TTCATCACTAACAACACCATCATCTGTTGTTGAATATGATATGATAACAAGAGAAAAAAAAGTACTTAAAGAAAACGAAGTACTAGGTGAGTTTAATAAAGAAAATTATACTAGCAAAAGAGTTTGGGCAAATGCAAGAGATGGAAAAAAAGTTCCAATATCATTAGTGTATAGAAAAGACAAATATATTGAAGGTTCCAATCCATTATTATTATACGCATACGGTTCATATGGAATTACCAATAATCCTAATTTCAGCTCTGTAAGATTAAGCCTTTTAGATAGAGGGTTTATATACGCAATTGCTCATATAAGAGGAAGTCAATACTTAGGGAGAGAATGGTACGATGATGGAAAAATGTTCAACAAAAAAAATACATTTACTGACTTTATAGATTGTGGAAAATTTCTAATTGAATCAAAATTTGTAGATAAAAACAAACTATTTGCAATGGGAGGAAGCGCAGGTGGATTACTTATGGGTGCCGTGTCGAATATGGCTCCCGATCTTTTTAAAGGCATTGTTGCGGCAGTACCATTTGTTGATGTAATAACAACCATGTTAGATGAAGATATCCCTTTAACTACTTCCGAATATGATGAGTGGGGAAACCCAAACAATAAAGATTCCTATGATTACATGCTATCTTATTCTCCATATGATCAAGTAGAAAAGAAAGATTATCCTGCGATATTTATAACTGCAGGATATCATGATTCTCAAGTTCAATATTTTGAACCTGCAAAATGGATAGCTAGACTCAGAGATAGAAGGACAAATAAAGAACCTCTATTAATGTACTGTAACATGGAAGCAGGTCATGGTGGAGCATCTGGAAGATTTGAAGCATATAAAGAAACAGCAATGGAATATTCTTTTTTATTAGCATTGCTTGATGATTAAAATAATTCATTGTAATATTAAACATGATAAAAAAATCAATTTTTAAGATATTTTTTTTAGTTGTTCTTTTTTCATGCAACAAGAAACATTCACAACCTAATATTGTATTTATCATGTCTGATGACCATGCTTTCCAAGCAGTTAGTGCTTATGGTCATAACCTTAATAATACACCAAACATTGATAGGATAGCAAAAGAAGGCGCCATATTTAATAAAGGATTTGTAACGAATTCAATATGCGCACCGAGTAGAGCTGTTATGCTAACTGGAAAACACAGTTTTGTAAATGGTAAAGTTGATAATGTTCAGCCATTTAATTGGGATCAACCAAATTTTGCCAAATTATTACAAAGTTCTGGATACCAAACAGCTTTAATTGGAAAAATTCATTTGCATGGAGCTCCTCAAGGATTTGATTACTCTGCTGTTTTACCTGGACAAGGTCATTACTACAATCCTGATTTCATAGAAAATGGAGATACGATAAGAATAGAAGGTCATGTTACTCCAATAACAACGAAACTAACACTAGACTGGCTAAAAAATCAACGAAATAAGGATAAACCCTTCTTACTTTTATACCACCAAAAAGCACCTCATAGAAATTGGATGACGGAAGAAAAATATTTAACTCTTTTCGATGATAAAACTTTTAATACTCCTACCAATTATTTTGATAATTATGAGGGTATGGGAACAGCAGCGAAAGAACAAGAGATGCAAGTTGATGGTCATGCAATGTGGGGACATGATTTTAAATTATTATTCGATCCAGAGACTGGAGAAAAAACAAATTTTAACAGACAATTAGAAAGATTAACAAACGAACAGAGAGAGAAATGGTTAGCCGCTTATACTCCAAAGAATGATGCCTTTAGAAAAGCAAATCTATCAGGTAAAGAATTAGGTGTTTGGAAATTCAATAGATATATAAAAGATTATTTGAGAACAATTCAATCTGTTGATGACGGAGTTGGAGAAGTTTTGAAATATTTAGATGAAAATAATTTAACTGAAAATACTATTGTTGTCTACACATCAGATCAAGGTTTCTATTTAGGTGAACACGGTTGGTTTGACAAAAGATTTATGTATGAAGAATCTCTAAGAACTCCAATACTAATGAGATATCCAAAAGAAATTAAGCCTGGAATAAAAATCAATAATCTTATACAAAATCTAGACTTTGCGCCCACATTTCTTGACTACGCAGGAATAGATATACCTGATGATTTACAAGGAGATTCATTTAGAAAAATTGTAAATAATACTTCTTCTAAGTGGAGAGATGCTATTTACTATACATACTACGAATATCCATCTGTTCATATGGTGAAAAGACACTATGGTGTAAGAACTGACAGATATAAACTAATGCATTTTTACTACGATATTGATGAATGGGAATTATATGATCTTCAGAAAGATCCTTCAGAAATGAAAAATGTTTATGATGACCCAAAATACCTTGAAATAAGAGAAAATATGCACAAAAGATTAATTGAAATGAGAAACAAATATGGTGACTCTGATCAACTTAATCAGATGCACCTTGAACGATATCTAACAGCTAGAAAAAGATAATTATTTTTCTAAATAACCTGGCCCTTTTATAAATCTACCAGAAAATTTATTTGTATGTTCACCATTAAGTAATACCGGTATTCCATTTACAAGTACATGACTTACTCCAATCGCAAACTGAAGAGGTTCTTCAAAAGTGGCTTTATCATCAACTTTATTAGGATCAAAAATAACTACATCAGCAAAGTAATCCTTTTTTAACAAACCTCGATTCTTAAGATTTAAATTAGAAGCCGGTAAATGACTTAACCTTCTAATCCCTTCCTGTAAAGAAATTAAATTTTCATCTCTTGAATATTTACCAAGAACTCTAATAAAGCTTCCAAAAGCTCTAGGATGAGTTCTAAATTTATTGCTTATATCGCTATATGTTCCTGCATCAGAACAAAATGATACCCATGGAATTTGCATTTTCTTCGCTATATTTTCATCTGACATGCTAAAATATATACACTGTATTCTATTATCATCTTCGATAATCATATCAATAATAGCTTCTTCAGGAGATTGCCCCCTCATTCTAGCAGCTTCAGCTACAGTTTTTGCTAAATATTTTTTTGACATATTACTAGTCTTAAACCCTACCATGAGTATTCCTTCTGGGGGTTGTTCTGATAATTCTTTTCTTATATCTGCAAGAAGTCTTGGTCTAACTTCAGGATCTTGCATTCTATTAATCCATGCTTTATGTCCACCCGCCTGAACCCATGTTGGAATAACACCTGTTAAGCCTGTTGAACTTGCATTATACGTATATATATCTGCAGTAATTTTATGTCCTTCAGATCTAACTTGATTAACCCTTTCTATCAAAGAATCTAACATATGCCAATTTGATTCTCTTGAAGCTTTAAGATGATATATCTCTGATGGTATATTTGCTTCTTTTGATATAGTTATCAATTCTTCCAATGCTTCTAGAAGTTTACTATCTTCATTTCTCATATGTGAAATGTACATTCCCCCATTTTCAGAAGCAACCTTACATAATTCTATAAGTTCTTCTGTGGAAGCATAATCACCAGGAGCATAAATTAGAGAAGATCCTATACCCATAGCCCCTTCTTCCATGGATTGTTTTACTATATCTCGCATCTTGTTTAATTCATTCTCAGTAGCGCTCCTATTATCATAACCTACTTCTAAAATTCTTACTGTAGCAGCTCCTAAAAAAGAGGCTATATTAGTTGAAACACCATTATTCTCTAAAGCTTCCATTGCACCACCAAAAGTTGTATATTTTCCATCATTCCAATATGGACCAGGAGATGTTCCTTCTCCAAAAACTTCAAGAGTAACACCTTGTTTTATATCACTTAATGATTTTCCGTCATCCATTAATGAGCCATACCCCCAACTAAGCATATTAATAAATCCAGGAGATATTGCAAGCCCTGTACCATCAATGGTTGTATCAGCATCAAAAACTGTATTTTCACCAACATATACTATTTTATCACCTATCAATCCAACAGATCCAATAAATGGATTTTCTCCACTACCATTATAAATTGTACCATTATAAATTACCAAATCACATTTAATTGGTTCACTAGTACAAGAACATAAGATTAAGGAAAAGATTATTAATATTTTTATAGAATTGATATTAATCATAGCTAATTTTATTTAATTTATTATTTAATATAATAATATTAATTATTAAGATTGATTTCATAATGAAAAAAACATTTATATTATTTATAATAGTTTGTATTCCATACATTTCTTTTTGTCAAAATAAACAAAACAAATATTATAAACCTTACAGATTTTCAGTATCAGGTTTAACAAAATTTCCAATTGGTGAAACTAATAGTTATGGTTTTGATATGGGAATTGGAATAATGGGTGAATTAATCTATACACTTGATCAAAAAGCAAAATATGAAATTTCTTTAGAGGCAGGTTTCATGAGTACATTATCTTATTCTGAAAACTCTAATGACATTAAATATTTAATACCTGCAGGAATAAATATCCATTATTATTTTATTGATGAAGCATTTTCTCCATTCATAGGAATAGGTTATGGAATAGAAAATTTTGATAATAAAAACAAATATGTCTTAAAGCCTACAATTGGCATATCATATGAAAAAATAAAAGTATTTGCGAGGTATGGAATTATAAGTGAATATAATTCTATAGAAATTGGAATGAGCTATTCATTCAAAGAAAGGCCTTGTGGTTGTTTTCCGACAAATAAGTAAAATTATTTTGATGTTTTTTTGGGAAAAGTTTTTATAAATATTACGAGACCAATCATTATCATTGGTATACTTAACCATTGTCCCATATTAAGAGGAATGTCAGCCTCCCAATCAACTTGATTTTCTTTAAGAAGTTCATCCACAATTCTTAAAGACCAAAGAGTAATCATAAAAATTGAAAAAATAAATCCATTGTTTATAGAAGATCTTTTAAAATACCACAATGACAATAATCCTATAAATAAAAGAATGCAATAAAAAGCTTCATATAATTGAGCGGGGTGTCTAGGTATTCCAACTGTGTAGATTTCAGCATAATAATTATCTCCATTTTTGAATATTTTGTAGTCTAAATCTTCAGAAGGATTCTGATATATATGATTTCTAATATTTTCATATCCAATTAAAAAACTTTTAATATCATTTTTATAATAGTTATTCTCATAATCCTCATCTAACTCTAATCCGTCTTTATAATTTATTCTAATAGTTATTGGAACTCCATTTTCATTTTTGTTTACTTCTCTTTTTAAAAAATTGATTTCATCTACCCTTCCGTCAAACCTATACATTAAAATATCATTTGTGTTTCTAGCAAAGACAACACCATTTCCAGATTCTGTGGGTAAACCCAATATTTCAGAGTTCATAAAATTTCCAATTCTAATAAAAGCCCCCGCAAGACACACTACAATAACTACTCTATCTATAACCCAAAAGAAAGATTCATTAACTTTTTTTGCATATATAATTAATCCCAATATAATAGCTATAGCTGCTCCATGACTTGCTAATCCACCCTCCCATATGTATAAAATTTTAAGTGGATTAGATAAATAGTAAACCGGATCATAAAACAAACAATGTCCAATTCTAGCTCCTAAAATAGTTGCTATAACCATATAAATTGTAAGACGTTCAACTTCATCTGGATTTCTTCCATCTAATTTATAAATCCTAGTCATAATGCTTGAACCAACTATAAAACCTGAAGCAAAAAGAAGCCCATACCATCTAGGTGGGAAACCTGAAATAATTTCTGGATCAGCATTCCAAAGAATATAAAATAACTCTATCATAATTAATTATGTTTCCAAAAAACTGGAGTTAAAATCATTAAAAAAGTAAATAATTCTAACCTACCTATAAACATTAGTAAAGATAAAAACCATTTTCCAGCAATTGGAATACTACTGTATGTAGCATCTGGTCCAACAGACCCTATTCCAGGGCCAACATTTCCTAAAGAAGCAGCAACTGAACCAATCGCAGTCATAAAATCTACACCTAATAATGTCATAATTAATGACCCTATAGAAAAAATAACTACATATAACATCATAAATGCCAATATGTTAAATACAACATTTTCAGGAATTTTTGAATTATTAAATCTAAGAGTAAAAACTCCAGATTGATGAATCTGCTTCTTTAATTCTATATACGTATTTTTTAACAAAATAACATGACGAACAATTTTAATACCTCCAGAAGTCGATCCTGCTGAAGCACCAAAAAACATTAATATAAAAAACAGAATCGTTAAAAAATCACTCCAACCCGTATAATTCGCAGTACTAAAACCTGAAGTTGTAATTATAGAAGCAACATTAAATAAAGCAATTCTAAAAGTTTCTTCAACACTAGAAATATCATATTGTAATAAAGAAATAAAAACAAGTAAAGAAACGATAAGAATAAATAAAAAATAAATTCTAAATTCTTCATTATAAAATACTTTCTTAAAATTTAATTTGAGTCCAAAATATATTAAAGTAAAATTTGTTGCAGAAATCATCATGAAAAGAATTATTGTATAATGTATTATTGGTGAATCAAAATATCCAATACTAGCATTTTTTGTAGAGAATCCACCTGTAGCAAAGGTTGTCATGGCATGATTAACGGCATCAAATAAACTCATTCCTTCAGCATATAAAATAAAAAATAACAGTACTGTAAATGATATGTAAATAATCCATAATCTTTTTGCCGTTTCTTTTATTCTAGGTTTTAATTTATCTAGGGATACTCCAGGAGCTTCAGCAACAAATAATTGCATTCCTCCAATCCCCAAGAATGGTAAAATAGCAACAGCTAAAACTATAATTCCCATACCACCAATCCATTGAGTAAGACTTCTCCAAAATAAAATTCCATGATCTAAAGATTCAATATTATTTAAAATTGTTGCTCCAGTAGTTGTATATCCAGAAACCGTTTCAAAAAAAGCATCTGTTAAGGAAGGAATTTGACCCGAAAGAACATAAGGTAGCATTCCAAATAAACACATAAAAATCCAACTAGATGTAACTATTAGATAGCCATCTCTTCTTTTTAAATCTTTATTTCCTTTGTTTTTTGTTAAATGATAAAATTGAAATCCAACTGCAATATTTAAAAATGATGAAATTAATATTCCAATAAATGAATTTTCATTAAAGTAAATGCCAAAGGGCACAGCAGTTAACATCAAAAAACCATTTATCATCAGTAGAATTCCAATGATATTACCTATAGCATTTAAATTAAATTTCATTTAAACATTGATTCAATAGAATGCAGAGATTCGTGTTTACTTACTATAATAACTCTATCTTTTACTTCAAATTCAAAATTACCTCTAGGAAGTAGTGGTTTGTTATTTCTAATTACACCGCCAACAACTCCCGATTTAGGAAAATCTAAATCTTTTAATTTATTATTTAAAACTTTGGAATTTTCTTTTACCTCAACCTCCACAACTTCTGCATCAACACCCTGAAGTAAGGTAAAATTTATAACTTCATCTTCTCGTATGTATTTAAATATAAAATTAGCAGCCAAATATTTAATATTAATAGTTGTATTAACACCCATATTTTGAGCCAGTGGAATATAATCTATATTTTCAACTTGAGAAATAGTTTTCTTAACGCCTGATTCTTTTGCCGCAAGAGCAGCTAAAATATTTTTTTCAGTTTCATTAGAAAGAGCAAGAAAAGCATCCATCTCATCTAACCCTTCATCCATTAAAAAATTTACATCTGCTCCATTTCCATTAAGTACCATGACATTTGGTAAATTATCTGCAAGTTTTTCACAATTTTCTCTATCCTCACAAATTAATTTAATATTATATTTTTTTGATAAATGTTTAGCAGTTATATATGCTAAATCTGATCCTCCATAAATCATAATGTTTTTAATGGAAGCATGTTTCTTTCCTGTTAATGAAAGAACTCTATCAATTCCTTGATTGGACTTTGCAACAAAATAAGCATGATCACCTTCCTTAAATATATTATTTGATCTTGGAATTATAGTTTCATTTTTAATTTCACCTGCTATATCTCTTACAATTGCAACTGTAGTAAAATCTATATCAGGATTTAAATGAGCGGTCTCAGCCAAAGTTTTATCCTTTAATGCAGAATTATCATCTATCATAATTCCTATTAAATGCAATAGCCCCTTATCAAACTCAACTGCATCTGTTGCTGCTGATTCTTTTAATAAAGTCTTAATTTCATTTGCCCCCAATGTTTCAGGATATATAACTTTATCAATACCAATTGATTTTAAATCAAAAGTATCTTTTCTATGAAGTAATTCTGTATTTGAAATTCTAGCTATACATTTTTTTACTCCCAAACTCTTCCCTATTGTACAAGCAAGAATATTTACCTGTTGGGAAGACGTTACTGTTATAAGAAGATCACACCTATCAGCTCGAGCATTTTCTAAAACTCTTAATGATGTTGCATCACCTTTTATCGTAGATACATCCAAATTTTTAGATGCTCTCTCAAGAGCCTTTTCATTATTATCAATTATGACAATATCATGTTCCTCTTGCGCAAGTAACTTAGAAAGATGAAATCCTACTTCACCTGTTCCTGCAATAATTATTTTCATTAATTACTTTTTAACAGGTTACAAATATAAAAATTTGTTATTATTTGTGTTCATTTAATTTTTTAAAATATTTTACAGACTTTTTATCAATTTTGGAAGAAAGTATTAAAACAGAAATCATTGTGGGGAAAGCCATAATGCCATACGAAAGATCTATTAGACTTATAACAAACTTTAATGAAGAAGTAGATCCTACTAAAATTAGTACCAAATAAATATATCGATAAATAAAACTATACCTTTCTCCAATCAAAAAAGCTAAACATCTTTCTCCAAAAAAAGACAAACTAAAAAGTGTGGTTATAGCAAAAGATAAAGTACAAACCAATAACAAATAAGGTCCAATCATTGGTAAAGAATCATTAAAAGCTTGAGCTACAACGGCGATTCCAGCATAATTATTATTTTCCCATGTACCACTAACCAATATACACAATGCTGTTAAAGTACAGACTACAATTGTATCTATAAATGGACCTATCATAGATACCAATCCTTCTTGTATCGGATTATCTGTTTTACTTGCAGCATGAATAATTGGTGCTGTTCCAATTCCTGCTTCATTTGAAAAAGATGCTCTTCTAGCACCAATTAAAATTAAAGAACCAAGCGCTCCCCCTAAGACAGAATTTGCATAAAAAGCATCAGTAATAATTAAACTGATAGTTGGAATGATTTTAGTATAATTATCTATAATTATATAAAAAACTACCATCATATATAATATGACCATAAATGGAGCTAATTTACTAGCTACTCTTCCAATTCGTTTTATACCACCAAATATTACCATAGATACTATAATAGAAATACAAATTCCAATTATAAGATCACTGATAAATTGATTTATATATAATACATTGTTCTTTAAAAAAACTGAATTTATAATTTCAACAATTTGATTTGATTGAAAAATAGGAGAAACACCTAAAAGACCAAAAAAACAAAATAAATAAGCTAAAAATTTCCAATTTTTTCCTAGCCCTTTTGAAATAACATACATTGGACCTCCAACAAATTGACCTTCCTTTTTATCTCTATACATAACTGCAAGACTACATGTATAAAATTTTGTAATCATACCAAAAAAAGCAGTTACCCACATCCAAAATATAGCACCAGGACCTCCCATAATTATTGCTATAGCAACACCGCTTATATTTCCCATCCCAACAATTCCACCAATATGACTTGATACGCTTTCAAAAGAACTTATACCTTCAGATGAATTTGATTTTTTTTTCAATAATTTAAATGCATGATTAAAATGTAATAATGGAATAAATTTTGAACGAATTAAAAGTATAAAACCACCGCCTAATAATAAAGAAACTAATACTGGTCCATTCCAAAGGAAATCAGCTGCATTTATAACCCATTCTGATAAAAAATGTATTAAAGACACAAATAAAAAACAGAAGATTTCCATTAATCAAAAAATGAATTAACAAATTCACCCTTATGAAAAAGCTGCAAATCTCCAATCTTTTCACCCACTCCAATATATTTTATGGGAATTTTAAATTGATCTGTTATTCCAATTACAACACCTCCTTTAGCGGTGCCATCTAATTTTGTAATTGCTATAGAATTTACATCTGTTGCTTTTATAAATTCTTCAGCTTGAACAAATGCGTTTTGACCTGTACTGCCATCTAAAATTAACATTATTTCATGCGGGGCATCATCTTTAAATTTTTGAATTACTCTTTTAATTTTAGAAAGTTCATTCATGAGATTAACCTTAGTATGCAATCTTCCTGCCGTATCAATTATTACAACATCATAATTTTCATTTACAGCTTTCTTGACGGTATCATAAGCAACAGATGCTGGATCCGTATTCATACCATGAGAAACTACATCAACACCAACCTTTTCAGCCCATAATAATAATTGATCAACTGCAGCCGCTCTAAATGTATCTGCAGCACCCAGTAACACTTTAAGTCCACCTTCCTTAAATTGAGCAGCTAATTTAGCAATAGTAGTAGTTTTACCAACTCCATTAACGCCAACAATTAATATAACATATGGCACTTGATCTTCTGAAACATCAAATGCTTCTAAATCTGAACTATTCTCAGCAAGTAATTGAACAATTTCATCCTTTAATAACTTATTTAATTCATTTACGCTAGTATATTTTTCTTTAGATACTCTCTCTTCTATTCTTTCAATAATTTTAATTGTAGTTTTAACACCAACATCAGAAGTTATTAAAATTTCTTCAAGGTCATCTAATACTTTATCATCTATCTTTGACTTCCCTATTATTGCTGATTTTAATTTAGAAAAGAAACTTTTTTTTGTTTTTTCTAAACCTTTTTTTAATGATTCAGTTTCTTTATCATCATCCTCAACTTCTGGCTCCTCTTCTTTAACTTCCTCAACTTCTGGCTCCTCTTCT
>Ga0257111_1001090_pt1 | contig 11025 bp, 10 predicted proteins | sample LP_taG_6_FD_191567 | JGI IMG/M metagenome (GOLD analysis project Ga0257111, IMG submission 191567) | Marine microbial communities from Northeast Subartic Pacific Ocean, Canada - LP_J_2015_P26_500m | ecosystem: Environmental > Aquatic > Marine > Oceanic | place: Canada: Northeast Subartic Pacific... | reverse complement strand
TATACTCCACAGGATTTCTATGCACTTGGAAAAGATCTAAATCTAGATGTTACTTCAATTAAAGGAGAAGCCTGAAAATAGGGTAGGTTATAATATATTTTTATATCAAAAGACTGCTCTAGCGGTCTTTTTTTTATTTTTCAATGAAACTATATCGAAAACACGTCCATGCAGCGACTAATCCATCACGTAAGCGAAGTTTTTTCCCTGATTGTTTTCCTCTCTTTGAATATTTAATTGGAATGTCTTTAATTGATATATTATTTCGTGCTAGTTTTGCAGTAATCTCTGCATCGATTCCAAACCCATTTGATTGTAAGTTTAAAGATTCTAAAAGAGTAGTAGGCATTAATTTATAGCAGGTTGGCATGTCTGTTATAAATACTCCATTAAAAACATTTGCAAATAAGCTAATCATTTGATTAACTAAGTAATGTAAACTCCATTCTATTGGTTTTTCTAACCATCTACTACCATAAACAACTTCAACCTTACTTGAATTCATTGCTTCTACAAGTTTATAATAGTCTTCTGGGTAATATTCTAAATCCGCATCTTGTGTGATTACATAATTATATTTTACATGAGCTAAACCGCTTATTACGGAAGCTCCTTTACCCATATTTTTATCATGTTTTATAATATTTATATTATCAATATTATTAAGGATTTCAAAAGTAGAATCAGTTGATGCATCATCAACAACAATGATTTCTTTAACAAGATCAATCTTTTTGACCTTATTAATTATTTCATGGCAAGTTAATTCTTCATTATAAACTGGTATAATTACTGATATATCCATTTTTTTATTCATAATGTTTTTGTAAAAAAAAAAGGGCATTTTACAATGCCCTTTTTTATGTAATTGAATTACTAGTTTTGTTGGCCTAAAAAGGCATCCCAACCATTAAAAAGCCCATTCCTGTATAAGTTTTATCAGGAGCATTATCATGAACTTTAGTCAAAATATTAGCCATTCCTCCAACAGTTACAATAACTGGTAGATCGGGCATAAATGCATTTAATGGTACTCCAGCGCCAACTTGCATACCCATGCCAGAACCACCAGTTCCAACACCTACCCATGCTTGTACAGGCATTCCAGGAAGAAAAGCACCTGCATTGACAGATACTTGCGTTAGATCAACTTCTTCTCCACCAGCCACCATGCCATTACTCATAAGTAATGAGACGCTAAAATTTACATTTAAAGCACCAAGATCCATTGCATATGGTGTATTCACAACTACCCCAAGACCACTTGGATCAGTAGTAACATATTCACCAGACATTAATGCAGCTCCCAAGCCTAAATTAACTCCCCAGCTTGGTACAGGTAATTTTGCTGTTTCAGCTGGAGCTACTTCTTGAGCAGCAGCTTCATCACCCCAAACGGCTTCTTCTTCAACTGCAGCTTCTTCAACTACTCCAGCTTCTTGGGCAAATACAGGAGGCATTACCGCAAGAATAACAAAAAGTAGAGATAAAACTATATAACGAAAACGTTCCATGTTTCCTCCGATTTTATTAGTTATTAATTAGAGTCACTGCGACCCTAATATCTGATATTAAATAGTTGTTCATGACAATACAACTAATTTTTACAATTAATAAAAAAAATATAAATCTAAAATTTTACTTATTCTACCTGCAGAATTGCCATCCCATAAGGTTGGAATAGAATATTTATCACATTTATCTTTGATTGTATCTTCAATTTCTTCAGGAATTTTGTCGTATTCTGCGCCAATAAGCTTATTAGTGCCGTTAGATATTGTTATTGGTCTTTCCGTATTTTCTCGTACTGTAATACAAGGGACGCCAAAAAAAGTTGTTTCTTCTTGTATTCCACCAGAATCTGTTAAAACTATACGAGCATTCATTTGTAAACACATAAAATCAATATAGCCCATGGGGTCAATAAGTTTAATTCGTTTATTATTAAGTAGCTCATTATAAAGTTTGGCTGATTGTAATTTCTTCTTAGTTCTAGGATGAATAGGGAATATACATGGAATTATTTTGCTTGTATTTTGAATAGAATTGATCAATTTTTTTAGATTATTTCCATTATCCACATTAGAAGGTCGGTGTAGTGTAATTAATGCGTAATCACCTTGGATATCCAAATTTTCCCTAACATTTGATTTTTCAAATTTATCTTGAAATTCTATTAGAGAATCAATCATTGTATTACCAACAAAATGTATTTTCTCAATTGAAATACCTTCGTTGATTAAATTATCTTTAGCCTCTGGGCTAGTAGTGAATAAAAATGTTGAGAGCCTATCAGTAAGTACTCGATTTATTTCTTCTGGCATTTTCCAATCAAAACTGCGCAAACCGGACTCAACGTGGGCAATAGGAATGCCTAATTTTGCAGCAGCTAAAGAACATGCAATAGTAGAATTAACATCGCCGAAAACGATAACCATATTCGGTTTATCTTTGATAAGCACTTTTTCATATAATGAAAGGATTTTTCCAGTTTGTTCACCATGAAGACCGCTTCCAACCTCTAAGTTTATATCAGGTTCTTTCATTCTTAATTCTTGAATAAAAATGCTAGACATATTTTGATCATAATGCTGACCAGTGTTAACTAGCTTAAGTTCAAATTTATTTAACTGATTTAGACTGCGATAAACTGGGCTGGCTTTAATAAAATTAGGTCGGGCACCTACAACAAGATGTATTTTTGGCTTCATAATTATTATTTAAAGGAAAAATATAATTAATTTATTCAGACTTCCCTACGCCTAGTCGGTATATATTATCATCATTATTCAATGGGTACACATTGCGAGTATCAATAATAAGAGCAGCATTATTTTTAATAAGTTCATAGTCTAAATTTGAATGATCTGTTAAGATAATAACTGCATCAAATTTTTTAAGTACTTCACTATTTAGATCGTCTAGGCTTCTGTATTTTCTTTTATCAAAAACAAAATCAGGAATATATGGGTCAAAATAATCCACTTTTGAATTGTTTTTATTTAGCAGGTATAGAATATCCAATGATGGTGATTCACGAATATCATCTATATCCTTTTTATATGCCATTCCTAATATTAGTATTTTACTATTTTCTAGCTCTTTTTGATTTTTATTTAATGCTTTTTTTAACATATCTATTATGTGCTCTGGCATAGAAGCATTTATTTTTGACGCTAAATCAATAAATTGGGGATTGTAATTTAAGTTTTTCATTTTCCAAGATAGATAGAGGGGGTCAATAGGAATACAGTGACCACCTAAGCCTGGACCTGGTGTGAATTTCATAAATCCGTATGGTTTTGTATTGGCGGCATCAATGACTTCCCAAACATCTATGCCAAGTTTTTCGCACATGATAGCAACTTCATTAGCTAAACCAATGTTAATTGAGCGAAATGTATTCTCTAGGAGTTTTACCATTTCTGCTGTTTCTGGCGAAGATACGGAGATTACATCTTTTACTATTTGACTATAAAGTAATTGGCCTACTTTTGTGCATTCATTTGTAATCCCTCCAATAATCTTTGGTGTATTAGATATGTTGTAATTTTTGTTCCCAGGGTCAATTCTTTCTGGTGAAAAACATAAATAGTAATCTTCCCCAGCTATTAATCCAGATTCTCTCAGGGAGGATAAAACAACTTCTTTAGTAGTCCCTGGGTAAGTAGTGCTTTCAAGTATAATTAATAAATCTTTATGCAAATATCTTTTTATAGCATTAACTGAATTAATGATATAGGATACATCTGGTTCTTTTAATTTGCTTAAAGGCGTGGGAACACATATTGATATAGCATCTAGTGTTGTAATAATGCTTTTATCTTTTGTTGCTTTTAGTTTGCCCTTCTTAACTAAATCCATTAGTAATGAATCATCAATATCTGATATGTAATTATTCCCTTTATTTATAGCTGCAATTTTTTTATCATCAACTTCAATTCCTGATACATTAAACCCAGCTTTAGCAAACTCTATAGCAAGAGGGAGACCTACATACCCTAAGCCTATGACTCCAATATTCGCTTCCTTACTGTTAATTTTATTATATAAAGACATTATTTTTATTATAAGTTATTCAAAAATTGTATAATTGGCGGCGAAGTTAAATCTATACTTCTCTAAATCAAAATTTGTTAGCAATATTTTATAATTGTAATTTATACCATAATAAAGGAAGACAGTTGAAAATAATCATTACATTTTTGTTTATTATTTTTACCACAATTCAAGCTGAAGAGGTCCCTTATAACCCTACACCAGATCGATATGTTGATATCCATCATTCAATAATAGATGTTCGTGTAGATTTAGATGATAGTACAGTAGTTGGCAATGTAACTCATATTATGAGTTCTCTTCGCACGGATCTATATATTATTCAGTTAGACTGTGAAGACACCGAAATAAAAAAGGTTCTAATTAATAATAACCGACCTTTAAAATATTCACTTAATGGTCCAAAACTTAATATTGAATTGGATAGAACATATGGGTTTGATGATACTTTAACTTTATCTATTGATTATGTTGCTAGACCAAAAAAAGGTCTATATTTCGTTCAAAATGATCGAAGTTATCCAGATAAGAATGTTCAAGCTTGGACTCAAGGAGAAGGAATGGATAATCATAATTGGGTGCCTTTATGGGACTATCCAAATGATAGGTCAACTTTTGAAGTTATTCTAACTGTAGATACGCCTTATACTGCAGTCTCTAATGGAGAATTTATTGGTATGGTAGATAATGGCATTACTAGGACCTTTCACTGGCATGAACATTTTCCTATGGTGTCATATTTGATATCCTTTGTAATTGGAGATTTTCGTAGAATAGAGGATAAATATGGTGATTTATCTATTGGTTATTGGGTTACATCTGAATATAGCGATGAAGATGCGTTAAGATCTTTTAGTCGTACTCCAGAAATGGTAGCTTATTTTAACGAACTTACTGGTATTCCTTATCCATATGAAAAACTAGATCAAATCATTATTGATGATTTTATGTGGGGAGGAATGGAAAACATTACTTTAATTCACCAAAGCTCCGGAACAATGCATACAGAAAAAGCTAGACCTGATCATACTAGCGATGGGTTGGTTGCGCATGAAATCGCACATCAGTGGTTTGGAAATATGTTAACTACCAGAAATTGGGCTAATGCATGGTTAAATGAAGGATTTGCAACTTTTCTTACTTATGTATGGCAAGAATATGATAAAGGTAGAGATGCTGCAGAATATGGCCGTAGATGGATGTTATCAAGCGTCAGATGGGCTGATGAATCTAGTCCAAGGCCTATGGTTCAATATTATTATGTATCAGACATGGATCTTTTTGATTCAAATATTTATGCAAAAGGCGCTCTTGTGTTAAATATGTTACGTCAAATGTTAGGGTATGATGCTTTTTGGAGAACAGTTCGTCATTATGCTAAAGAATATCAGCATAAGAATGTTGAGACAAAGGATCTAAAAAGGATTTTTGAGGATGTTACAGGACAAAATCTAGACTGGTTTTTTAATCAGTGGGTATATACTGCAGGGTTACCAGAATTAGATATAAAATACAAATATAATCGTCGCAATGAACATGTAAAGCTTACTATCAGACAAACTCAGAATATTGAAAATTCATCATTGTTTCGATTGCCTATCACGGTATTAATCGATAATGGAGAGATTATTAGACAAGAAATTTGGATTGAAGAAGAGGAATCTACATTTTTGATACCATCAATGAGGGCTCCAAATATGGTACTAGTTGATGAAGGACATATAATACCAAAAAGAATGATTTTTAATAAGAAACATAGTGAATTGATCTATCAAGCCAAAAATGCACCTCATGTATTAGATCGTATATGGGCCATAGAGCAGTTAGCAGAAGAGCCTCATAAGAAATCAATTGAGAATACTTTAGTTAATATATTAAAGAATGATTCTTTTTATGGAGTTCGTATAGCAGCGGCAGAAGCGCTTGGAGTATACAAACCTAGAAAAGGTGAAGATATTTTAATGAATGCTATTCATCGTCAGGATAATCGTGTAAAAAGAGCATGTATTCGTAATCTACGAAATTATAAAGGATTGAAAATTAGAAACTTTTTATTAGAAATTATAATGAACTCCAGCAATGATTATACGATGAATGATGCATATAATACTTTATTTTCTATTGATTCTGTTGCTGCTGATTCATTATTTGATTGGGCAATGAAACAAGAATCGCATAATGATATTATTCGGAAATCTGCTATAAGGTCTTTATCTAAGTATAACAAGATTAACTATAAGAGACTTAAAGCATTACTTAAATATGGAGAAGCCCCTTGGACTTGTCGATCAACGGTCTTGTCAACGATAGGAAAACATGTGAAAAAACATCCTGAGCTAATACAACAATTTGAAGAATTATTATTTGATCCTAGTCGCAGTGTTAGAACTTCAGCTGCAAACTTATTAGGTCGATATGGAGATGAAAGTCAAATATCTAAATTAGAGAATCTTGTAATACGAGATCCTATAACGGATCGATGGATAACACCGTCAATCTCACGTTTACGAGGAGAAAGCGATGTGGAAAAGATATCTCCATCAATAAAGAATGACTTATTGGATATACGTGATCGATTGGATAGGCTTATTAAATCACAGCAGGAATAATCGTAATTGATATCTATCTGGCTTTGCCCTGATTATAACAACGAATTATATCTTCAAAATGTAATTAATTCTCTTTCAGGTATTCATAATAGCCCAAGGTTTTCTCCTCATTGTACATTAGTTGGCGGCATTAAATCAAATAAACATGAATTAGAAAATATTATTGATAATTCTATTGATAATATTGGGCCCATAATTGTCAAATCTAAAAGAATTAGTTATACAAATATCCTTTGGAAAACAGTATTTATTGAATTAGTTGTTAACAAAGATCTAAAATCATTACAAAATAGTATTTATACTGAGCTAAAATCAAATATAGACTATAAATTTGATCCACATATAAGCTTGATATATAAGCTCATGCCTAATAATATAAAAAAGGAAATTATAAATTCTTTACACTTAAAAAATTCGTTTAAAATGGATAAGATTGTTGCTGTTAAAACCGGTCAAAATATTTTGGATTGGAAAATAATTGTAGAAAGAGAATTTTATGCTTGACCAAAAAAGCACTGTCCTTGTAATAATTGATGTTCAAGGGAAACTTGCCCAAATAATGCATGATAGAGATACTCTATTTAAAAATCTTCATATACTCGTTAGCGGGGTAAAGCTATTAAATATTCCAATTATATGGATGGAACAAGTTCCAGATAAATTAGGATCTACAATTCCTGAAATTAAGGATGTACTTATTGATCAAAAGCCAATAATAAAAGACGTTTTTAGTTGTATGAAAAATGAAGAATTCAATAATCAAATAAAGAGAATTAATCCAAATGATATCATTTTAGCAGGAATAGAGTCCCATATATGCGTTTATCAAACGGCAATGGATCTACTTGAGAAAAAATATAACGTACATATTGTTGCAGATGCAATATCCTCTCGAATATCTGAAAATAAAGAATTAGGAATCGAACGAATGCTATTGGAAGGCGCAATAAAAACTAGTGTAGAAATGTTACTCTTTGAAATACAAGGTGAAGCTAAAGGGGATCGTTTCCGTCAAATTTCAAGATTGGTTAAATAATTATGATTACAAGATTAATTTTATTTTCATTATTCTCCTCATTGCTTTGGGGTCAGTGAAATCTTTGAAGTAATCCTTCCTTGCCGGTCGGTGAGTCAGATAAAGGTTTCAGTGCCCAGCCTGGGGTAGCATATTTTGGTGTGCAGAGTAGCATTACCACAATTGATTGGTGGCATGAAGCATTAGGCGCTGAACAATTTGAACATTCTGGCTTTTTAAATACATATCTTCTACAGCCAAAATTAGTATATGGTATTTCGCAAAAGTTAAATCTGGCACTTAATGTTAATTTTGGTCTTCGGCAGATGCATTGGAATGTTTCTGATGAATCAATTCATCATCGAGATGAGACAACTTTGAGTAATTTTAGAAATGCAATTGGTAGTATTCTTGGAGATAGTAAAATTATTGTAAGATATTTAATTAACGAATCAGGATCTGAGCTAGGTAAACGTTTTTATTTAGGAACAGGATTAGTTATTCCAGGAAGTAGTATTCTGACATCAGACCCTTTTTTTCTTGATAGTGAACTTTTTAAAAGTCATAGGCATTTTAGTTTAAGTAGTGGGGCTTATAAAGGTATTATAGAAGGGCAATTATTTGTAAAAAGAAATATAAACCCTGTTTTCTTAGGTGGATTTATTATTGTCGAACATCCATTTTCCAAAAGTAAGTATGGATATTTACCTTCAACGATGGGGATAATTTCATTATCTGCTTCTTTTATGAGGTATGATCAGTTGATGAGTTCTTATGATATTGGAATTATGTTGACTTATTCCTCTATGGCGAAATGGAACGATATATCTGAACCAAATAGTGAGTCATTTGCAATAAGTCCCAGTATCGGTTATTTATTTAATACTAATTTTGGAGCAGTATCAATTAATATTCAAAAACCAATAATGATATTTGGCGCATTTGCTGATAATGAGGGAGATATAGATCAACGAAGTAATGTGTGGCAAATTTCTTTAGCGCTGAGATTAAAATCTCAAATAAAAGAAAAATAGTATTTATTACATTTTTCTTTGGTTAATTACCTAAATTTCACTCTAGATATATATTATATAAAACTTCAAATTAGGAGAAAATATGTTTAATTGGCGTCTAATTATTTCTATGTTATTTATATTACTGATTGGTTGTGGAAACCAAGCGGAAAATAAAACTGTTGAAATCTCTTTGAATACTATTCAATGTGGGATGTGTTCAAACAAGATTGCTGATGGTCTTAATAAACTTGAAGGAGTAAAAAAGATTGATGTAGATCTTGAGAAAAAAATTGGAACAGTTATATATAATGCAAGTGTTGTAGATATTAAAGCGATTGAAAATACAATTGCATCAATTGGATATGATGCTAATGATACTCCTGCAGATCCCAAGGTTTATGAAAAATTAGATTTATGCTGTAAAGTTCCAGGGGAATAATATTTTTCCCTCCAAACTCAAGCTATTTTAGAGAGTTTGTTTATAATTGTAATTCTTTTGTCATTGGTTGTTACTACTATTAACTTCCGCGGCTTTATTTTAATCAAATTAAATATATAAATTATGTTTGACCAAATATCAGATCGTTTTAACTCACTGCTGCGTGATTTACGCGGTCTAGGAAAAATTACTGATAAAAATATACAAGACACTTCTCGTGAAATTAGACGTATTTTATTAGAGGCTGATGTTAATATTAATGTTACCAGGGATTTTGTTAAAAGAGTCAAAGAACGATCAATTGGAACAAAAGTTATCAAATCAGTTAAGCCTGGTGAGCAGTTTATCAAAATTATTCATGATGAACTGGTAAATTTATTTGGAGATCAAAATTCTGAATTAGATTTTTCTAATCAAAACTGTACCGTTATTCTACTTGCTGGTTTACAGGGATCAGGTAAAACAACTACTTGTGCAAAATTAGCAAAAAGAATTCTTAACCAGGGAAAATCTGTTTTATTAGTTGCGGCAGATATCTATCGTCCTGGAGCTATTAAGCAATTAAATGTTCTTGCACAAAAAATAGATGTTCCAGTTTTTGATTCAGACACTAGTGATCCAGTCAAAATTTGCGCTGATGCAGTGGAAGAAGCAAAAGAATCCAATATTGACTGTGTTATTCTAGATACAGCTGGTAGAATGCATGTTGATGGTGAGATGATGTTAGAGATTCAGCAGATTTCTGAATCTGTTAGTCCTTCAGAAACACTATTTATTGCTGATGGAATGACCGGACAAGATGCTGTGAATTCAGCTAAAGCTTTTAATGAAGCTCTTGAAATTACAGGAATAATATTGACTAAGATGGATGGTGACGCGAGAGGTGGAGCTGCTGTATCTATTACATCGGTAATCAACAAACCTGTCAAATTTATAGGAGTTTCTGAAAAAATTAATGGTTTAGATATCTTTGATGCAAAGAGGATGGCGGATCGTATTTTAGGATTAGGCGATGTTGTCGGAATTGTAGAGAAGGCTGAAAAAATTATAAATGAATCTGAAGCAAAAATAATGCAGGAAAAAATCCTGAAAAATCAATTCAATTTAGAGGATTTTAAAGATCAACTTTTTCAGATTCAAAAAATGGGAAATATCAATGAAATTATGAATATGATTCCAGGAATTCCTGGAAAAATGAAAAATAAAGTAAATATGGATGAACGTCAAATAATTTGGACTGAAGCAATAATTAATTCGATGACAGAAAAAGAACGAAAAAATCCTCAAATTATTAATGGAAGCCGAAGAAGTAGGATAGCTTCTGGTTCTGGACGATCCGTACAAGAAGTAAATCAATTATTAAAACAATTCATAGAAATGCAGAAAATGATGAAAAAATTTGGTAAAATGAAGACACCTGAATTAGGTGTAGGATCGTTTTTTGGATAATAAAGAAGAAAAGGAGTAATTCGATTGGCGACGAAAATTAGATTAAAACGTATTGGTCGTAGAAATAGACCGTTTTATAGACTTGTTATTATGGACTCAAGAAAGCGTAGAGATGGAGCTGCAATTGAACAGGTTGGTTGGTATAATCCCATTTCAAAAGATGATAGTTATTATCTTGAAGAGGATAGAATCTTGCATTGGTTAAAGGAAGGCGCGCAGCTAACAGATACTGTTCATGATATATTACGTACTTCAGGTTTGGCTCATAAATGGCATTTAATTAAACAGGGCTTAAATGAAGCCGATATAGAAAAAGAAATGAAAAAATGGTTACTTGAGCGTGAAGATGTGCTTTCACGTCGTAAACATCGTGCTGAAGCAAAAGTAGCCAAGAAAAAAGAAGCACCAGCGGAAGAAGAAGCGCCGGTAGAAGAAGAA
>Ga0257111_1001088_pt1 | contig 11031 bp, 10 predicted proteins | sample LP_taG_6_FD_191567 | JGI IMG/M metagenome (GOLD analysis project Ga0257111, IMG submission 191567) | Marine microbial communities from Northeast Subartic Pacific Ocean, Canada - LP_J_2015_P26_500m | ecosystem: Environmental > Aquatic > Marine > Oceanic | place: Canada: Northeast Subartic Pacific... | reverse complement strand
GTATATAGAAGCTGTCGAAGAAGTTTATATGAATTCGAACAAAGTTATACTTGATTCTAAAGGCAGTGGAAATCTACTTTATTTGCCAATTGATAAACTTATTGGCGATCGTGAAAGACCAAGAGTTTCCGATAATTCAACAACTCCTATGATTACTCAGCCGGGTGTTCAGGGAGAAGATCCCAGTCCAATTCGAAATAGGAAATTAAGACAATGATTAATAGTAAATTTGGCATTCTCATACTATTAGGTTTCGGGCTAATCATCCTTGGTCTTGCAACATTTACAGTAAATGAAAGGGAGTTAGCAATAAAACTGCAAGTTGGAGAGGTTGTTCGTTCAGATTATGAACCTGGAATTCACTTTAAAATACCTTTCATTCAAAGTGTCCGTAAATTTCCCAAGCGCATATTAACAATAAGCGACCGGCCAGATCGGATATTTACCGCAGAACGCTTGGCTTTGCAGGTTGATTTTTTTGTTAAATGGAGAATTATTGATTCTGTGCAATTTTATATTTCTACAGGCGGAAGCCAGAGATTAGCAAATGATCGATTATCAGAAATTATTAAGAATGCAATTGTTACCGAATTTGGCAAAAGATCTGTTCAAGAGGCAATTTCAGTTGAGCGCGCTGAATTAATTAAAGATATGCTTGCAACCGCGAGTAGTGCTGCACAGGGACTTGGCGTTGAACTTATTGATGTACGTGTCAAACAGGTGGAGTTCCCCGACGATGTGAGAAATTCAGTTTATCAACAAATGAGAGAAGAGCGTGCTCGAATTGCTGCAGAACGAAGAGCTGAAGGAATGGAGATTTCTGAACAAAAAAAATCAACAGCGGATAAAGAGAGAACAATTATTCTTGCTGATGCTAATAAAGACTCACAAATTATTCGTGGGGAAGGAGATGCATCTGCTGCAGATATATATGCTACGGCATACAATCAGGACCCAGAATTTTATGCATTTTATCGTAGTATAGATGCTTACCGAAATTCCTTAGGTAGAGCTGGCGATATAATGGTAATTGATCCGAATAATGAGTTTTTTCGTTATTTAAATAAATCACAACTTCCTGCTCCTGAGTAGACTGTCACACACTATATGGAATAGGTTTTAAAATCTCAGAGAGTATTTTTTTAGTTTCTTATAATTGATTAACATCATGTGGCAGGATATTTTTACAGCAATCTCTTTGTACCTTATTCTTGAAGGAATGATTCCATTTATTAATCCGAATGGATTCAGAAGTTTTGTGACAAGAATGTCTGGCTTTAGTGATAATAATCTTCGAATGATAGGATTTATTTCTATGATAATTGGCTTAGTATTATTGTTTTTTGTGAGAGGATAAAAAAATTTTGGGATATATTTAATGAGTAAGAATGTTGTAATCATTGGGACTCAATGGGGCGATGAGGGAAAAGGTAAGATTGTTGATTTACTTACTGAAAAAGTCTCAGCAGTTACTCGTTTTCAAGGCGGTCATAATGCGGGGCATACTTTAGTTATTAATGGTAAAAAAACTATTTTACATTTAATACCATCGGGCATTATGCATGATGAAGTTGAATGTTTAATAGGTAATGGCGTAGTACTATCAGTCGAAGAATTAATTAAAGAAGCAAATATACTTATAGCTTCAGATATTCCTGTATTTGATCGCCTAAAAATAAGTGCCTCATGCCCACTTATATTGTCATCCCATGTTGCTTTGGATGTTGCTAGAGAAAGAGCTCGTGGTTCCTCTGCAATAGGAACAACCGGAAGAGGTATAGGCCCGGCATATACAGATAAAGCCTCACGAAGAGCTTTGAGAGTTTCAGATTTGTTGGATAAGGAACATTTTTCTGAAAAACTAAAAGAAGTGATAAATTATCATAATTTTTTACTTTCAAACTATTATAAAGAAGATCCAGTCGATTTTTCACTAATTTTAGATAGCGCATTGAGAGATGCTGAAATAATTACCCCAATTACGGCAGATATAACCCAAGTCTTACAAGATTTAAAAGATGAAGGGAAAAATGTATTATTTGAAGGAGCGCAAGGTACCTTTTTAGATATTGATCATGGCACTTATCCTTTTGTAACTTCATCAAATACTGTAGCAGCTGCAGCAAGCACGGGGTCAGGAATCGGCCCTCGTGATCTAGATTATATATTGGGAGTAGTTAAAGCCTATACAACTAGAGTGGGGGCAGGCCCTTTTCCCACAGAGCTATTTAATTCCGCTGGAAAGCATCTCGCAAAAATTGGCGCTGAGTTTGGCGCCACCACTGGCAGACCGAGAAGATGCGGTTGGCTTGATGCTGTTGCTCTAAAACGGTCGATTATAAATAATAGTATTTCTGGATTATGTATTACAAAATTGGATGTTATGGACGGGTTAGAGGAAGTTAAAATATGTGTTGGGTATAAAATAGACGGGAAACCCATAAAAGGATTACCACTTAAGATGCATTGTTTTTCAGAGTGTGAACCGATTTATGAAACTATGCCAGGCTGGTCAGAATCAATTTTTGGTATAACAAAATACCAAGATCTCCCTAAAAATGCCCTCGATTACTTAGGTCGTATTGAAGAGCTCGCTGAAATACCCTTGGATATAATTTCTACGGGTCCAGATAGAGATCAAACCATAATAAGGCACAATCCTTTTGATAAATCTAAAAATCAACACTAAGAAAGATCTTCTTTTTGATTTGATTGATATCGTTTTTCCCAAAAATCAGCACCCTTGATACCTAATGATATTGGGTCAAATGAATATTTGATAGTCTGTTTTTTTCTTTGTTCTTCATAATCTTTTAGTGCTATTAGTGACGGTTTTGCCATAAAATAAATTATTAAAATGCCAATGATATTAACCCACCCCATTAACCCCACTCCTATATCGCCTAAACCCCATGCAATACTTGCGGTTTTAACTGATCCATAAAAAACAGATATCAACATAACAATTTTTAAAATAAACATCATGCCAGGTACCTTTAATGATCTTCTTAAGTAGGCTATATTTGTTTCAGCTATATAGTAGTATGCAAGTATTGTTGTAAAAGCAAAAAAGAATAATGCAATTGCCACAAGAGGAGCCCCAACTCCTGGAATTACTGACTCTAGGGCATATTGGGTAAAATCTGGGCTATTTGGATCTTTATCTAGGCTAATATTTTGAATAATTAAGTTTGTCTTGCATGCAGCATCGCTGCATACATTATACGAACGAGTCATTAAAATCATAAATGCTGTTGCCGAACACACGATTAAAGTATCAATATAAACTGAAAAGGCCTGCACAATTCCCTGTTGTGCTGGGTGTTCAACCTCTGCAGCAGCAGCAGCGTGAGGCCCTGTACCCTGACCTGCTTCATTAGAATATATGCCTCTCTTAACACCCCAGCCAATTGCAGCACCCATGCCTGCCATTGGTGAGAATGCATCACTTATAATAAGAGTAATAATTTCTGGCAGACGTGTGATATCGAGAGCAATGATAATAAATGCAATCAAAATATAAGAGAGAGCCATAAAAGGAACCACAACCTGTGTAAAATTGGCTATGCGTTTTACTCCTCCGAAAATAATAAATCCTAAAATAACTAATATTACTGATGTAACTGTAATTGTAGTTGTGTTTAATGGTCCGATTATTGTCTCAATTATGCTTCCTTCTCCGAGCGCTTCAACTGCTGCATTTCCTATAGCATTAGCTTGAACCCCAGGTAATAACATACCTGTGGCTATGATAGTTATAATGGCAAAAAAAATCGCATACCATTTTGCTCCCGTAGCCTTTTCAATATAATATGCAGGTCCTCCGCGGTACTGTCCTCTATCTTCTTCTTTGTAGATTTGTCCTAATGTTGACTCTACATAAGCAGTAGAAGCTCCAAGAAAAGCTACTACCCACATCCAAAAAACTGCTCCTGGACCACCAAAAGCTATTGCTGCTGCAACGCCAGCAATATTTCCCGTGCCAACCCTTCCGGACAGGGAAACTGATAAAGCTTGAAAGGTTGAGATTCCTTTTTCAGAGCTTTTTCCTGAAAAAATTAATCTCACCATCTCGCGCAAGAGACGTACTTGAAGAAAGCGCGTTTGAATGGAGAAAAAAAGACCAGCGCCAAGAGCTAAAAAAATTAACGCATTGCTCCAGATTATGCTGTTTAAAGTGTCGACAAATTCTTGCATTAGTAAATTTATTCTATTTTTCTAAGATTATTACCTATATTGTACAGGAAAATAAAAGTACATTATTTTTAAAATGGTGCCGAGAAGAGGATTTGAACCTCCACGGGAGTTATCCCACTAGCACCTGAGGCTAGCGCGTCTACCAATTCCGCCATCTCGGCATTTTAGTATTTTAGTGTATTTTATTTGGATGGTGTGCTGCAATGAAAATAGATATTTAATGTCGAGCAAAGAATTTTTTTGGAGAATTGATCTGTGTCTGGGAATGAAAGAAAAGAATCAACAAACATGAGTTACGTCATTGGGCTTCGCGCTGTGGAGCATTTATTATCACTTAATGATATTAAGATTAGGAAACTATACGTTGAGTATCATCCTGTAAATAAACGCATCCAATCCTTAATTCATGAAGTGCGGAGAAGAAATATAGATATTTCAGAAGCAAATCGCGGCAGGTTAACACAAATATGCGGAGTGAGTAATCATCAGGGAATTGTAGCGGTTATTAAAAGAAAATCTTTTATTGATGAATCATCTTTACGAACTTTTATAGAAACTAGGTTGAGCAAAAAGAACACATCACCAATTTTTATTTTAATCCTTGATGGCATTCAAGATCCTCATAATCTTGGCGCCTGTTTACGTACGGCAAATGCTTGTGGAGTAGATGTGGTCATTACCTCAAAGAGGGATTCGGTAAGTCTTAACCCAACTGTAAGTAAAGTTTCTTCTGGAGGATCAGAATCACTGCTATTTTCCTCTGTAAAAAATATTGAAAAAGTTCTGGAATGGTTAAGCGATTATGGTGTCGTATTAATCGGGACAAGTGATTCAGTAGAAGATAATCTTTTTGATAGTGATTTGTGTCGTCCATTGGCATTTGTAATGGGTAGCGAAGATAAAGGGCTTAGAAAAACAACGAAAAATCGCTGCGATGAAATTGTCAGTCTACCCATGTCAGGGACTGTATCCAGTCTTAATGTTTCTGTTGCGACAGGAATATGCCTTTATGAGGCTCTAAGGCAACGAACTTCTACTAAAAGAAAATCTTAACTAATTTAATTTTAGAAATTAATAAATTTTTTTTCTTGCATGGTTTGTTTTCCTTGGGTAGCATTCTTAGCCCTCGTTTGTTTTTTTACGAGAATATATATTAACCTCTTGCCTCACTGTTTAAACCAGGAGGCTATTATCCGAAAGGGGATACGATGAGATATTATGAAATTGTATTTCTGGTTCATCCTGACCAGAGCGAACAAGTGCCTACAATGGTAGAGCGCTACCAAAAGATGATTACCGATTCAGGTGGCTCAATTCATCGAAATGAAGATTGGGGAAGAAGAAAACTTACTTACCCTATAAATAAAATACATAAGGCTCACTACATACTCATGAATATAGAGTGCAAGAAATCTATAATAGATGAAATTGTAAGCGGGTTTCGTTTTAATGACGCCATTTTGAGATACCTTTTACTTAATTGTAAGGAGGCAGTAACGGAGCCATCACCTATTTTAGAAGATATGAAATATGAAAAAGAGAAAGAACTTAAAACCCACGAAATACGTAAGAAGAAGAATGAAGTTGATTCTGGGGTGATTGACAAAAATAAGGACAACATTGTTACTAATGATAATAACGATAAAGAAATAGAGCCTTCTGATAATAATGATAAAGAAATAGAGCCTTCTGATAATAATGATAAAGAAATAGAGCCTTCTGATAATAATGATAAAGAAATAGAGCCTTCTTTAGATCAAAAGGAAGAGACAAAGGAAGCTCAGGTAGATGATTTAGTAGTGTCAGAAGAAGACTTAACAGAAGAATCAAAAGAAACATCTGACCTAGAAGTAGAACTAGAGAAAAAAACAGATCAATCTGGTGAAGGTGAAATTAAATCTGTAATTGAAGAAGAATTAGAAACTGAAGATAAAAATATTTAGAGGCTAATAAAATGATTCGTTATCCACGCAAAAAAAAGTACTGTCGTTTTACGGCTAATGATATTAGCGAGATTGATTATAAAGATTTAAAACTCCTAAAGGGATATATAACCGAAACAGGAAAAATTGCACCAAGCAGAATTACGGGTACAAAGGCCCGTTACCAGAGGCAGTTATCAACAGCCATTAAACGAGCAAGATTTCTTGCTCTTTTGCCATACACAGATAGCCATTAATCGAGGTTATCATGCAATCAGTTGCTGCATGGTTAGTCTCTAGACCCCAGAATGGCAGTTTTGGATTGTTTGTAACGTTATTATTGCCTTTTTCACAAATATTTAGTGGAGCAATATTGGTTTTGTTGCTTCTCCATAATTCTATTGCAACTTGTTTTTTTCAAATTTTATTAGCAATTGTAGGCTACTTTTTTCTAGGAATAATTACTGACGTCACTATTACTGAGGTTTCTCTAAATATTATAGTTTCTTGGGTACCCATTTCTCTATATGCTATAGCATTAAATCGCACACAATCACTTGCATTAACTCTTCAGATATCCGTCATAATTGCTGTCTTAGCTGCTCTCGGTTTTTTTATTGTATTAGGAAATCCGATTCCATATTGGAATGAGGTGATAAGAAATGTGATTATTATTTTTGAAAATAACGGCTTTGTTCAACAATCTGAAATATTACAATTACAGCAAGACGCTTTGGCAGCTCAAATGACAATTCTGGTCGTTTTAACAACTTGGTCGATATATTCATTGGTTTTGGTTTTAGGTAACGCCGCTAAAAATTCATTATCAAATGATAAAAAACTACATGGTAGATTTTGTGATCTAAATTTAGGTCGCGTTTTGGCAGCATTAGCGGCAATTGTTTCTTTATTGATGTTTTTTACAAATTCAGCATGGCTGCAAAACATTGCAGTGATTGCATTTATGGTTTTTTGGTTACAGGGATTATCTATATTGCATTGGTTTTATGAAAATAACTCAATTCCTCTAATGTTATTGATTGTGTTATATATAATGATTCCCTTGTTAAATGCGATTGCAATAATTTTATTTGCTTTAATCGGATACACTGATGCCTGGTTTAATTATCGATCACGTATCAAAAAGATATAGATAAATTAATCATTTTATTTTATACAATAAGATTGTAAGGTTAATTAAATGAATGTCATTCTCTTGGATAAAGTTGAAAATTTAGGGGCTGTAGGAGATTTGGTCACTGTCAAATCTGGTTACGGTCGTAATTATCTTATTCCATCTGGTAAAGCTGCTTTAGCTACACCTGCAAATATTAAGGAAATAGAATTACGACGTGACGAATTAGAAAAACAAGCAGCCCAAGAATTATCAAATGCAAAAAGTCGCGCTGAATTAATTAAAGGTATGGAACTTATAATTCCAGCAAATGTTACTGCCGAAGAGAAGTTGTATGGATCTGTTGGTCCGGTGGATATTACAAATGGATTTGAGAAAGTTGGTGTCGAAATTTCAAAAAGCGAAATTCGAATGCCTGACGGGCCAATACAAGAGATTGGTGAATTTAATATTGATGTGCATCTACACGCTGACATAGATGTGGAAATAAAAATAATTGTAGTACCTGATCAGTAAAAATAAATATTATATTTTTAATTAAGAGGTAACATTAATGGTTCGAGTAATGGATGGTGATTCAAGGATTGAGTCTGTTCAACAGAACCTAAAAATACCGCCCAATTCAATCGAAGCAGAGCAGTCTATTCTTGGCGGCTTAATGATTGATCAAGAAGCCTGGGAAAAAATCTCTGATTTTATAGTTGAATCTGATTTTTATAGAAAAGACCATCAAAAAATTTTTTCTGTGATATCAAAATTAAATCAAAACGGCCATCCGTGTGATGTGGTAACAGTCTCAGAAGATCTTAATAAAGAGGGTAATCTAGAGGATGCAGGAGGACTTGAATATTTAGCTCTCTTGACCAACGAAACTCCCGGAGCCGCAAATATTGTAGCCTACTCAAAAATTCTGAGAGAGCGTTCTACGCTACGCGCCCTTATTAGTGCCGGCAATGCAATCAGTGGAGGGGCTTATTCTGCTGATGGACGTGGTCCGGAAGAGTTATTGGATGAAGCGCAAAGATTAGTTTTTGAGATTTCAGAGAGAGGCTCAAGGAGTGAATCTGGCTTTAAGTCAGTGAAAAATATACTACCAGATACTATGAAAAGAATAAATGTATTACATAAATCAGAAGGTGATGTTACTGGTATCCCGACAGGCTACAGGAATCTTGATAAGTATACCGCCGGATTACAAAATCAAGATTTAATCATTATTGCAGGAAGACCTTCCATGGGAAAAACAACTTTGGCAGTTAATATTGCAGAGAATGCGGCTATTGGGTCAAAAATACCTACAGCAATTTTTTCCATGGAAATGTCTTCTGAGCAGCTCATGTTTCGCATGATTTCATCATTAGGTCGAGTTGATTCGTCTCATTTACGAACTGGAAATTTTCATGATGAAGATTGGTTAAGAATCAATACTGCTGTTCAATTAATGTCTGATGCACCGCTATTTATTGATGATACCCCAGCTATGACACCTATTGAGGTTCGAGCAAGGGCAAGGCGTCTTAAGCGTGAACATGGTTTAGGTTTGATTATTCTTGATTATTTACAATTGATGCATGTCAGCGGAAGCAAGGAAAATCGTGCTACTGAAATCTCTGAGATATCACGCTCACTTAAAGCTCTTGCAAAGGAGCTTAAGATACCAATCATTGCGTTGTCACAGTTAAATCGTGCTGTAGATTCAAGAACTGATAAAAGACCAATTCTGTCAGATCTTCGTGAATCTGGTGCGATTGAACAGGATGCAGATTTGATTGTTTTTTTGTTTAGAGAAGAAGAATATAACCCTGATACTCCTAGAAAAGGGATTGCTGATATAACAATAGCTAAACAAAGAAATGGGCCTACCGGAGACTTTCTACTTACCTTTATTGGTCGTTATACTAAATTTGAGAATTATTCGCCAGAGCCTGATATAAACGAGACTTTTACGTGATTTTAGGCGCTAGAGCTAGAATCAACTGCGACGCGCTTAAACATAATTTCAATATCTTAAAAAGAACTGCTCCGGGTTGTATGGTAATGGCTACGGTTAAGGCTAATGCGTATGGCCATGATTTAAAAATAATTTCACAAGCACTTGAAGACGCAGATGGATTGGCAGTGGCAAGAATTTCAGAAATTCTTGATCTTCGAGATGCAGGGATTGATAAATCTATTATTTTAATGCCAGGTATAATATCTGATTATGAATTAAATGTTGTATTTGAGAAAAATTCTGATCTGGTGGTGCATAATACAGAGCAGATTTCATTATTGAAGAATCGGAGCCAAGGCAGTATTAAAGTTTGGCTAAAAATTGATACCGGTATGAATCGTCTTGGTGTAAGGCCTAGGCAAGTAGGGGAATTGATTCATTCTTTAAGGTCAATCAAATGTGTTAGAGAAATAGGTTTAATGACTCATTTAGCTAATGCGGATAATATAAATGACCATAAAACTATTCATCAAAAAAATACATTTCTTCAATTTACAGATAAATTTGATGGAGATATTAGTATTGCAAATTCTGCAGCTATACTAGGCTGGCAGTCTGAAATCCTGACACCAAAAAAATATAATAACAATGGTGATTTTTGGATTCGTCCGGGTATTTCTCTTTATGGTATATCACCATTTGCTGATAAAACTTCAGCTTCTCTTGGGCTCCAGCCAGTTATGAAATTTGAAGCGGATTTAATAGATATAAAATCTGTTTCTAAAGGAGATTCTGTTGGATATGGAGGTACCTGGACATTTTCATCTAATAGTAATCTAGGGATAATTTCTGTGGGTTATGGTGATGGATATTCAAGACATCTTCCATCTGGAACACCTGTTTTACTTAATGGTCGGAAAGTGACTTTAGTAGGTTTAATATCTATGGATTTGGCGGCTGTTGACTTAGGTTTAAATAGTGGCGATAAAATTGGAGATAAAGTTATTTTATGGGGTGAAGGCTTACCTGTTGAGGAGATCGCTACTTATGCGAAAACAACTTCCTACCCGTTGGTCTGCGGTCTTTCTCAGCGTGTAGAACGAATTATCGATTTACCAAAAATTAATTAGGATTTATTTGAGGTTTTTTCTTTTAGATTGTGGTGTAAAAACACGAGCAGTTTTTACATGACTGTCATTACTTTGAAGAATTTCTATTGAATAATCTCTAATTTGCAGGTAGGCACCTGGTTTTGGAATAGTTTCTAGTTGCTCAAGTATTAGGCCATTTAATGTTTTGGCCCCATCGGTAGGTAGCGACCAATTCATAATTTTGTTTGTTTCGCGGACGTTAGCTGAACCATCAACAATAAAGCTATTATCATTTTCTTTTTTAATGTCCTTATTATTTATTGAAGGGTCGGTTGTAAATTCACCAACAATTTCTTCAAGTATATCTTCCAAAGTTACAATTCCTTGAATATCGCCATATTCATCAACCACCATGGCAAAACGTTGTTTTAATTTTTGGAATTGACTAAGTTGAATATTTAGGGGTGTTCCTTCCGGGATAAAATAGGGTTCGCTGGCGAGTTTTTTAATATCTTCTTTGTATATTTGAGATTTATTTATACTATTAGCAAGTTTTCGTAGGTGTAATACACCTTTTACTTGATCAATATTTTCTTGAAATATAGGTAGTCTTGTATACTGACTTTCTTGAATAACTTGTTTTATTTTATTAATATTATCATTTAAGTTTATTCCAATTACTTCAGTATGGGGCACCATAACGTCGTCAACGCTCACTTTTTCGAGATCAAGAATATTTAGTAACATGCTTTG